>Ga0207034_1072_pt1 | contig 17995 bp, 10 predicted proteins | sample Alteio_BWMinCont_36_FD_153269 | JGI IMG/M metagenome (GOLD analysis project Ga0207034, IMG submission 153269) | Enriched cells from forest soil in Barre Woods Harvard Forest LTER site, Petersham, Massachusetts, United States -... | ecosystem: Environmental > Terrestrial > Soil > Temperate forest >...
AATAAAACGGCACGATTATTTCGGAGATAAAAATATCCAAATAGTGTTTTTTAATCTTAAAACTATATCTATGAACTACGAAAAAAATACGGCATTAATCAATATGCTTAATGATTGTGTAACATCATGTAACCAATGTGCAATAGCATGCCTCAATGAAGAAAATATTAAAATGATGGTTCCCTGCATAAAGTTGAATATTGACTGCGCAGATATTTGCCGCCTCACCGCTTCTCTACTTTCAAGAGATTCTGAACAAAGCCATTATTTGTTGAGAGAGTGCGGAGAAATATGTAAGAAATGTGCTGATGAATGCGAAAAACACCGCGACATGGAACATTGTGAAATATCCGCGGAAGCCTGTTATAAGTGTGCGATGTATGCCGGAGAAATGTCTCTAATTTAATAGTTAGAGAAAAAAGAAAATCATCGATCTCATTCACGGGTGCGAGAGTTCTATCAAAATTAATACCCTCCGTTTTACAGACGGAGGGTATTAATTTATTGCTTAGCTATTATCTCAAATAGATTCATCTTTATAATAAGATAAATTCTTATCGCTTAAGGAACGTTGATAGTTGTGTTCACCATTGTAACTGATCCATGTAAAGAAATTGCTCTACCATTCAGTACTGTTTGAACAGAATTTCCGGCAGTAGAAAAAGTTACTCCTGCAGAAGCAATAATGGTTCCTACCATAACACCTCCGCCTGATCCATTAATAGTTGCTGCAGAACCTACATACCAAAATACGTTATTAGGCGATGCGCCATTTATCATTGTAACACTACGCGCACCTGCCGGTCCTGCGATACCCACTGTTAATCCTGAAGCTGTTTGAAATATCCACACCGCATTCGCATCTCCCATGGCATCAAGCGTAAGATTTCCGTTTGTTATTTTAAAAGTTCCGCTTGCAGATTTATAAATACCGGGAGCTAAAGTCAAGCCCCCTAATTCACCTGCACCGGGGTCAGTACCTCCGGGTTTTGAAGCGGGTGAAATACTATTATAAGCGCTTGTTGCATCCAACAAAGCTTGCTTTGCAATTGAAAAAGAAGTCGCATTCCCAGGAGCAGGAGGTGCAGTATAAATTCTGCCGGTTACATCACCTTTGTTAAGAGGTGTTTCAGTATAAATATCTCCTGTTGTTCCATCATGAAAACCTGTTACTAAAGTAGATGCGCCTGTTGTACTAATACTTCCATTATTTATTATAGTATTCAATCCTTGATTGGTTACGCCTGCACTACCCCCAAAGCCTCCAAAAATAGAAACACTTCCTAAAGATGGTGCTGATACTGATTTCCCTGTTGTAAAACTCCACACATAATTATTTGCAAGTGCATTGCCTGCAAGATCCTTTACTCCTGTCGTAATGGTAGCTGTATAAGTAGTGTTAGGGGCAAGATTAACTGATGGAGAAAAAATAGCCGCTGTATCTGTGTATGTTACCATACCTAAAATAGCGCTTGTCCCCTGAGTAAGAATAAATGTTGTAGTATTAATAGTCGAAGGGTCTATTGGCTCACTAAATGTTATAGCGATCTTTGTATTAAGTATTACTGATGTAGAAGTATTAACCGGGTCTGTAGAAATAGCCGTTGGAGCTGTTACATCAAGTGAAATTCCTGTAGTAAAATTCCATGTGAAATTACTTTGTAATGCAACACCCGTAGAATCTTTGACTCCTGTAGTAATAGTAGCCGTATATGTTGTATTCGGCAACAAATTGCTTGAAGGTGAAAATACAGCAGTAGTACCGCTATAAGTAACTACACCTGAAACTATTGTTGAGTCTTGTTTCAAAACAAAAGTGGCAGTAGTAATAGTTAAAGGATTCATTCCTTCATTAAAAGACGCTGTGATCTTCCTGTTAAGATCTGCATTTGAAGAATTAGTTATAGGATTAGTTGAAATTACTTGGGGGCTAACATTACTACTATTAATCGTTCCTCGATCTTTATGGCATCCGGTAATAAAAAGGATCGATAAAAATAGCACGGGCCACTTATTAATAAACATTTTAAAATGTTTAATGACAGGTATGCGTAATAAGATACTCTTGGTATCAACAGATTTTTTTTTCATTTTGTTATTTTAATAAAGCTGAGAAGGACAGTATTCCCGAAGATTAGTTCAGAATCTGTTTTTTGCATTCGATTGAGAAGGGCAATTACTAATATATAATAACTATCATTATGAATCCTTATGGTAAATGATAAAACTGTGCCACCTTTCTAAAACAGTTACCTGTTAATAACTCAAGCTAATATTAAGAGAGGAGAGCTAACCAAAAAGCAAATCGTAGAGCCATTTACTCCATATGGGATATGGGAACTATTGTATAATTTATTTCTGAACTTATCTATTTTGATAATTTCGTACGTTAACTACCTCACTGACGATCATTTTTATAACATATAAATAATGCGCTATTTTCAATCCTGCTTTTTAGTTTTCATTTTAGTTACCCATAAATAAACCGACCAAATCACTGTAACTCCAAATATTACAAGAACTGGAACATAATGATTTCTAAAAAAGCTATGAAAATAAGCTCCGACTAAAATATACGCGGTAGCTATACAGACTTTTAATACTATCAGTTCCGCGTTTGACCAGCTTGTTTTGATTTTGAAAAAATTCATATTGTATTTTTAGTTTTTTATCTAACGTGATAATGAATGCAAGCACTGTATAATGCGTGGTAATTGCATGAAGGCAATTTTCCGATAGAAAATGAAATGTATTGATTCTTGTAAGTTTTATCGAAATTAGTAACAGATTAGTAAATGAAAAATGTCATCGCATTAATACCACACTCATTCATTCTACAAATTTCACTTTATGTTCTCTATAAACTTTCCATTGCATCGGTCTTTAATTTGGGCAACTATATACCAGTTGGGACAAGGAAAATATTATGGATTTAATACTTTATAGAATTCAATCATTTCTATTGAGGGATCAAATATAGGATGCTTATCTCCGTTAACTGATTTTTCAAACTCTCCATCTTTTAATGCAATTATATAAATAAGGTTATCTTTTTTTGCCTTTAAATGTATATACTTATTCTCTGGGTCATAAGTCCAAGTGCCCATTTCTGTTTTATTATGGAAAACCCATTGATATGTGTTGTCTTTAAAAAATTCGTAAGTCATTGTGTGTCCCTCAGTGCTCATATCTTGCCCTAATAGAGTAATACGTTCAATTCCCCATTTATGACATAAGAGAGTCTTAACGCTATCTTCTGAAACAGTTATGGTTTGTCCAAAGGATGAACTATTTGAGAAAAATAAGATCGCAATTGATATACACAGAGTTTTTATTATTCTTTTCATGTTTCAAATATAATAAAAAAGGCTGCATATAGCAGCCTTAAATTTTAGGATTGTTGTGTTTATTTCCCAATTAAAGTATTGTACGTTAACCTTTTGGTATCAGCACCAGTTATTGCAGTTTCGAATTTTTCTGCCCCTGTATCTTTTCTATTGTTATAACGATATTCAAATTCTGTTGCATAACGATGTAAATGTTGTGGAGAAACAAAATGGTAAATACCTATAATACCACGTTTAAACGTACTCCAAAAGTTTTCGATACCATTATTAGTAAAACCGCCTCTTACATATTCACCTTCGCTATGGTTTATTGAAACGTGCAAGAAATCAGCATCTAATGACTTGTGATATTACCTCGTTTCATCTGTTACCATAATAATACCTTTTTCAACCCAGTCTTTTACAACTGGTAAAATCGTTGCGATTTCGGTATTAGCTATTACTCTTGTTTTGATTTTGCCGTTCAATCCTAAAGCACCGATAACAATACTTTTACCTTTACCGCCCTGTGTATTCTTATGCTTCTTATCTCCATGACGATTCTTATTAAGACCTCCCACAAGCGTTTCATCTAACTATAAGGATGATTCATTTGTTAATTGGGATAGCATAGCCATCAAGATTAAAGTGATTATAAAATGTTAGAACCTATTTATTCAACAGTTGATAAACCTGTTCATTCTTATGCACATTATTAATTGTGCTTAAAGGTAATGAAATAATAAAAGTTGTACCATGGCTGTCTTTGCTTAAAGCTGATATGTATCCATTATGTTTTTCTACAATTCTTTTACACAAAGCCAAACCTATACCTGTTCCTTCATACTCGCTGTTACCATGTAACCTTTTAAACATATCAAATATTTGTTCCGCATATCTTTGATCGAATCCTATACCGTTATCTCGAATATAAATTCGACAAAATGGAGTAGTCGTTAAATTATTAACAGCGCCATCTCTCTTATCCATATTCATACTGACTTCAGAATAAATATTAATCACAGGAGGTATCTCCTTTTTAGAATACTTTAATGCATTTCCTATTAAATTAGAAAGGAGAGGCCGGAATAATCCTGGTATAACCTCCAATTGAGGTAGATCTCCTACAATAACCTGTGCTTTTTTCGCATTAATGGTATCTTGTATATCGAATAAAACTTCCTTCACTAATAGGTTAAGATCCGTCTTTATTAAACTGGCCGGACTATTAGATATTTTAGAAAACTCAAGTATGTCTTTTATCAAATTTTGCATACGCTCCGCTGAATTCTGAATTCGCTGAACATATTTTATAGCTTCTTCATCAAGCATTTCTTTTCGTTTTACAAAAAGAAAATCGCTATAAATTCTGATCTTTCTTAGTGGCTCTTGTAAATCATGTGATGACATAAACGCAAAACGATCCAATTCTTTATTTACCGTTTCTAATCGTTGGACACTTTCGAGTAGTTGGCGATTCAATTCAACAACTTTTTCTTCTGATACCTTTCTTTCATGAATTTCATTTTCAAGACTCTTATTGATCACTATTAACTTTTGCTCATGGGCCTGCAGCAGGTAATTTTTTGTATAGAGATCAACAAACACACCCACTTTAATGCGCAGCAATTCCGGATTGATCGGTTTATATATATAATCGACCGCGCCTAAACGATACCCACGAAATATATGATCATCTCCATAACTATTGGCTGTTATGAAAATTATTGGGATGTGTTTTAGTTTTTCTCTTTCATAAATTAATGCAGCGGTTTCAAAGCCATTCATATTTGGCATCTTTACATCCATTAATATCAATGCAAAATTAAATTCCGACAATAATATTTTTAACGCTTGTCTTCCTGAGTTTGCTTTTACTAACTCATACCCATCCGCTTCCAATATGGTTTCCATCGAAAAAAGATTATCCTCCCGATCATCAACTAAAAGAATCTTTTGCTTCATGAATTATATTTATTTATAAAACCAAATACGCATTAAAGAGAGCAACTGATCTATTTTCAACGGCTTAGTAATGTAATCAGATGCACCGGCTTCAATACATTTTTGCCTATCCCCTTTCATGGCCTTGGCCGTAACTGCTATGATCGGTAATAAATTATTGGTATGCTCTCTTCTTATTTTTTGAGTTGTTTCATATCCATCCATTTCAGGCATCATAATATCCATTAATACCATATCAATTTTTGGGCTACCGCTATTAATTATTTCAATTGCTTCTTTGCCACTTTCGGCTGTAATTGCATTTACATTTAACCTTTCAAAAACTGTTGTTAAGGCGAATAAATTTCTTACATCATCATCGACTACCAACACATTTTTACCGGTAAGTATATCATCTTTAATACGCATATTTTCTATAATACGCTGTTTTTCCGGTGGCAGATCTCTGTGTTTTTGATTAAGATGTATAACAGTTTCTTCCAATAAATGTTCCAAAGAATTAACCCCTTTTAATAAAACCGTATTGGATATCTGATTGATCTGTGCCAATTCTTTTTTATCAAAATCTTTTGCAGAATAAACAATAACAGGCGTCAATTTTTTCTTGGCTTCACTTACTTTGCTAACCATATCAATACCAGATATGTCCGGCAACGTATAGTCCATAATAATGCAATCAAAATCTTTTTGCTTTAATTGTTGGATCGCTTTTTTACCTGTATCGGCAATACTTACATTAACGTTATCGTTTTTGATAATTTTTGAGATCTGTGAAGAGTCAATTTCATTATCTTCTATAACCAGTATTTCCTTTGCCTCGCTTCTACTGGTGGATATAATATCTGCGAATAGATCATCCAATACTTCATTACCTAATGGCTTTAAAAGAAAACTTCGTGCACCTCGTTTTAAAGCCAACACTCTGTTTTCTTCTCCCGAAATAAGGTGAATAGGAATATGCCTGTAGTTGAGATCATTCTTAAGCATATCAAGTACTTTCCATCCACTTGTATCAGGCAACTTTACATCAAGCGTTATGGCAACAGGGTTTAAACGGTTAATAAAATCAAACACTTCAATGTAACTCACAGCCACAACAGCTTTTATGTTATTCTTGTGTGCCTTCTCTATCATGATCTTAGCAAACCTGAGATCATCTTCAACAATTAAAAGTACCAGATCCGTAGGTAAAATATTTGCTCTATCGTCACCTGTTTCATTTATCATTTCATTTACCAGACTTTTAGACTCGGCTCCCCCATTAGTTGCCCGTATAGAATTCAGCAGCGAATCTATAGATACTTTATCTTCTCCTATTTGTAGTTGTTGCTGGTAAGGAGTGTCGAGTCTATTTACTTCTTTTATTATATTTTCAGACGCATTTTCTATCGGCAGGAATAAAGTAAATGTACTTCCCAGTGATAAACTACTTTCCAATTCAATAGTACCACCCAGCAATTCTGCTAACCCTCTACTAATAGATAGACCTAATCCTGTTCCTCCATATTTACGACTAGTAGATCCTTCTGCTTGCTGGAAAGCTTCGAATATAATATTTTGCTTTTCCTGTGGAATACCAATACCTGTATCACTAATAGCAAAGGCCACTACTGTCTTCGCTTCGGTAAGATTAGTATTGGCTTGTTTCCAACTATTATTAGCATTGTATATATTTAATTTTACTTCGCCCTTTTCCGTAAACTTGAATGAATTAGAAAGAAGATTTTTAAGAATCTGATTCAATCTTTGAATGTCCGTTTCCATTGAAGCTGGAAGTTCCGGATCTATTTCAATAGTAAAACGAAGATGTTTCGCTTCTGATATAGGTTTGAAGGTAGTTTCCACAAAAGAAGCAATTTCTGAAATACGTACCGTTGATATATTTGCCGAAATAAATCCCGATTCAATTTTAGAAAGATCAAGAATATCATTGATCAACTGAATAAGATCATCTCCACATGAGTGAATTGTTTTTGCGTAACGTATTTGTTTGTCATTCAAATTACCTTCTGCATTTTCATATAATTGTTGTGCAAGAATTAATAAACTGTTTAATGGTGTCCTCAATTCATGCGACATATTTGCAAGGAACTCGGATTTATATTTTGAAGTAAGTGTAAGCTGTTCCGCTTTTTCTTCCAATGATCTTCTTGCCTCTTCTACTTCCTTGTTTTTTGCTTCTACCTCATTTTTTTGTTTTACCAACAACAATGCTTTATCCTGTAATTCATCATTCGTTCTACTTAATTCTTCTTGTTGTTGTTTCAACTCTCCTGCCAATGATTGTGATTGAGTCAGTAATTCTTCCGTACGGGAGTTTGCTTCAATCGTATTTAATACGATACCAATACTTTCCGTCAGCTGACTTAAGAAATCCAAATGGGTTTGACTAAAAATATCTAAAGAAGCAAGTTCAATAACAGCCTTCACTTTATTTTCAAATAATACAGGAAGAATAATAAGGTTAGAAGGTTTGGCTTTTCCAAGTCCCGAATTAATTTTAATATAGTTGTTTGGGATATTAGATAAGATAATACGTTCCTTTTCGTAAGCCACCTGTCCTACAAGCCCTTCACCAATAGAGAACTGAATTGGTATTCCTTTATCCGCTTTGTATCCATAGGAAGAGAATAAGTTTAGTTTTACTTCTTGTGTTTCTTCTTCCTGATTTAAAATATAAAAAGCTCCCCAATGTGCCGTAACAACCTGCGCCAGCTCCGATAAAATTCTTTGTGTTACCGTTTTCAGATCTTTTTGTCCTTGTAACATTTGGGTAAACTTTGCAAGGTTTGATTTTAACCAATCCTGTTCCTGGTTCAGTAAGGTTGTTTCTCTTAGATTGGCGATCATCTGGTTGATCGTATCTTTTAATGCTTCTACCTCTCCTTTTGCTTCCACACGAATGTTACGTGTAAGATCTCCTTTTGTTACGGCTGATGCCACTTCCGAAATTGAACGAACCTGCGTGGTAAGATTTTGTGCAAGCTGATTCACATTCTCTGTAAGATTTTTCCAGATACCCGAAGCTCCCGGTACGCTTGCCTGACCACCCAATTTTCCATCAACACCCACTTCCCTTGCTACTGTTGTTACCTGATCCGCAAACAAAGCCAGTGTATCAATCATTTCATTGATCGTATCAATCAATTGCGCCACCTCACCTCGTGAAACGATCGCCAGTTTTTGTTTAAGATTACCTGTTGCTACGGCAGTTACCACTTTCGCAATACCACGTACCTGATTAGTAAGATTGGACGCCATCATGTTCACAGAATCCGTCAAATCCTTCCATGTTCCACCCACGCCTCTTACTTCTGCCTGTCCGCCTAATTTACCTTCTGTACCTACTTCACGTGCCACACGCGTTACCTCAAATGCAAATGAATTCAGCTGTTCCACCATTGTATTGATGGTATTTTTCAGATCAAGGATTTCTCCTTTCACATCAATCGCCACTGTTTTTGAAAGGTCACCACTCGCTACGGCTTTTGTTACCTCTGCGATATTTCTTACCTGCGCTGTTAGGTTACCAGTCATCTGATTCACGGAATCCGTAAGATCTTTCCATGTACCCGCAACTCCCGGTACAAATGCTTGTCCACCAAGCTTCCCATCCGTACCAACTTCACGCGCCACACGAGTTACCTCAGATGCAAACGCACGCAATTGATCCACCATAGTGTTCAATGTTTCCTTCAATTGCAAGATCTCTCCGCGCACATCCACCGTAATTTTTTTGGACATATCTCCGTTCGCAACCGCGATCGCAACCTCAGCAATGTTACGTACCTGTGCCGTAAGGTTACCCGCCATCTGATTTACAGAATCCGTTAAATCTTTCCATGTACCCGCAACACCAGGCACATTTGCCTGTCCACCTAATTTACCTTCCGTACCTACCTCACGTGCAACACGCGTTACTTCAGATGCGAAACCACGTAACTGATCCACCATTGTATTGATGGTATTTTTTAATTCAAGAATTTCTCCTTTTACATCCACACCAATCTTTCTCGACAAATCACCATTTGCCACAGCTGTTGTTACCTCAGCAATATTTCTTACCTGTGATGTAAGATTACTTGCCATTTTATTTACAGAGTCCGTAAGATCTTTCCATGTACCTGCAACTCCCGGTACGTCTGCTTGTCCACCAAGCTTTCCTTCAGAACCTACTTCACGCGCAACACGTGTTACTTCAGATCCGAATGAATTTAACTGATCCACCATCGTGTTGATGGTATTTTTCAATTCAAGAATTTCTCCTTTTACATCCACCGTAATTTTTCTGGATAGATCTCCCTTCGCAACTGCTGTTGTTACTTCGGCAATGTTACGCACCTGCCCTGTTAAGTTACTCGCCATACCATTTACAGAGTCTGTCAAGTCTTTCCATACACCACCCACATCTTTTACCGCGGCCTGCCCGCCAAGTTTTCCTTCCGAACCTACCTCACGCGCAACACGCGTTACTTCAGATGCAAAGCTTCTCAACTGTTCCACCATTGTATTGATGGTATTTTTCAATTCAAGAATTTCTCCTTTTACATCCACATCAATTTTTCTTGATAGATCTCCTGTTGCCACAGCTGTTGTTACCTCTGCAATATTTCTTACTTGTGAAGTAAGATTACCCGCCATGATATTTACACTATCTGTCAAATCTTTCCATGTACCATCAACACCTGGTACATCCGCTTGTCCGCCAAGCTTTCCTTCAGATCCTACCTCACGCGCAACACGCGTTACTTCAGATCCAAAAGAGTTTAACTGATCCACCATCGTGTTGATGGTATTTTTTAATTCAAGAATTTCTCCTTTTACATCCACTGTAATTTTTCTGGATAGATCTCCTTTCGCAACTGCTGTTGTTACTTCCGCAATATTACGTACCTGACCTGTTAAGTTACTCGCCATACCATTCACAGAGTCAGTCAGATCCTTCCAAGTACCTGCAACACCTTTTACTTGCGCTTGTCCACCAAGTTTTCCTTCTGTACCTACTTCCAGTGCCACACGCGTTACCTCAGAAGAAAAAGAGTTCAACTGATCCACCATCGTGTTGATGGTATTTTTTAATTCGAGAATTTCTCCTCGAACATCTACCGTAATTTTTCTTGACAAATCCCCTTTCGCCACAGCTGTTGTTACTTCCGCGATGTTACGTACCTGCCCCGTAAGATTACTTGCCATCTGATTTACTGAATCCGTAAGATCTTTCCATACACCACCAACACCTTTTACTTTCGCCTGACCTCCGAGTTTTCCTTCAGAACCTACTTCACGTGCAACACGCGTTACTTCTGCAGAGAAAGAGTTCAGCTGATCCACCATCGTATTGATGGTATCTTTCAATTCAAGAATTTCTCCTTTTACGTCTACTGTGATTTGTCTTGATAGATCTCCTTTAGCCACAGCTGTTGTTACCTCGGCAATATTACGTACCTGACCAGTTAGATTACTTGCCATTTGATTCACACTATCCGTTAAATCTTTCCATGTTCCGGCAACACCTTTTACTTGCGCTTGTCCGCCTAGTTTACCTTCTGTACCTACTTCCAAAGCCACACGCGTTACTTCAGAAGAAAAAGAGTTCAACTGATCCACCATGGTGTTGATGGTATTTTTTAATTCAAGGATCTCTCCTTTTACATCAACTGTAATTTTTTTAGATAAATCACCCTTTGCTACCGCTGTTGTTACTTCAGCAATATTTCTTACCTGCGCAGTTAGGTTACTACCCATCTGATTTACCGAATCTGTAAGATCTTTCCATACACCTGCAACTCCTTTTACTTTTGCCTGTCCACCCAACTTCCCTTCCGATCCCACTTCACGAGCCACACGCGTAACCTCCATCGAAAACAGGTTTAACTGTTTTACCATGTCATTTACTTCTTTAGCGATTCTCGAAAACTCTCCTTTTAATACATGGCCGCCAATTTCAAGTGGCATTTCCTGTGAAAGATTTCCCTTTGCCACAGAACTAATAACATGAGCGATCTCGATGGTAGGATGTACCAGATCTGATATCAGAGAGTTCAAAGCATCCACCCCTGTTGCCCATTCTCCTTTTGCATTTGGGATATCGATCCTAAGCGTTAGTTTCCCCTGCTTACCTATAATGTTCCCTGCTTTAGTAAATTCAAGCATCATCCTTTCGTTCATAGAAATGATATCGTTCAATGTATCACATATCTTTCCATTGATACCAATCTCATCAATCGGCATACGGGTAGAAAAATCACCGTTCTTAACTTTGGTTAATACATCTAACAGCGTTCTGTTATCAAGAAAACTATCTGACAAGTGATGATCAAAATCACCGTTTAAAATCTTTCGATTCCCCGGTTTATTTTTTTCATGTTCGGCAACTAAGAGTTCTTTCGCTATACTTTTTTTAGCAGATTTGATCTTTGGCTGTATGCCCATACAAAGGGATTAAAGTAAAAAATTATTTATATACAAAAATTTTATTGAGTAAATTATTCTACACGATGAGGTGTGAAAACCACTTTCATAAAAAATTAATGACTAATGTATTCGCAATTAGTTGAAGCTCAACTAGCAGTTATATTCTAATTTTTTATTCAGTCATCAATTATCTATATACCCACCATTTTTATACCAACTTTTGTATGCTTTTTTTGAAAAACTGCTAGCTAATGTTTGGCAAAAAATATTGGTTTGCTATTTGATATAAAATATTATAGAGGAGAATTCAGTTAATAGTTTGAAGGGAGGAGGTATTTGAAAAATGATAATTTAGAGTGCACAATATGACAAGAGCTTCTCTGCGATCTTATATAGCTGAGAAAGTTCAAAGGGTTTTGTAATAAGTTCTATATCAAATTGTTTACAATAATTAATATCTGATATGTTGGAAGAAGTAGTCAAAACGACAATAGGCAAGTCCTTTAGTTTTTCTTCATTCTTTAAAATAGCAAGCAGTTGCCTTCCATCCATTATTGGCATACTAATATCAAGTACGATCAAATTCGGTAATCTTTTATTATTATCTCTGGTTTCTTTTAATTCTGCTAATGCTTTATTACCATCAAGCGCAGTTAATACACTACAGTTATTATCAATAGAGAGAAGCGCTTCTTTTAAAAGTAACAAATCGTCAATATCATCGTCAATTAATAATATTATAGCATCCATACCCAATTTTTTTAGAAAGATATTAATAAACTAAATAATATTTTAAGAATACCATTAATTATATGTTAACGAGTTTTTTAACTACTACTTTATAAATCTCATCTAATACTAAGCACATGAACATAAACGATAATTTGCCATGCAAAATTTTAATTATTGATGATGATGAGGATGATTTTTTTATAACAAGTGAATATATTAAATATATCCCTGGCTACAACTTCACTATTGAATGGTGTTATAATTATGAGGAGGCATTACAACATATTCACAATAACGAGTATGACCTTTATATGGTCGATTATTATCTGGGTGCAAAAACAGGATTAGATTTTATCAAAGCCAGTGCAAAACACTCTGATTATCCCATTATCTTATTAACAGGAAAAGGCAACCATAAGATCGATATAGAAGCTATGCAGGCGGGTGCCATTGATTACCTGATAAAGGGGGAACTGGATGCAGAAAAGCTAGAAAGAAGTATTCGGCACTCTTTGCAAAGAAGTAAAGCAATGAGGGCACTTAGAGCTAATGAAATAAAATACAGGCATATATTTGAAAATTCGCTAAACGCTATTTTTTTAACCAATGAGCAACTTGAATTTTTGGATATTAACCCCGCAACAGTAGCATTACTCGAATACACCAGAGAAGATCTAATAAAATCGAGCCTATATTCATTTTTATCTCCATCTTTTGATAAAAAAATATTTCAGGAAAAATTATTAGTGAATGAAGATATAAAGGAAGAGGTTGAATTAATTACAAAATCCGGAGAGGTTCGTTATTGTCTATTGTCTTTTTCAAAAGAAATAGACAGTTCTGGCAAACCTTATTTACAGGGTATTGCACACGACATCAGTAATCTTAAGAAAGAAGAAAAACAAAAGATATACCGGGAGAAGCTGGATATAGCAGAACGTATATCAAGAACACTGGCACATGAAATAAGAAATCCGCTTAATAATATAGATCTGGCCGCAGAACAAATAGGTTTGGGAATGCCCAATATAAATACGTTTACAGAAATAATCAGGCGCAATAGCAAACGTATTGGCGCTTTAATTACAGAATTATTACATGGCACGCCGAATATTGTGTTAACAGAAAATAGCTTAAGTCTACAACAAATAGTTGAAGAAAGTCTTTCCCTGGCGCAAGATAGAATGATGCTCAAAAAAATAAAACTTGATACAAATTACGCAAATGAAGTAATTACGATAAAAGCTGATTCTAATAAACTTAAAATTGCTTTTTTGAATATCATCATTAATGCTATCGAAGCCATGCAGCCAGACAAAGGTGAGTTAACTGTAGTATTAAAAAAAGAAAATTCAAAAGCTATCGTAAGTATTAAGGACAATGGATGTGGTATAGCTGAAGAAAATATACCTCTACTCTTCGAAGCTTATTTTACGGACAAAAAAAATGGCCTTGGGTTGGGTTTATCAACTACTAATAATATCATCAAACTACACAATGGAGAGTTGAATGTATTTTCAAAATTGAATGAAGGGACCAATTTTGTTATCGGTTTACCTGTAAGCTAAATAGATTAAGATGTTGATGATCTTACCAGGAAATTTTCTTGTGATAATGGCAATGTCACGATAAAAGTAGATCCAATATCTACACTACTTTGCGCAGATATAAGACCATGGTGATTATTTATTATTCTTTGGCAAACAGCAAGCCCAATACCGGACCCTTCAAATAAACTTTTGCTATTCAGTCGTTGAAAAATAATAAAAATACGTTCCAAATACTTTTCTTCAAATCCAATCCCATTATCCTTAAAATATATTCTGCAAAATTTCTCCTGAGCTTTGTGAGAATTGCTAGTTGCTTTTTGGTTGAATTTATAAGGAACAACTGACCAATAATTATCTGGCAATTGATTCCCATTTATTATTTCGCATGAAACAGTGATCTCGGGACGTTTGTTATTAAATTTTATAGAATTACCGAATATATTCTGAAACAATTGCGCCATTTGTACCATATTGGCTTCAATAACAGGTAATTTATCTATATGAATTGATGCATTTAATTTGGTCAGTTTAATTTCCAGGTCAGAAATCACTTGTGTAGATATAGCGTTCAGATCTACTTCAGTAAATTTTTCACCAGTCATATTTATATGAGATAACTGCAAAATATTTTCGATCAATTTTTGCATCCGTAAAGATGAACTTATGATCTTTTCCATGTAAACCTTACCTTTATCGGATATGGTCTCTTTACATTCGATCTCAAGAAGATTTGTAAACACACTGATCTTCCGCAATGGTTCCTGAAGATCGTGTGAAGCAACGTATGCAAATTCAGAGAGTTCTTCATTTGAAAATATTAATTGCTCTGCCATTTGATTAATAGATAGTGCAACCTGTCCTATTTCATCATTCGAAAAAGCAGTGGCTCTAATGCTGAGATCACCTCTTTTTATTTTATCAGATGCTTGTATAATTTCATTTAATCCTCTCGTAATACTTCTACTTAGTAAAATAGAAAAGAGCAATCCGCTTATCTCTACCGTCAACGCAACAGAAAATAATATTTCCATCACAAGGTGTTCCAGCCAACGCGACCCCTCTCCCAAAGTGAAAGAAAAGTTATCCTCCAATAATGTCACATTTTCATTTATAAGATCTACACGCTGAAGCAAGCTGTCCAATACTTTTTGAGAAGGAACTGGGGCATTTACTTGTATGTGTATGCTTTTGCTAATAGGTATTAATTCTACAACAATAGAATCACCTTGGCTCCACAATGAAATAGCTTTACTCAAATATGAAATATCGTGAAACCTTCGCATCAACTTTATCATTCCATCTACATCACCAGGATGTATACGTCCTTCAATAAAACCCTGACGCGCGGAATCTATATTCATATTTTCCTTTAATAGTTCTGCTTTGGTTTTATGATCACCAAGTGGTACCGACATGAACTTTTCAAAATTATTATAATCTTTTTCATTATGGGTACGTGCATATTTATTTAAGGCATACACTGCATCTTTTTCAGCCTTAGACCATAGTCCCTCAGCACCAACAAAAGCCCTTACAGAAGATAAAGTATGAACAGCAAACCATAATACAAACAACTCTAGTACGATCAAAACGGCCATGGTGCCAACAATTATGAAAAGCTTCCTTGAAATAGGAACGTCTTTTATACGTTGAATAGTCGATCTTTTTTTCATATGGTTATCTAAAATACTAGTAAGTATTTTCTACTACTAAGATATAGAATAATTAATAACTGAAATAGCGACAACTAAATGGCTATTAAAGGCAACAATCAACAAATGAAATACAGTGATAATGAATCTAAACACCGTCTAATGTGTGATAATTGAGATAAGGTATTTTCCAATACAGAAAATAAGACAGGCTGATTCTAGTGAGTTCTATCGAAATTAGTAACAGATTAGTAACTAATATTCATCTGTAAAAGTATTGCTGTATTAATACTACGGTTTCTTTAACCACCAGTAATCCTAAATATGAGCCATCTCCTTTAAATAAAATTTTGTATTTTACCCAAAGGATGAGTTATCGCACCACCATACAAAACAATGTGTACGTTTTTAATGACTTAAAAACAGTATTAGCAAAAGCTTCTCCTTTAAGGAGCGGTGATATATTTGCTGGGGTTGCTGCAATTAATTATGAGGAAAGAATAGCTGCTCAAATAGCGTTAGCCGATGTTCCACTAAAAACGTTTTTAAGTGAAGCTATTATTCCATACGAAGAAGATGAAATAACCAGATTAATAATTGATGAGCATAATGCAATTGCATTTTCATTAATAAGCCATTTCACAGTGGGCGAATTAAGGGATTGGTTATTAAGTAATGATGCTGATACGATCACCTTACAAAAATTAGCGTCAGGATTTACACCGGAAATGATCGCAGCTGTTTCAAAATTAATGCGTAATCAGGATCTGATCTCTGTGGCGCAAAAATGTGAAGTAGTAACTCGTTTCAGAAATACAATAGGTTTAAAAGGACGCCTATCAACCAGATTGCAGCCCAACCACCCCACAGATGATATAAGAGGAATAGCCGCAAGTATTGTAGATGGATTATTATATGGAAGCGGTGATGCTGTAATTGGAATTAATCCTGCAACAGATAGTCCCGCTGTGGTTACCTCGTTATTAAATATGATAGATGGGTTGAGAACCAAATATGAAATACCCACTCAAAGTTGTGTACTATGTCATGTAACAACTGTTTTACAAATTATTCAACAAGCTCCTATTGATCTGGTCTTTCAATCTATTGCGGGAACAGAAAAAGCTAATAAAAGTTTCGGTATAAATTTATCCATACTAAAAGAAGCATACGATGCTGCATTATCATTACAACGTGGTAGTATTGGCAGTAATGTAATGTATTTTGAAACCGGACAGGGTTCATCATTATCAGCCAATGCACATCATAACGTTGACCAACAAACGCTGGAAGTAAGAGCTTACGCTGTAGCAAGAAAGTTCAACCCAATGTTAGTAAACACCGTAGTAGGTTTTATAGGGCCTGAATATTTATTTGACGGGAAACAAATTATACGTGCCGCTTTGGAAGATCATTTCTGTGGCAAGTTATTAGGTTTACCAATGGGCGTAGATGTGTGCTATACAAATCATGCTGAAGCAGACCAGGACGACATGGATAATTTACTAACGTTGCTCGGTGTTGCAGGTTGCAACTTTATTATGGGCGTACCGGGAGCTGATGACATTATGCTTAATTATCAATCCACCTCTTTTCATGATGCATTATATTTAAGAAAAGTATTGAACAAAAAAGCATCGCCTGAATTTGAAGCATGGTTGATCAAACAAAATATTATGGATGAACAAGGGAATCAGTTACCAATAAAATTATCCCATTCATTATTACGATAAATTCATTATGTCGGACATCTCTAAATATATTATTCAACAAGATGCATGGCATTCTCTAAAAGTATTCACTAATGCAAGAATTGCATTGGGAAAAACCGGTACTGCCATCCCCTTAAAAGAAGTATTGCAATTCAAATTAGCGTTTGCACATGCCCGTGATGCCGTATATTCTGTATTAGATAATAAAGACCTGTCATCGAGATTAGCATCGTTTCAATTTCCTATTTATTTTATAGAAAGCAAAGCGGATAATAGAGCAGTCTATTTGCAAAGACCAGATTTAGGAAAATCATTAAATGATCATTCAAAAAACCAAATACTAAATGTGAACCATCCACATTATGATATAGCGATAATATTAGCAGATGGATTATCGGCTACAGCTATTAACAATCACGCTATTCCTATATTGCAATTATTAGTTCCGATGCTACAACAATTGCGATATGTAATCTCCCCTATTGTTGTTGTACAAAATGCCAGAGTTGCTATCAGTGACGAAGTAGGATCATTACTTAATGCTAAGTTATCGCTCGTTTTAATTGGAGAAAGACCAGGATTAACATCACCGGATAGCATGGGTGCCTATTTAACTTATAATCCTACACCCGGATTAACGGATG
>Ga0207034_1073_pt2 | contig 17467 bp, 13 predicted proteins | sample Alteio_BWMinCont_36_FD_153269 | JGI IMG/M metagenome (GOLD analysis project Ga0207034, IMG submission 153269) | Enriched cells from forest soil in Barre Woods Harvard Forest LTER site, Petersham, Massachusetts, United States -... | ecosystem: Environmental > Terrestrial > Soil > Temperate forest >...
CGCGTCGCGCCACTGGCGCTGCGGATCGTCAAAGCGCTCCAAAGCAGCAAAGGGCGATTGGATTTGGACGACGACAGCCCCCCTGAGACAATTCGTGAGGTTTTTGGCGCGAGCAAGAAAGCCTTCAAACAAGCGCTGGGCACCCTGTACAAGGCAAGGCGCATTCGTTTTTCCAAACCAGGCATTGAACTCATGGACAATACACAGTGGTCGCCGGGTCATCCGCCGCCGGCAGACCAAAAGCCGGGCTCGAAGAAGGGCGGGAGCCTCAATCGGCGCGCTGCAGAGAGCGGCCTCTCCTGATCCTTGACGTACTCCAACCGAGACACGGGAAGTCGAAGCGAGCCGTGAGGGCCGATCCAGGTTGAATCTCAGCGATCGGCTGCTTTTTTGGCCGGTGTGACGGTCTTCAGGTAATGGAAGATGTCACTGTCGGTCGAGAGGACGAGTGTCGTATCGTTGGTGGCCATTCGCTTGTAAGTGTCCATGGTTTTGATGAAGCCATAGAATTCCGCCGCGGTGGGGGATTGGTTGTACGCCTTGGCATAGATCTCCGTGGCTTGTGCATCGGCCTGCCCTTTGAGCATTTGCACCTGCTTATAGGCTTCAGAGGTGATCTGGTTGAGTTCCCGTTCCTTATTGCCGAGGATCTTTGCCGCGGCACCTTCCCCTTCCGACCGATATCGGTCGGCGATTTGTTTGCGCTCGGAAATCATTCGGCTGTTGATCTGATCCGTGACGCTGGGACTGTAGTTGATCCGCATGAACCGGACGTCCACGAGATCGATTCCAAACTCCTTGAGCTTGGGGACTGCGGCGGTCATGACCTCTTGTTCGATGGCGGTGCGTCCGATCCGGATTGGGGGCAACGACCCGGTTGTGTTGGTATCCGAGGTTTCGATTCTCAGGGAGGAATCGATAACCGGCTGGCGGGCCTTATCGGTCCGCACGATTTCGATGAGGTCGTTTTTGGCCACCGCATTACGATTCTCGCTGCCGATGATGTCTTCCATGCGCGAGAGTGCGCTGCGGACATCGCGGAGGCGGGTAAACCAGAGCAGGGGATCGGAAATGCGCCAGCGTCCGAAGCTGTCGACGATGATGTAAAGTTTGTCGCGGGTCGGCATGGCGACAGCCTGGCCATCCCATTCGTGGATGCGCACATCGAGGCGGTTGACGGCTTGGATGAAGGGGATCTTAAGATGAAGGCCGGCTTCGGTTACCGGCTGGCCCACCGGCCGGCCGAATTGAGTCAGGATGGCGTTTTCATTTTCCGAAAGCCAGTAGGTGCATAGACCGAATGCGGTCAGCACCATGAGGACAACCACGGCGACCGCGGCGGAGCGAAGAATGGTTTTCATGTTTGGTTAATAGGTAGCTTTTCGTCCGCGGATTATTTCGCGGGCGCCAGGATCCCCGTTTGGGTGGGGAGAAAGAATGGCATGAGCCGGGCCGCCTGGTCGTCCAGCACCAGCTTGTGACCCATCCTCGGGAGCACGTCGCTCATGGTTTCGAGGTAAATCCGCTGGCGAGTGACCTCGGGTGCCTTAACGTATTCCGCCAGCAAGCTGATGAAATAAGCCGCATCGCCGGTGGCTTCGTTGATGCGCTTTTTCGAATAACCCTCAGCCTCCGCGATCACTTGATCGGCCTCGCCGCGAGCGCGCGGAATGATCCGGTTGTATTCACCGGTCGCTTGATTGATGGCCCGCTGTTTTTCCTGCTGGGCATTGTTGACGTCGTTGAACGAAGCCTGGACCGGCGCTGGCGGGTTAATGTTCTTGAGCTGGACGAGGTCGACGCGAAGCCCTAGTTGATACTGTTTGGTCAGCCTTTGAATCAAAGGCAGGAAACTGTTCTCAATCTCCTGCCGGCCAAAAGTAATCACTTCGTCGATCGTGCGATCACCGACCACTTCCCGCATCACTGCCTCCGAAGCGGCCCGCAAGGTGTCCTCGGGGTCGCTGGTCGCGAAGAGATATTGTTTGGGATCCTCGATGCGGTATTGGACCACCCACTCGACACTGGCAGAGTTCAAGTCCCCGGTGACCATGTCCTGCTCTTCCTTTGTTTCCTGGCTGCCCTGGTGTGGGTTTGTGGCATTGGGCGAGCTGAAGCCAAATTCCAGTTTCTGTTGGCGGCGGATCGGCACCTGCGCGACCTTGTCGATGCCGAATGGGATTTTGAAGTGGAGGCCCGGCTCGTCGGTTCCGACATAGCGGCCGAACCGCTGCACCACTGCGACCGAATCCGCCGGGATAGTGAAGAAGGAGGTCCAGATCAAAAAGAAAACTAACAGCAACCAGAAGGCCGCGAGCAGCCAGTGTTTCATCCGCGTCACGAGGGCTTTGGCTTGTTCGATTCGGTCGTCGTTGTTTCTCATCTCCCGCATTTTAGGACATTATGACCTACATGCACGGTATAAATGGGCCTTCATTTTGGAATGCCTGGGGGATGCAACCAAGCTGCCTAATGGTTTCTATTTTGACCGCCCCCCCCGTCCCGCAAATCCTTTAGCGCTTGCCGTGTGATGATTCCGTGAGGTAACGTTTCCACGTCTTCGACCGGTTGGCCCGGCTGGGTAGCTCAGTTGGTAGAGCAGAGGACTGAAAATCCTTGTGTCGGCGGTTCAATTCCGCCCCCAGCCACCACCCCTACAATCACTCGGTAGGACAAGGGTTTCTCTCACTTCGAAGGTTGCAAGAGGGTCACAGTAAGACACATGGGTGCCCGGACCTGGCTTGTTCCATTGGACGGGTGTTCAACTGGACAAATGTTCACCTAAAATGCCCTAGAACGCGTCAGGCGAGCGGCAATGGTGGAAAGACCAGTGGTGGGGAGGAAAAGCGCGTCTGAAGTCAATCCGGACGAAAGCGGCGGGCAAGGAAAAGCGGCAGTAACAAGCGGCCCGGGTGAAAAGATAAGCGGTACGGTTAAGGAAGCAAAAACGCCCGGTAAAACTTGCTGCCAGCAACCGGGTTTTGGTCGAGCCACAGATATGGGCTGGCTGTCAGGAGGATTGTTGCCGTTGTGTTCCAATTGGTCATATCGGGTGACGCTTCAATTCGATACGTACGCCCGACCGTGCCCGTGATTTGCAAACCGGGATAGGTGCTCAATTGGAGGTTGGCGGGTGAAACGAGTTGTTCGCTCGGGTTGAAGCTGATTTGGCGGATACGCTGGTTGCTGGTATCAGCAACGTAAATCGTGCTGCCTGACACGCAAACGCCAGATGCTGCATTGAACCGTGCAAGATTTCCAACGCCATTGCTGTAGCTGTTTTGTGCGAAACTTCCTGCTAACGTCACCACATTTGTCGTCGCAGATATTTTCCGCACGGATGAGCCAGTGGCCAGCGCGGAATCGGTAAAAATAAGATTCCCAAAACTATCAAGACACATTCCAGCAACGGAGCCGAATGAGGCGTTTGTACCAATTCCATCGGTTATTGGATAATTAATTTGATATTTCCCAGCGAATGTCGTGACGTTCTGGTTTTGGTCAATTCGGCGAATCAAATTGTTTCCTGAATCCCAAACATAGATGTTGTCCGCGGCATCGGTGGCAAGGTTCCGAGGTAAATAGAACGCAGTGAAGATGCCGTTTCCATCCGCATAAGTTGGATTGCCCGAACCAGCAAATACAGTCAACATTCCATCAGTGTTATATCGGTAGATTTTGTTCGCAACAGCATCGGAAATATAGAGATTGCCCAAAGAATCTGCGCAAATCCCGGTAGGGTATGAAAGCGAAAGACTAATACGGGTGATTGTCGCGTCGCTTGTGATTTTGTATAGATAAACGCTGGAAGGAAAAGTAATAGCCCAAATTGTTGCGTTGCGATCAATAGTCATACCGCCGAACGACAAACCCGGGAGATTAACGTTTGTTCCAACACCTGTCGTTTGATTTCCACCACCAGCAAACGTTGTGACCGACGAATCGGGCGCAATTTTTCTGATCATTGAATTTCGCGAATCCCACACGAACAGGTTGGCGTATGAATCGGCAACGATGGCCGTTGGATTGTTGAACGTCGTCAACTGTCCTACACCGTCCAAGTACCCGTAAAAGCCGGAGCCCGCGAACGTCTGCACCACGACATTATTTGTGTCGTAAATTTGGGCCTCAGCCTGCGCTGCGATTAAACAGCAAATAGCGAGGATTTGTCGGAGGTAGCAGTTGAGTTCACCCATGCCGCTAATTGAATCAGAAACGAGAAACGTAGTCACGTAACTTCGAGAAGCCGGGCAAGCCCGGTTGCCTTGATAGAGCAGCGGCAAAGGTTCAGACCAAAAGAGCCAGCGGCACGGCAGAAAAGCGGCTATAAAGCCAGCCACACCGCAAGCGGCTAAGCCTGACCACTAGGCATCGTTATTCCCTCGTCATCTGTGTGAAACTGAACGGTCCAACAGTTTTTCGACTGGCGCGCGAAGCAGGCACCAACATTGCAAAGTTGAAGCTGTCCTAGATTTATGGTCAACGGCTTTGTGGCCCGTTCGTTAATCCGAAGGCCGCGCATCCAATCCGAGAGCTGGTTGTCCCGAATGCGAGCACCCTCGCCGAGGAAGGAGCCCGCCCTACCGGCAAATGAGCTGCACACCACCTTTAGGATCTCTTGGGGCGAGTCATCTCTGGTCAGTGAGTCCTCACATTTCATCGTGGAAAGTTTCAGGTACGCCAGTCGAGCCGATGGCAAAGCTGTGATCGACCGGGCGGCGACATCCCAGGATACCCGAGCGGAGGATGCCACACACTTGGGGAAGAAGACGGAGTACACTCTATGTCGCTGCTCTAGGTCGCGCAGGAACCCTGCCAAGAACCGTGGCGGCACCAGCAATAAGGCGGCGAACTCGTTACACAACGCCTCATGTTTCCAGTATTCGGTTTTGCTTGAAGGTAAGAAGCCGAATCGGCGCCATACAACCCAATGGCCCACTTCGTGAGCAATTGAAAACCGGTCACCCTCTGCGAGGCTGGGGGCTGTGCGATTCCGGGAGACAACCACGCTGGCCGAGTCGCCGATCACGAGATAGGCTCTTCCGGAACGGCCCTGAATCGCCTTGAACTCCAAGGAAATCCCCAGCCGCGCCAAAACTTCTGCGATGTCCAAAGGGCAACGGCACTGAGGATTCAGTTCGTCTGCCGCGCCTCTTAGTGACTCACGGATTGTTTCCAGTGTTGCCATCGGCGATAAAACTTTTCAGCGTCCGTGCCCCCAAAGGATAGGTTTGTTCAGCAATGGAAGGATCCCCTCGCGCTGCCAACAAAGCCTTCGGCTCAGGAAGCGCCTGTTTTCCGTTCAGGTGAAAGCCTTTGATCACTACGACCTCGCGTGCAATACGAGCTATTGCCATCTCAATCCGATCTTCCCGGTCGTGAAGCCCGAGAACCAAGACGCGAACCGCCTTCCTGAGCTCGGATATGAACTCTTCGCCTTTCTGACGCTTTATTTCAGGGTCAATGAAGAATCCAATCTTCCATAAACTCTGAAATCTATCTAGCTGGGCGTCTAGATGCCCGGCGGACAGCGATCGTTTGCGTTTCGACTTCTCGTGCTCGTCGAAGCGCACGACATCCCCTTCGAGGAAAAGACGAACTTCAGCGATTTTAGAGTTCATGCGCGACTCCGGGCAATAGACCGTCACAGAACCGTGCGGTAAACCAAAATCGTCTTCCAGCAAGCCCAATGCCCCTGCTCTTTTGACGGACGCGTCAGGGCCATTCCCATAGATTTTCTGGATGTGTTCGACATCTCGTGGTTCGAACTCATCAAATGTCATCATTAGCAAAACGTCATATAAGTCTCGCCTCAATAGCCGCGAGGCCAACTTGCGCGCTTGTTGCAAGTGAGTCTCTTGACCCGGTGTCAGTATTTGTTTTTTAATTAAGCCATTACCATCGAGTAGTGCAGGTAATAGCCTCTCCTCCGCATTGTCGAGCAGCCAAGCCTCTAATTCGGATTTGTCTCCTTGGCTTCCAGCAGCTTCGCCGTTCTTTTGCTGAGGAGATGCCAATGGCACTGAGAGGCTCAACGCTCTTTCCAACATTGAGGTGGCACTCATCTTTGTTCTGTGGAACAGAACCGCTTCGGCGAGTTGATACCGGTTCTCCAACAGGTCGAGAATGGCGGAAATGCCGTCTGTGCGCAGTTTCGGGCGATTTCCGATTGAAATCACAAATGCATCGTCCGCGGAGAGTTTCGGTGCGGCGGTGGGGGAAAGGCCGGCGTTCTTTTTCAGGGTCCTGATCTCCATGTAGTGGAGAAGCCGTTCGTCGAAGTGACGGGGCTTGCCGAGATGGTACCAATCGCGGTGGAGGTAGTCCAATAAATCGGCGCAGATCGTGTTCCCTACAATGTCGGCACACACATCAAGGCGCAAGCCCGCCTCGGCAAATCCCTTGGCATCCTCACTTACGGTGACACCGGGTTCGCGAATGACGATTCGCTTGAGCACGTCGGAGGGTTTCTGCTGTGCTAGCTGTTCCGGCAGATACTTTTTGTAAAGACGGTCGATGCGATTGCCTAGAGGTTCGATTCCCAAACCCTCTTGACCGTGCCAAGCGGTTTTTGTGAGAACCATACTCAGTCGGGGCTGCTTGTCATGCTTGCCAATCAGGTGCAGCTCGTCCTCAAAAGTATGACCAAAAGGAACGTGGCCAATATCGTGTAGGAGCGCGGCGAGCCTTGTAAAACGAACTTCTGCCTCGGTTGGCTCGCTGCCCAAAATCCACTCGTCTTTTGGATCGCTTTTCTTTCCACGCTTCAGGCAATTAAGACGTACGGCGTCTAGCATCCGCTGGGCGATCGCAACAGTGCCCAGAGCGTGCTCGAACCGCCGATGCGTCGCACCTCGGTAAACGAGGTATGCGAGTCCAAGTTGATGCATTCCTGACAACCTTTGAAAAGCCGGATGATCAATGATTTCCAGTTCCTCTGGATAGAACCAGACGAAGCCTTGCACGGGAATGTAGAACTCCTGCCTTTCTTCCCGACCAGTCGCAATCTCTGCTTCGTGCGAGTGAGGGATAATGTGCTGGGATGGCTTGCCCTCGACCTTCTGTTGGGTCTGTTCCTTGTTTTCTGATTGGTTTGCATTCATATTTTCAGCTTTCTTTGAGGATTCCTCATGCTGCCGGAACAGCGCACCTACTATCATCGTGCCCGCCGGCAGCGGCTGGCGGATCGCCGCATTCAACTTTTGCCATTTCCCCACTGGCGGCAGCGTGGCGCCGCGCGAGTACTTTTGAACAGAATCGTACGAAAGCCCAGCACGTTCGGCTAATTCACGAAGTCCACCAACTTCTGGATGTTCACGAAGATAGACCGTAATCACTTCGGCAACCTCTTGCGCGGTTGCGGGTCGTTCTGTTGGCCGCGAATTTTCCAAGATGAGTTAACCGTACAAAGCGCTGTGCAAAAGTCAATGTTCAGTGCCGACCCAGCACTCGTTAATGGCGCCCGGAACGTCGTCTCCTCTTTGGAGTTTCAACCGACCGAGCAGCCGGGTCATGTCGTTGCTTCGGCAACCAATCGCCACCGATCGCCGCCAACTACGACAAAACCACCCTTTGCGGCCCGTCTGGCGACGAGCCGGCAATCATTTCCGGTATCGAACGCGGCCAAGCCGACCGCCTCTGCCGCGAAGCCCTCGAAAAACCCGACCGCCACGCCGCTCTGCGCCGGTTACGCGACGCGCTCCCGTCCATTGACTACTACGTCCAGGATGTTCGTCTCCCTCACTTGCTTACTTTCACCACGTAATACAGCAGCGGTCCGTTCACTTCCTTGAACCAGTGAGCGACGCCGTTCGGGATCACGATCACGTCGCCGCGTGAAAGGTGACGCTCAACACCGCCGCGGATTTCTTTCGCGCGGGTCTCTCCCGGTCCGGTGATCCTGGTCTCAATCGCCTTCCCACCGGTGACGAACGTCGCCGAGCCCTCGAGCACGTAAAAAACATCCGTGTCCGATTCGTGGATTTCGACTTCGCCCGGACCTGTGCGATGGCCGGCCTGGACCTTGAAATTATTCGTGGCCAGCAACGGCCCTCCGGTTGCGAACGCCGCAGCCACTTGCTCATGTCCGAGGTGAATGACGCCGGTGTCACGTACGTGCTCGGCAGCCAGCGCCCCCAGCAACAAACCTCCCGCAAAAACACCGCATAGCACTTTGGAATTCATGCTCTCCTCTTACCCCGCCGCATCGCGAAAGTGAAGCGCTTTAAAAAACCCACCCAGCTCAGTTGTTGATTAAATCACAAATTCTCCAAGGTTGCTGCCCGACCCTATTGAGCAATGAAAAACGAGCTTTCACCCGCATGGTTTTGTTCTCATTCTGTTCCGCATGAAAGTTGAAATGGGCTGCCGAACCCTCACCGGGGCACGGCTGGATTTATAAAGGGTCGTGAGCGGGTATGACTTTACACCTTCTCCCGAAAAAGCCCCCGATACGCAACCGGCTTCTTCGGGCGGTCCGCCACAGCCACCTCCGAAGCCGCCCAAGCTGACCACAAAGGATTTGTTGGAGCCCGGAGAACCGGGGCGAAGGATTTTCCTGTCGGATTACATTGAGGTAAAAGAGCTCGCCGAACTGCTTGGATTAAAACCTTTCCAGGTCGTCGCCGACCTGCTGAAGCTAAGGAAATTCAAACATGCCGATGGTGTGATCGATTTTCCCACGGCCGCGACGATCGCACGGAACCATGGCTTTGTGGCGGAAAAAACCGTCTAAAACTGAGAGCTATCTAATCTAAGCCACCACGCTCTGGGATTCCTGCAGAACGTCGGGGCGGGCCCGAGTCCGGCCAAGCAGTTCGCCCACGCGTGAGATTAGCTCCTGAATTTCGAATGGTTTTCGGATATACATGTCCGCGCCCACTTCCATCCCTGCTAACCGAGGAAGCTCACCGGGCAACGATGTCACCATGATGATGGGAACGGATGCCGTTGCGGGATCACGGCGCATGCGCTCGCAGACGTTGAAGCCGTGCAACCCGGGCATAATGAGATCCAGCACAACCAAATCGGGTGGAGAAATAAGGGCTTTCCTCACAGCCTCCCCGCCGGTAACAGCTGTGCGGATGGCATATCCTTCGCCGTGGAGCGCCAGGCGAAGCATCTCCACCATGTCAGGATCGTCATCAGCAATTAAAATCCGCTTTGGCATAAACCTACGCCGCGCCCTGCATCTTCGCAGAATCTTCACCGACCGACGAAAGGGCTAGCGGGCTATCGGCGGAGTCATTTTCGGTCGGTTCCAGGAAATCTCCTGCTGGATCCCCACAGCCGGCGCACAAATTTGGATTTCTGGAGAAGCCGTGGGCCTCTCCCGAAAATCGCTCACCGCAACAAATGCAAACACTCGGACTCATTGTTAAGCTCGGCCTAAACTTTATTCGTATCGGTCCAGCGCGAAGAAAGCCGTTAAACTGTCCCCGCGCCAGGGGGCTCATCCTGCCAGCAACGGGCACATCAACGGCTTGCGTTGCCGCAATTTCAAACTAACCAGGGCGAACCGTGAAACCCCAATTTCCGATTCAGCCAACTTGATGGAGTATAGCAGAGTTGCTAATTACGTACAGTCGGGGAAATCCCCCATGTCCTCCGTTTAGAACGCAGAGCAATTGGAGTAGTCACGCCTTCCGCTTATCTCGTAACCGCTTCGGGGCATGGTGGTCGAGATCCTTAACTTCTCGTGCGGAATCCGCCCATGAAATAGACGATAAGGCATATCACCAAAATCAGGCCAATACCGCCGCCGCCGATGGCAGGACCTCCAAAGTAAAACCCGCCGCCGCCGAACAAAAGAAGAAGAACAACTAAAACGACTAATAGATTCATAACGACAAAATAACACACCGCTGCGCGGTTCCTATGGTGTGTTCACCCCTCGGTATGAATATGGCTGCTGGCGCCACAAGCGGGAGCATCGGCAGACGCCTGTGCCTTCGACGAGTGCAGCCCAATGCCGGCTTTTTTCCGTTCGATGTTCATCACGTCCCATTCCCGGAAATCCTATGGCCTCCCACGACGCTTTCGGCTAAAATCATGCGCATTATGAAAGGAAACCTCAAAGCCCTTGGTGCGCTGACTGCCGTCGCGTTGGTTTCGATCGCCGGCGCTGCTCTTCCCCCCGATTACACCGGGAAACCATTTCAAGACGCCGTCTGCACCGTTGGGGCGCAAGTGATCCCGGGTCGAGTCGAATGCGCTTATTATGATCTCGGCGGGGAAGGCGTCGCCTATCACGACACAGATTCCACCAACCACGGCAGCGGCGAACTCAACCTGAAGCCCCAACACCATCGACCTCACGCCAACCCGTATATTTGGAGCTTCCGCGCCAGTGAAGGCGTGGATATCTCCTATACCAAGGACTTCGCCGACTTCAACCACACCAATTTCGTTGCGCCCGCCACCAATCAGCTTTACATCGGCTGGACGGCCGACGGTGAGTGGTGCAATTACACGGTCGACGTCAAAAAGGCCGGCACATATCGGGTTATCGCCCTCTATGGTAACGCTGCCAATACGGTCCGGTTCTCCATAAACCACCGGCCCGCCGCCGAGTGCAAATTGCCCCTGGCCACGGGTAGCATGCACAAGTGGAACAAGGCGGAGATTGGAACCATTATGTTCCCGGACCCCGGTTCGCAATTGCTCACGTTCCATTACAACCAAGGCAACAACTTCGCGTATTTCGAGTTTGAGCCATTACCGAAGCAGTAACGTCGCAATTTCAATACTGGCCCTTCTCCCTCGAGTTGGTCTTGAAAACGATATGAGAAACAGACCTAAAGTGCGATCAACGCCCTCGATGAGCATCCTGCAAGCCACGCAAGCTTACGAGTCGTGGGTAAGCCGGCAAGTGCCGCTGATCCCGGCGGATCTCAAACTCAAGCACGAGCGGATGGCCCAAAGCCCGTTGGCATTCCTGCGGGCGACGTTTTACCGTTGGGCGCAACTTTGGCCCGCAGCCTGTTCGGAGCTGGCAGACGCCCCCCTGGTGTTGGGCGTTGGCGACTTGCACCTGGAGAACTTCGGCACCTGGCGGGATCAGGAAGGACGCCTGATTTGGGGGGTCAACGACTTCGATGAAGCCTGCCGCTTGCCATATCCCAATGATTTGGTCCGGCTGGCGGTCAGCGTCCAACTGGCGGCGCAGGAGCAGCGGTTATCTGCAACCTCAGAATCAATCTGCCGGGCGATCTTGTCGGGGTACGAGAAAGCCCTTGAGCGAGGAGGCAGACCCTTTGTGTTGGCCGAACACCACCACTGGTTGCGCGAACTGGCGGTGAGCGATGCGCGTGACCCCGCCCGATTTTGGAAGAAACTGGACAGCTTGCCGAGCATCGCCAAAGGCGTGCCGCCCAACGTCCGCACGGCGCTTAGGCGGGCTCTGCCTGAGACGGGACTGGCTTTCCGGGTGGTGCATCGCCAGGCGGGGTTGGGCAGTCTCGGCCGCAGGCGTTTCGTGGCGCTGTCACAATGGCGCGGTGGCCTGATTGCAAGGGAAGCCAAGGAGCTGGCGCTCTCGGCCTGGCACTGGGATGGGCCCGTCACGAGCGGGGAAAAGCTCCTTTACCTGGACCTTATAACGCACGCCGTGCGCGTGGCCGATCCTTTTGTGAGTCTCCAGAATCCATGGCTCCTCCGGCGTTTGGCGCCCGATTGCAGCCGCATTGAAATGGGTTCGCTGACCGAGGTAAAAGACAAATTGAGAATGGTCGAGGCGATGGGCTGGGAAACCGCGAATATCCATCTCGGAAAGCCGGAAACCGGCCGAAGGGTGCTGAAGGATTTGCGCCGGCGTCCTGGGCGGTGGTTGCAAAAAGCCGCTGCCGCGATGACGAAGTTGACGCTCGCCGATTGGGACGACTGGCCGGGCAAGTAACGATGCCGCTCTGGAAAAACCGGTACAGCGACGCAACCTTCATGATTGGCGGGGCGCTCTCGCCGAGAGCGCCTCCGAGGCCACCGCCGCGGCGACCGAAAACCAACCATCTTTTCCAGACGCCGAAGGCGTCGCACATACCAGCCCAGGACAATGTCCTGGGGACAACCGCCAAAACCCAATCGAGCGCTGAAAGCGCGATTCATAATCTTCTGCGACCACGTTGCCTCCCAACGGGCCCCGACAGTGCTCCGCACCCATATGACCGCTCGCGACAGCGCATGTTAATCTCTATATACGCGTCCAGAGAACGGCTGATGCCCGGATTAAGCCAAGCTGCTCGAGACAGCCCAGGTTTCCTCCAATCCTGAGCCCCTTTCGATTTACTGCCTCCAGCATGCGGTGCGACACGAACAAGTACCATTGCAGAATGGACTTTTGCCTTATGATCCCATTTAAATTACGCTTAAACGCCTATGAGCGACTTCAGGTTTTCATGCCCGAAATGCTCCCGGCGATCTCACGGATGAGCCAATTTACCGAGATTCTAAACACCCTCGAACGCGGCGAGGCCAAGGCTGCCGAGGAATTGCTCCCGTTGGTTTACGGCGAGCTTCGTCGGTTGGCTGCCTATAAACTGACGGCTGAATCTCCGGGCCAAACCTTGCAGCCCACCGCCCTCGTACATGAGGCCTGGCTCCGCCTCACTGCGAACGAAAATTTGAAATGGGATGGCCGCGCCCATTTTTTCGCCGCCGCCGCCGAGGCCATGCGTCGCATTTTGATCGACAATGCCCGCCGCAAAAACGCTCACAAGCGCGGCGCCAGTCCTGTGCGGGTCGACCTGGACGACGTTAATCTCGCCGCCAGCGCTGACGACACACAACTGTTGCGCATCACCGACGCCCTCGACCAACTTGCCCGGGAGGACGCATCCTCCGCCGAATTGGTCAAGCTGCGCTTTTTTGTCGGACTCACCAACGAGGAGGCCGCCCAGGCGCTTGGTGTTTCCGAGAGGACGGCCAAGCGGCATTGGACCTTCGCCCGCGCCTGGCTTTATGACCACCTCGGGGGGCCGCCCGGGCGCTGATGCCCTAGCGGTAAAGATGTGAATCTGGCTGGCCCTTTTGGCGGCCCGATTCCGCATGTATGTATGAAGCGCTGCTTCGGCGCGGCGCGATTATGAGCGAAACGACCAATTCACTGCGAAGCATCTTCATTCAGGCCGTGGAGATCGCGGACGTTGCGGAGCGATCCGCCTTTCTCGAGCGGGTTTGCGCTCACGACGCAGTTCTGCGCCAGAGGGTTCTCGCCTTGCTTCACGCCCACCAGCAGGCCGGCGGCTTTCTTGAGAAGCCCGAATCGCCGTTCCCGCCGAAAACTGTTCTACTAAGCCTTCCACTGGTCGAAAAAACCGGCGACAGAATCGGCCGCTACAAATTGCTTCAGCAAATCGGCGAAGGCGGTTGTGGCGTGGTTTACATGGCCGAGCAGCTGGAACCAGTCAACCGCCGGGTCGCCCTCAAGGTCATCAAGCTGGGGATGGACACGAACTCGGTGGTCGCCCGCTTCGAAGCCGAGCGCCAGGCGCTGGCCATGATGGATCACCCCAATATCGCCAAGGTTTTGGATGCCGGTTCCACCGAAACCGGACGCCCCTTCTTCGTCATGGAACTGGTGCGCGGCATCAAAATCACCGGATACTGCGATCAAAACAAACTTCCCACACGGGACCGGCTGGAATTATTCGTTCAGGTCTGCCAGGCGATCCAACACGCTCACCAGAAGGGGATCATTCACCGCGACATCAAACCATCGAACATCCTGGTTACACTGCATGATGGCGTGCCGGTCCCCAAGGTGATTGATTTCGGCATCGCCAAAGCAACCCAGGGACGGTTGACCGATCACACGCTCTTCACCGCTTTCGAGCAATTCATCGGCACGCCGGCCTACATGAGTCCGGAGCAGGCGGAGATGAGCGGACTGGACATCGATACCCGCTGCGACGTCTACGCGCTGGGCGTTTTGCTTTATGAGCTGCTCACGGGGCAGACCCCCTTCGATGCTCGGGAATTGCTGGCCTCCGGCCTGGACAAGATGCGCCAAACCATCCGCGAGCGGGAACCGGAGCGTCCGTCCACGCGTCTGCGGACCATGCTCCACGCCGACCGGACCACCGTGGCCGAGCGGTGCCGGACCGACGCGCCGAAGCTGATCCATCTCCTGCGAGGCGACCTCGATTGGATCGTGATGAAAGCCCTGGAGAAAGACCGCACGCGCCGTTTTGAGACCGCCAGTGCTTTGGCCAAAGATATTCAGCGCTACTTGTGCAACGAACCCGTCGAGGCGCGCCCATCGGGCGGTTTCTACCGTTTTCACAAACTTGTTCGGCGCAACAAAACCGCCTTTGCGGCAATCGGGACCGGCATCGCCGCGCTGGTCATCGGGTTGGTTCTCTCGCTCTATTTGTATGCGCAGGAAAAGTCCGCGCGCAAGCAAATGGCGGCAGCGGAGCACGTGGAAGCGCAGTTGCGCCAGCGTGCTGAAGAATCCGCGGCGTGGAGCCAGCAAATCGCCCAAGCCGGGTTGCTGCTGATGCGCCAGCAATATGACGAGTCAGAACGGCTCCTCCGCAATGTCCCGCAGCGCGCCTCCCTGGTGCCGTTTTACAATGTCTTTGGTGGCATGCATGCGCAGCGAGGCCAATGGCAAGAAGCGCTGACGAATTGGACCCGGGTGGTCGAGTACGCTCCCGCAGACCACGTCGGTTATTTTTACCTCGCACCGTTACTCCTGCAACTCGGCGACCTGGAGGGCTACCAGCGCTGCCGCACCACGATTCTCCACCAATTTGGGGATACGTCGGATCCGCGAATTGCCGAACGCATGGTGGACGTTTCGCTGATCCTCCCGCCCAGTGAGCGCGAGTTAGCCACCATCGCCACAATGGCTGAGATCGCCGGCCACGCAGACACCAACAGCGACACGTGGGGCTTCAGCCTGCTTGCCATGGGCTTTGCAGATTACCGCGGCGGCCACTATGCCACCGCGGCAGATCGCCTGCAAAAAATGATCCCTTTGGATGTCGGCCTGCACTGCCGGACAGAAGCGCACCTGCTGCTGACGATGGCGCAGTTCCAGCTCGGGCAACGCGCCGAAAGCCGGGCAGCTCTTGGCGCCGCTACCGAGGCCGTGAACCACCAACTGCCCAAAACCGATCACCTGAGTGTCGAGTGGAATCATTGGATCATCATCCATGTCCTCATGAGGGAAGCCGAAGCGCTGATTGAAGGCCGGACCAATTCGCGTCCCGAAACTAAGTAAGTAGCTTTCCCGCGGGGAACGATCGAAGCTTTATGAACCTGCTTTACCATTGGCTTTTTCCCAGCGTGTGGACGGCATTCACCGTTTATTGGTTTGGCTCCGCCCTCTGCGTGAAGCGAATACAACGCAGCGAGCCCCATCACCAACGAATCATGCGCTTCATACTGACGACGTTTTGCGCCGCGCTCTTGATATCACCCAGGTTCGGCCCCGGCCCCCTTGGTTGGACGCTCTTGCCGCCAAGCAAAACCACGTTCTTCACCGGAGCGGCAGTTCTCTTGGCGGGACTCGGTTTTGCCATTTGGGCGCGTCTCCACCTCGGCGCCTACTGGAGCGCAATGGTGGCGGTGAAGGAAGGCCATCGCTTGATCCGAACGGGGCCGTACCGGCTGGTCCGGCATCCCATTTACTCGGGCATCCTCACGGGCCTCCTCGGCACGGCGGTGGCAGTGGGACAACTCCGCGCCCTAATAGCTGCCGCATTATTGATAGCAATCTATTATCGCAAGAGCCAGGACGAGGAGCATTTGCTGGCGGAGGAATTTGTCGATGAATACCCGGCCTATCGAAACGAAGTCGGCGCGCTCATCCCGGTGTCAGGTCTACCGCAAAAAATATTTTGGTCAACTGCAGCCGTCGTGCTTCTCATCCTCTTTGTGTGAGTGATATGAGCCTCCGCCCGCCCTCCTCCCGGTAGCGATATTCGCAGGCCTGACAAACATAACCCTCGCCAGGACTGAACCGCCGCATCATTTCTCTTTCCCATCTTCCCCTCAGCTCGGCTACTACTTTCACTTTTTCCACTTTTTTCTGAGCCGAAACCGTTTTCGACCGGGGTTTTATATATAGAGGGTAAACATCTCTCCGTCAGTGGCAGACGTAACAAACCGCCGGGTATCCGGAAACCGACATGGACCAACCAGGATTTAACGAATTATGCGAAACCGACCTCCAACCCACGCTTCGGCCCTAACCCTGAGCTGTGGTCAGGCGCGGACGCAATTTCCTCGCCGCCGACAGACAACATGTTCAATGGCAACCACTTGCGTGCCGTCTCACCCAAGATCCTCGCATCCCTCGGTGCTAGGAGGCTCTGATCTGAGCCCTGAGCTTCAACGGCCAAAAAATCACACCCTATGCGAAAATCGACCAAAAATTGAAATTATTTCCAACAAAATAGCCGCCAAGCGGGAAAAACGCCTTTCTCGACATCCTTATTATATAGAGGGCCGATTTGTTTGCGGCCCGGCGGCTCACAGCCGCCAACCGTGAAAGTATATATGTGTAAACCAGTAATGCTGAAGAAGAGCGAGGCGGCAAACCATCCGACTAAATCTGAGTAGATCTGACTAAATCTGACTACTTTTTTTGATCACCAACATCCTCAACCTGAATGACATCCACGTTACTATGAAATCATCCGTACTCCCTTCCATCGTCGAAGAAGTTCAAAACCACAAAGACAAGGTCGAAAATCCCGTAAACCCCCGCCGCAACGGCAAAATCGCCCGGCTCCCCAAGCCCGCCCGCGACATGCTCAACCGCATGCTCGACGACGGCCTGCCCTCCCATGTCATCATCGAGGAACTCGGCGAGGCCGGCGAAGGCCTCAATGCCCAGAACATCTCCAATTGGGTCCACGGCGGCTACCAGGATTACCTCAAGCACCAGGAAGTCATCCAGCGCTCCAAACTCCAAATGGAATTCGCCCAGGAACTCCTCCGCGAAGTTCCCGACCTCGACCCCAACCTCCTTGTCCGCATCTCCGATACCATCGCCGCTACCCAGCTCATTCACGCCCTCAAGGAATACGGTGATGAAGCCCTGAAAACCTTCTTCCTCTCAACCCCATCCAAGTACCTCAAGGTCGTTAACGCCCTTTGCCGCCAAAGCAACTCCACCGTCACCCGCGAAAAACATCTCCTCAAACAACGCGTATCAAGCCAAATCAAGCCAAATCAAGGTCCAGCAAACACCGCCGCGCCTTCCCCAGCCACTTTCCCCACCCTACCCGGGGCCGTTCCAACCGAAGTGTCGGGTAATTCAAGCCAGATCAAGGTGAATCAAGCTCCAACAAAGAATACGCTGCAATCCTCACCTTCGCCCTCCAAAGCCACAGAACCCCGTCCCAGTGACCAACCTGGCATTTCAAGCCCAATCAAGCTGAATCAAGCTCCCGAGAACAATTCTTCGACCGCCACCGCAGACGCCGTAATCCAGCAGGGGAGTGATTCAAACCAAATC
>Ga0207034_1076_pt1 | contig 17214 bp, 17 predicted proteins | sample Alteio_BWMinCont_36_FD_153269 | JGI IMG/M metagenome (GOLD analysis project Ga0207034, IMG submission 153269) | Enriched cells from forest soil in Barre Woods Harvard Forest LTER site, Petersham, Massachusetts, United States -... | ecosystem: Environmental > Terrestrial > Soil > Temperate forest >...
CAGTGGTCGTTCCGGAAATGGCGACCTTTCGTCCGACTCTGGGGTGCTTGCAAACACGCCTTATTCATTCAGAACTCGATTCGAGAACGAGAAGGGAACCAACCCGGAGGAGTTGATCGCCGCCGCGCACGCTGGGTGCTTCACCATGGCCTTAGCCTTCAGGTTGCAAGCCGCGGGGTACACGCCCACGGGGCTCAATACCGAGGCAGCCGTCACGCTCGAGCAGGACAAGGTGGGGTTCCGTATCAGTCTATCCGCCCTGACACTGCGCGCGAGCGTGCCCAATCTGGATCAGGACACGTTCGATCGGTTGGCGAAGGACGCCGAACAGAATTGCCCAGTTTCCAGGGTGCTCAAGGCCGAGATCACACTTGACGCGAGGCTGGTTTGAACGCAGATCGGCGAATCTGCCGTGAAGTCGCCGACCGTGGGTGCTCATCGGAGCCCCATATAAGTTTATTGCCTTCGCGTCATCGCGAATCCAGAAATGGCGCCGCGGCGGAGGACAGATCAGCAACGCAGGTGGGGCTCGGCATCGCCGAAATCGGTGCAACGGTCGGCGGACTGATTCGGCAGGGACGTCCGCTGCCCGTGGTTCTCACCACGCTGTGTCAGCTCTTCGACGCCACCGTCAAGGGATACTCCAGCAGTGTCCTTCTTCTAGATCGCACCGGTGCGAGAGTGCGAAACGCCGCTGGATCTGGTTTGCCCGCCAGTTACTTGAAGCAGCTTGAAGGGAAGCGGGTGCGCTGGGTTGAGAGTCCCTTCGGTTCCACGATCAATGCGAAGAGACCGGTGATCGTAGTGGACCCACTCGCGGATGCTTTACGCGAGGGCCAGGAAGCGGCCGCGGCCGCTGCCCCCGGCCTCCGGTTGCATGAGGCTTCGCCCATTCTTTCGCTCACCGGGGAGCCGCTCGGAATCTTTGCCGTCTATCAGCGCGAGAGCAACGTCAGCGGTTGTCACTCCGCACTAATCGCACAGTTCACCCTCGTCGCGACCGCTGTCATAGAGCGAATGCGAAGCGACGAAGCGCTCGCAGCGATTGTGCACGAGGTCAACCAGCCCTTGGCGGGCATCGTCACGAACGCTAGCACGTGTCGGCGGATGCTCGCCGCAGATCCTCCAGACGTCGAGGGAGCGCGGGAAACCGCGAGACGCACGATTCGCGATGCGGAGCGAGCGTCGGAGATACTTAAGCGGTTGCGCGCGCTTTTTTGCAAGAAAGGCGCCACGAGCGAATCGCTGGACCTCAACGAGGCAATACGGGAGGTGGTTGCGCTATCGCTGAGTGAACTTGAGAGAAATATGGTGATTGTGCAGACGGAGCTCGCCGGCGAACTACCACCGGTTCAGGGCGATCGGGTGCAGCTGCAGCAGGTCATCCTAAACCTACTCCTGAACGCCTCAGATGCGATGAGCGATGTCGATGATCGTCCGAGGCAGTTGGTGATCAGAACCGAACGGGACGAGGAGGATCGCGTACATTTAAGCGTGCGAGATGCGGGGGTGGGTTTCAAACCTCATGGAATGGACAGGCTATTCGATGCGTTCTACACGACAAAGCGCGGCGGCATGGGGATCGGGCTATCCGTCAGCCGCTTCATTATCGAGAGTCACAAAGGCCGTCTATGGGCAACACCGAACGATGGTCCGGGAGTTACGTTTTCGTTTTTCATCCCCTGCGAACGCAAGGATGTGACGGCCGGTGTGACCGCTCGCAGTCTTGGCGCTATTCGGGCTTCCGCCGGGACGAATGCAGAGAAACGTCATGTGAGGGGTCTGTGATTGCAGCCAAACGTCCGCTCGTGTCGGTGGTCGATGACGACGAGTCAGTGCGCGAGTCGCTACCCGACCTGCTGAAAGAGTTCGGTTATTCGGTTCGGGCGTTCTCGTCGGCCGAAGAGTTCCTCGCCTCCGATTGCGTCGGTGAGACCAAATGTCTGATCCTCGACATCGCCATGCCCGGCATGAGCGGACCCGATCTGCAACGGGAGTTGACGATTCGCGGGCAAGAGACTCCGATCGTCTTCATCACGGCTCAGACAGATGAGACCGTCCGCCTACGCTCGCTTGAACGGGGTGCCGTGGAGTGCCTGTTCAAGCCATTCAGCGACACGGCACTGCTTGCGGCGCTCAATGCCGCATTTCCCGCATTTCGAGTGAGCTGAGCGATGTAACGCCGGGAGATGTGAAATGGATTCAGCGAGCGCATCTTTTCATGAATCGCGATCATCCCGCATATCGGGCGACACACCCATCGTGTTCGTCGTTGACGACGACATCTCGGTGCGGGAGTCCCTGGAATCACTGATTCGCTTCGCAGGCTGGCAGCCGCAGACATTCGCGTCCGCGCAGGAATTTCTTTCTTGCCCACGCCTCTTCGTCCCGAGTTGCCTGGTTCTAGACGTATCGCTTCCAGACCTCAATGGTCTCGAGCTACAGAAGCGCATCGCTCCCGATCGGATTGATATGCCGATCATATTTATCACGGGCCACGGCGACGTGCAGATGACGGTGCGTGCGATGAAGGCGGGAGCTGTGGAGTTTTTGACCAAGCCATACGATGATGAGGTGTTGTTGAGCGCGATCCGGCATGCTATTGAGTGCAGCCACACTGCGCTGTGTCGGGAAGCGAAGATGCGATTGATCCGGGACTCTTACGTCTCGCTCAGCCATCGCGAACGCCAGGTCATGGCGTTGGTGGTTCGCGGCCTGTTAAATAAGCAGGTCGGTTCCGACCTCGGCATTAGCGAGATCACAGTCAAAGCTCATCGGGGTCGAGTGATGCAAAAGATGAAAGCCGACTCCCTTGCGGATTTGGTCAAAATGGCTGGCGCCTTGCATCTTCATTAATGGGCTTGCGGCGCCGAATCTTAAGGCGAACCTTCGACAAAACCTCTTATCAACGCAGCGATCTCGTCAGCGCCAGTGTCCAACGCAAAATGACCGGCGTCGAGAACGTGAACTTGGGCGTTCGGCACATCGCGACGGTATGCTTCGGGCTCTGAGCGAACAAAAGACGGGTCGAATTTCCCCCACACGACCAGTAGCCGAGGCTGCTTCTCACGCAACCATGCCTGCCACTTCGGGTATGAATCGACATTGGTGCGGTAGTCGTAAAACAGATTGCTTTGAATCTCGGCTTGGCCGGGTTGATTTAGAAACGCAAATTCATCGGTCCACAGATCCGGGTCATAGCGTTCCACATTGGGATCGTCGCCCACATGCCTTGCGCGTGTAGTTGCCATCGACAGCAAATTTGTCCGCAGCGTCTGCTCATTGGCAGCACGATCGGCCCAAAATGCTCGTCGCGCCTTCCAAATGGCCCCCAGACCTTCGTTGTGCGCCACGGCGTTCTGAACGATGAGGGCGTTGATCCGCTCGGGATGACTTAAAGCCATGCGAAAGCCCACCGGTCCGCCATAGTCTTGCATGTAGAGCGTGTAGCGAGGTAGCGCGACTGCTTCGGTAAAGTGATTCATGATTTCTGCAAAGCGATCAAAGGTATATGCAAATTGTCTCGGGTCGGGCCAATCGCTGTGTCCGAAGCCCGGGTAGTCAGGCGCAATAAGGTGGTAGCGATCGGCAAGCCGAGAAAGCAGCGGCTCATACATTCGCGAGGAAGACGGTAGTCCATGAAGCAAGAGAATCGTTGGGGCGGCTTGCGGCCCCGCCTCTCGATAAAAAATTGAGAGTCCATCCACAATAACTGTGCGATAGAAAACGTGCGCTCGCATAGGTCACCCTCCCTTATCACGCCCAAATTGGACTCCAACGTCCCGCCGAAATCTACCTCCGTAAATCGTGTGTGACGCTGCTGCGATTAGGACGGAATCCCTACGAGTCCACCATTGTACGAAGGTATCGCTCGCGCCTTCCAAAGCGAACAACGTGACGGCCAAGGCCAGTACCAAAGTGCAATAGACGATTTGTCGTGTCGTGGCGCACCGTTCAACTCATTGAAGGCCCAAGTGGATCGTACGGCAGCGTCGTTTGGCGCGCCCGCGGAAGATCGACGCGAACCCGATTTGCCGCCAAGCTCACCAGTCTTTGGGCGACGTCGCCCGAGCCGCTTCCAATACGAAAGTATCCCCAATACCAACGTCCAATCGCTGCGCGCTTCTACTTCTGATGTGATCGCATCCAGCGCAACTTCGCAACCCGCGATGAAACACCTTCTGAGGAAGAATTCGAGATGAACCCCTTGGCAAAGACAGTGAGGAATACTGAAATGGCAATTTTGGAAATAGCTGGCTCCTGTGCAAGACGCCTGGCAAAGTCCTTAACCTGTGTATTACTTCTGCTGGCTGCCGCAGCGGCCACTGCAGACAACGCACCCGTCCCGACGCAAATCGTCGATTTGGCGAACAAGGTGGACGGCGTGCATCCGGGGTTTCGTGCCTTTCATGCCAAAGGCGTTGTCGTGGAAGGCAGCTTCAAACCCTCGCCCGAGGCTGCGCGGCTCAGCAGCGCATTGCTATTCAACGGCCGCTCGATTCCGGTGACCGCACGCTTCTCCGATGGCAGCGGGATGCCGACTGTGCCCGACGGCTCGCCCGCGATGCCCCGCGGCATCGCGATCAAGTACCACCTGGCCAACGGACGGGACACCGACATGGTCACCAACTCATTCAAGTTTTTCCCAGTAGGGACCGGAGAGGACTTTCGTGATCTGTTGCAGGCAATCGTCGCGAGCCCCCCCGATGCTCCGAAGCCGACGAAACTGGAACAATTTTTCGCCAGCCATCCGAATGCACCGAAGGCGATCGGTTCGCTGCCAATTCCCGACAGCTTCGCCGACGAGGAGTACCACGGCATTGACGCTTTCATCTTTGTGAGCAAGAGCGGCCAACGGCAAGCGGTGCGCTACGTGATAGCGCCAGAAAAGGTAGTTCACATCACGCCGGAAGAGGCAGCCAAGCTGTCACCTGACTATCTGTTCAGCGACCTGGCCAAGCGGATCGCGGACAAGCCGCTTGTGTTTCATCTGAAGGCGCAATTGGCTGAGCCGGGCGATCAGACCAAGGATGCGAGCCAACCTTGGCCTGATGACCGCAAGGTCGTCGATCTCGGCGTTCTGACGCTGACCAAAGTAGTGCCCAATAGCGCGGAGGCGGAGAGGAAGCTTCTCTTCCTGCCGACGAGCCTCACGCCCGGAATCGAGCTCTCTGACGATCCCCTGCCGAGCGTACGCACCGCCGCTTACGGCGTCTCGTTTGGGCGACGCAGCCAATAGCAGAACCTCTGTTCTGTTCCATTTAACGAAAAGCGTGAATCAACATGAATCAAACAGGTACTCCCATGAATCAACAGAAGTCTGACGGCAGCGAAACAAGAGTCGCCATGAAACTCGAAGTCCACGTCATTCCCGTGTCCTCAGCCGAACGATCGAAGGAGTTCTACCAGCGCTTAGGATGGAGACTCGACGATGATGTCGCACCGACGAATGCCGTTCGCATCATCCAGTTCACGCCTCCGGGCTCAGGGTGTTCCGTTACGTTCGGCAAGGGATTAACTGCGGCAGCGCCCGGTTCGGCCGTCGGCGCGCTGATTGTTTCCAACATCAAAGCGGCTCATGACGAGCTTACCCGCCGCGGCATCGCTGTAAGTGAGATGTGGCATGGCGCGCCGTTCCCCGTGGAGGCACGCCTTCCCGGTCCCGACCCCAAAGGCACGAGCTACGGATCGTTCTGCGCCTTCAATGATCCGGACGGCAATGCATGGCTGGTCCAGGAGGTCACAACGCGCCTCCCCGGCCGTATTTGACGCGCGCCATTCGCATCCACGAGAGGAATTTGCATGAAGGAGAAGAATGTTGGAGCGGCTGCAGCGAGCAACACCGAAGGCCACCTCAGCCGGCGCGCTGGGATCAAGCTCGTCGCAGCCGGGATGGCAGCATCGCTGCTGCCGCTCACGTCTCCAAGCGAGACACTTAGCGAACCGTTACAGTCCACACACCCTGAGAGAAAGAGAGATCCCATGAGCAGTTACATTAAAGTTGGCCAGGAAAATTCAACGCCCGTAGAACTCTACTACGAGGACCATGGCGCCGGATCGCCGGTCGTGCTCATCCACGGCTGGCCCTTGAGCGGCGCTTCGTGGGAAAAGCAGACGGCGGCACTCCTTGCCGCGGGTCATCGCGTCATCACGTACGACCGCCGAGGTTTCGGCAGATCCAGTAAGCCCGCCATCGGCTACAACTACGACACTTTTGCGGCCGATCTCAATTCGGTACTCACCACGCTAAATCTCACGGACGTTTCTCTTGTCGGCTTTTCGATGGGTACTGGCGAAGTCACCCGGTATATCGGCAAGTACGGCACGAAGCGGTTGGGCAAGGCGGCGCTCATCGGCACGCTGGGTCCATATCTCGTAAAGACGCCTGACAACCCAGAAGGCGTGGATAGGAGTGTCTTCGAGGGTCTTAAGGCAGCCCTCAAAGCCGATCGGCCCGCCACGCTGATGGAGTTTCTGCGAAACTTCTATAACTACGACGTCACGGGAGGCAAGCTCGTGAGCGAGCGCGTCCTCGAGGACAACTGGAACGTGGCCGCCGGCGCGTCTGCAATTGGCACGCTGGCTTGCGTCGATGCATGGATTGAGGACTTCCGTCAGGACATCGCTCGCAACACCGTGCCGACGCTCATTCTGCATGGCGACGCCGATCGCATCCTCCCGGCAGACGCTTCATCCAGACGACAAGCGAAGTTGATCAAGAATGTCAGGTTCGTGGAGTTGAAGGGTGGCCCCCATGGCGTGCTGTGGACTCATGCGGAGCAGATCAACTCCGAGCTTGTGAAGTTTCTAGCCTAGTTGAAGTTCGGCTTTGGCCTTCCGACTACTGGGCGCGGGGCACCCCTCTATGGAACCGGTTCCAAGGGTGCTCCGGCCCAAGATCCCTTTTATATGGGATTATCGCCTTGATGAACCGCAAATACGATGCCATTGTTATCGGTGCTGGCCAGGCCGGACCTTTCTTGGCAGCGCGCTTTGCCGGCGCCGGCCACTCAGTCGCGATCATTGAACGCGATCTCTTTGGTGGCACATGCGTTAACACCGGCTGCACTCCAACCAAAACACTAATCGCGAGCGCGCGTATTGCCTACGACGCACGCCGCGCGCACTGCTATGGAATTGAGCTTCCAGCGGCTCGCATCACAGTCAACATACGCGCTATCCAGGCGCGAAAGAAGCGAATCGTAGATGCGTCTAGGACGGGCTTGGAGAGTTGGATTCGCGGCCTGCAGAACTGTACGGTCTACAAAGGTCACGCAAGATTGGAATCGGCGCGCTCTGTGAGTGTCGACGGGCAGGTACTCACATCTGCACAGATCTTTATCAACGTAGGCGGCCGACCGCGAATTCCCGCCTTCCCCGGCATTGATCGTGTCGCGTTCCTGACAAGCACATCGCTTCTCGAACTGGAGGAGCTGCCGGCGCATCTGGTGATCGTGGGCGGAAGTTACGTCGGCCTTGAATTCGCACAAATGTATCGACGATTTGGCAGCGAAGTCACAGTGATAGAGAAAGAGCCCCATCTTTTGTCCCACGAGGATCCGGAAGTCGCCGCGACGATCCAAACCGCACTCGAAGATGAGGGTATTCAGATACGACTTGGGGCCGAATGCATTGAACTCGCTCGCGATGCCGAGTCGGTGATCGCAAACGTGGTTTGTTCGGTGGGATCTCCGCAGGTCATGGGCTCTCATGTGCTCGTTGCGGTGGGGCGCACGCCCAACACCGACGACTTGGGCCTTGAAAAGGCAGGCGTGGAGACAGATCACGCCGGGTTTATCAAGGTCGATGATGAGCTACGCACCAATGTCTCCGGCATTTGGGCTTTGGGCGACTGCAACGGTAAGGGTGCATTTACCCATACCGCCTATAACGACTATGAAATTGTGGCTGCCAACCTATTCGATGGGAACCTAAGGCGGCACTTGAGTGATCGAGTCCCCTGCTATGCCCTGTTTGTGGATCCGCCGCTAGGCCGAGTGGGACTAACCGAACGCGACGCGCTTGCGCAAGGCCACGCGATCCGAATCGGTAGCCGACCGATGTCCAGGGTGGCTAGGGCCGTCGAAAAAGGCGAAACCCGAGGTCTAATGAAAATTGTGGTCGATGCGCGGTCCAACCTGATTCTGGGTGCCTCGATCTTGGGAGTCGGCGCTGATGAGGCGATTCACTCGATTGTCGACGTCATGGCCGCGAGACTGCCGTACACCACCCTAAGAAACACCGTGCATATCCATCCCACCGTCTCGGAACTGATACCCACCGTCCTCGGCGAACTTGGACCACCCATTGGTATGTCGATTTAATCGGACATGAACAATCATCCGACATCGTCCAGCAGCAGCCACCTTTTAGGAGGGGTGTTTTTGGGGTATCGGCGCGCAACCGAAATCAGAATTTCCTTAGATTAGCGATGTTTTCTGGGCGATTCAGGTTCCGCCCCGGTTAGCCAGTATAATCAATAGTTTAAGATTCTTTCCTGTGTATTCACTTTAGCGACGATCCTATTGAGGCGTCCGCGCGGCAGGCCTCTGATGGAGCCCGATGGTATATCCGTCCAGATCCTTCACAGCGCCACCAACGATTGGTCGAGCAGTGGTGTAACCCGCTGCTACGACGCGCTCGGCCATCTTGCGGCCGCTCGGCACGACGATGGTGATAGTCCCAAAATCCGTCGCGCCCGGTTTAACCTCGCCTTTGCGAATGACGATCAGCGTGTCCGCACGAATATCGCCAGTCATTGATAGAGCTCGATGGCATATCCGCCGGGATTCTTCACAAAGTTGGTGCTATCGACTTCGGCTTCAAACCGCACTTTGGCGTGTAAGCGATGGAACCGGGGTGGGGTAAAGATTCGGTCCCGCCGAATGCTGGCATCCGTAATCCCGAATTCCCGGCGCCAGGCACCTACCCTAGCCTAGCCGGGCGCTGGACAATAGAACCTTGGATTTGGCGCGGGGGGAGAAAATGAGAATCGCAATTTCGCTTGGATTTGCATCCGTGTGCTTGCTCGCGGCCGCCACTGCCGGGGCGCAGCAGGCACCGATGCCGGCGATGCCGTACGCTTCACGACAAGTGCTACCTGTGTGGGATGGAAAGATTCCAGGCACAGTCAATCCGGTCCAACACGAAAGCACGGTCGAGGTGCCGGGGCGAGGAGTACACATTGTGCGCAATGTGACGGTGCCTACCTTGACTGTGTTTCCGGCAACATCAGCCAACCGTACCAAGACCGCTGTCATAGTCGCGCCGGGCGGCGGCTTTCGGGTGCTCGCCATCGACGAAGAAGGCTACCCCGTCGCGGAGTGGTTTTCGCAGCACGGAATTACCGCCTTCGTGCTCAAGTACCGTCTGGCATTCACGCCCGGGACCGACGCAGAATTCGCGCCGAATCTTTTGGCGCCGCCCGTCCCTCCTCCGGCGAACGGCGCCCTGCCGCCAAGCGCCCTTCCTGAGGAAGCGCAGAAGTATGGCATTGCAGACGGAATACAGGCCATCAAGGTGGTGCGCGCCAATGCAGCAAAATGGGGAATCGATGCGGACAAAATCGTGCTCGTCGGCTTTTCCGCCGGCGGCGTGGTCACCAGCGGAGCGATGCTCGCTGACAATGCCGCTGACCGGCCCAATTTCGTCGCGCCCATCTATGGCGCGCCATTCGGCGCCATACCCAACATTCCGTCGGGGACACCGCCCGCATTCATCGCAGTGGCGGAAGACGATCCAATCGCGGCCGTGCCGGTGTTGAAATTCTTCGATGCACTGCGCGCCGCGAAGTTAGCTCCGGAACTTCACGTATTCCGCTCAGGTAAACACGGCTTTTCAATGTCGCAGAGAGGCACCAGCGACCACTGGATCGACGAATTCTACTGGTGGATGGAATCCTACGGACTAACACAGCAATGAGAAACAGGACTAACAGATCCTCACCGTCCGACTCGGGCATCTCCCGCCGAGATCTGCTCATAGGCGCAGGTTCTGCTGTGGGGCTCGCGGCGTTATCCCCGGCTCAAGCGGCCGCGCCGGCGGAGCGACCCCGAGATGGAACATTGACGACACCCGCCGACGCCGTGGCGACTACCACGTATGGCCCGGTGCGGGGATTCAAGCGCTCGAGCGTTTATATATTCAAAGGCATACCGTACGGCGCCGATACGGGCGGACCCGCTCGATTCCTTCCGCCCAAGGCGCCCAAGTCATGGGACGAGGTTCGCCTTGCGCTGCTCTACAGCCCGGTGTGTCCGCAGCGGCCATCAAATCATGCACCGACCGAACTGCTGTTTGTAAACGACGCCGACCCCGCTTATTCGGATGAGAACTGCCTGAGCCTGAACATCTGGTCCGAAACGTTGGATCACGGCGCGCGTCGACCGGTAATCGTCTGGCTGCACGGCGGCGGATATACCTCCGGCTCCAGCCATGAGCTGCCTGTGTACGACGGCGAGAATCTCGCTCGGCAAGGTGTTGTGCTGATCTCGGTCAATCATCGCCTTGGAGCGCTCGGCTTCATGGATCTGTCCGCAGCCGGCAGCGAGCAATTCGCCGAATCCGCGAACGTCGGCATGTTGGATCTGGTGCTCGCACTGAAGTGGGTACGCGACAATGTCGCACAGTTCGGCGGTGACCCCGCGAGGGTTACGATTTTTGGCCATTCCGGCGGCGGCGGAAAGGTATCGACCCTGATGGCGATGCCGGCCGCCCAAGGACTGTTTCATCGGGCGATCGTGACCAGCGGCTCTTTCCCCAACACCACGCGGCCCGCAGCCGCGCAGGAATTGACCGCAGCAACGCTTGCCGAATTGGGCCTGAAAACCTCGGACCTGAATGAACTGCAGCGTATTGATGCCGCACGGCTGATCTCCGCCGGCGATGCAGCGGGCCGGAAACTCATGGAGTCCGCCCGTGCGCGTGGCGGGCGCGGCGGCTTGGGACCGATGGGAATGCAGTTCGGTCCTGTCATCGATGGTAGAGTCCTTCCGGAATCGTGGCTAAGTGACGCACCCAGCATCAGCGCAGGGGTGCCTATGATTATTGGCAATGTTCGCGATGAATTTCGCCCGCTGACGCTGCACGTCGATGAGGCCAAGTTGGCCGAGTCGATTCCGGAAATGCACCGCGACAAGGCGCCCGACATCATCGCCGCTCTGCGCCTCGCCTATCCAAATCTGCCGCCGACGGAGTTGGCGGCGATCCTGGGGGCCGTCGGCATGCGAAACATGGCGGTGGACCAGGCGATCAAAAAACACGCACTCGGTGGAGCGCCGGTTTATAGCTACTGGTTCACATTGGCCACCCCAGTTCTCGACGGGCGAATCGGCTGCCCCCACGGAATGGATCTACCGGCCGCCTTCGACAATACCGCCCGATGCGATCAGTTCACAGGCAATACGCCGGAAGCGCAGCATGCCGCGAAACTGCTGAGCCGAGCCATTGTCAACTTCGCAACCAATGGGAATCCGAGCCAGCCTGGATTGACGTGGCCGGCATTTGATTCAAAGCGCCTCGCGACGATGGTGTTCGATGCGCATTCTCGGCTTGAATACGATCCGATTGGGGACGTACGCAGATGGTTATCTTAGGACGATGCGGGAGGTCTTTGTGATCGTACGATTCAGCACCTTGGCGCTCCTCGGCGCCGTTGCATTGGGAGGGCCCATTGCTGCTCGTGCGCAAGCGACCGTGCCAACTGCCCAAATGACCGATTCCCCCTGTGCACCGCCAGCACCGCGGCCGCCTCAAGAAATGATCACCGCCATGCTAAAGCCAGGCGCCAAGATGCCGCCGATGCCTCCACAAGGAGATGAGAAACTGCGCGAGTACCTCAAAAAGCATGCGGAGGACATAGCCCGCGATTTTGCCGATCTGTGTCATTACAAACCCGACAATGCGGCTCTCCTCAAGGGCGCGCGTCCGACTGCCGTCTTTATGGGAGATTCGATTACCGAGGCATGGGGTCTTGGCGATGCGTCGCTGTTCACTCTCGGCGTCGTGGATCGCGGCATTAGCGGGCAGACCAGTCCGCAGATACTGTTACGCTTTTACCAGGACGTCGTGGCACTGCATCCTAAAGCTGTGCACATCATGGCAGGGACAAACGATGTGGCGGGAAATACCGGCCCGAGCAGTCCCGATGACTTCAAGAACAACATTCGCGCCATGGTCGATCTCGCAAGAGCGAACCACATTCAGGTCGTACTGGCCAGCATCCTGCCGGCTGAGCGGTTTCCATGGCGGCCCGATATTCAGCCAGTCGAACAGATTCAACAACTCAATGCATGGCTGCGGGAACTTGCGAACCAACGCAAGCTGATATATGCGGACTACTATTCATCGTTGGCCACGCCTTCCGGGGCGTTCCGCCCCGAGCTTAGTAACGACGGTGTGCATCCGAACTCCGATGGTTACGGTGCAATGCGCCCAATTGCAGACGCAGCACTTCGGAAGACGATTCGCTAAGCGAGACGAATAGACTATAACGATGGTTTCGAAGCTGCCGCATATCCGACAATGTTCGACAATGTCCGGCAGCAGCCACCTTTTAGAAGGGGTGTTTTTGGGGGTATCGGTACTCAACCGAAATCAGAAATCCTTTAAATTGCAGGAGTTTTCTGCTTGATTTCGGTTACGTCCCGGGGAGCCAGTCTAATCAATCAGTTACGATTCTTTCCTGAGAATTTACCGCGCTAATCTGGCGTAGTCAACTGACTCCTCGTTCGACACTTCGAATCCGCACTTCGGACCTGGGTTCTAACTTAGCTCCTCAACCGCGACGCGCCGCCTCGATTGCCGCAATGTCGATTTTCCTCATCTGCATCATCGCATCGAACGCGCGCTTAGCTGCACCGGGATCGGGATCGGTGATCGCTCTCGTCAGCGCGATCGGCGTAATCTGCCAAGATAAACCCCATTTGTCCTTGCACCAGCCGCACGCGCTCTCCTGGCCGCCGTTGTCGACGATCGCGTTCCAGTAGCGATCCGTTTCGGCCTGGTCAGCGGTTGCGACCTGAAACGAGAACGCTTCGTTGTGCTTGAACGCAGGTCCGCCGTTGAGCCCGAGGCACGAAACGCCGATCACCGTAAACTCGACGGTCAACACATCCCCTTTCTTCCCCGACGGAAAGTCTCCCGGCGCACGGTGCACCGCGCCGACGGACGAATCGGGAAAGGTCTTGGCGTAAAACCGCGCCGCGCCCTCGGCGTCGCGATCGTACCAAAGGCAAATCTTATTCTTTGCTGGCTCTACCATGCCTACTTCTCCATCAAGATGAGTCGCGCCCACCGGAGTCAATGCGACGCTCGCGGCCTAAGAGCATTGGCTCGGCGAACATTCCGCTCTACTAACGACAAAATTCGAACCGCTCGGGCGCGGCGTCACTGCGCTTCACGTAGTCGAGATAACTGGTAGTAAATCGTATAGCGACCGGCTATTCCCGTACGCTAGGCCAGATAAGCCGGCGTCGTCAACCTAAGCGTCTTCCGCTTTTAGCCCGGCAGTAGCCCGCTTTAGCAGCGTAATTTCCGATTGCACCAGCCCATAGCGAGGTGCGTCGATGGGCACCGTCGCATTGCCAGTGCGCACTGCATAGCGGCCCGTCATTAACGCCGCCCGGCTCGGCGTGCATTGGGCCTCGACGTTGAAGTTCAGGAGGCGCGTGCCTTCCGAGGCCAGCCTGTCGATGGGAGTAGGCTCGCCGCGCAGTATGCCGCCACCATAAACGCCAACCTCGCCATAGGCGAGGTTATCCATCAAGACGAGGACGATGTTGGGCTGTTTGCCAGTTGCCATGAGGGCACTCCGTGGTGGGTGAAAACTTAGACTAGAAACGAACTCGAAATCGAATCCCGGCGATCGTGGCGTTGTTGACATTCACCAAACCGAACGCATTCGGGTTTAGTGATTTATTGAGCGCCTGGTTGACGACCTGCAGGTCGGCCGTCACCGTTAGCTACCGAAAGGGTTGGCACGTGGTGCGGGAAGTGAATGACGATTCGTGCGAGGCGGATGCGCCGGCTCATGTGACGATCCATGCCAAACATGCACTTAAGGCGGCGTATCCTGCGAAATATTAGGCGATTCGAGTTATGATTTGACATGCGAATCATCGACTTGCGAGTGATCGAGCGAGGGCCTTCGAACCAGAAGGCCTGGGGTTCGAATTCGAACTCCCGGCAGACAACAAGGTGAGCGACAGCGCCGCGCAGCGGCGCTGAACGCCCGAAGGGCGGCCCCGAGCGTGAGCGAGTGGCGAGGGGACGAGGTCCCCGAGTAATCTCTCCGCGCGTATCGGATAACGCGGAAATGAGCACATATGATTATTCGTTCTTTATTTGCACTGGCAGCGTTGACCGGATCGATCTTGCTGTCAGTTGAGGAGCCTGCCCGCGCACAGATACCAAACACAGGTTTGCCCAGTCCGGAGGTAATTTCCAACGCGGACCATTTTCAACCGCCAAAACTCTCAGCGTACGCGGCAAAACTCGCCGAACAGCCGGACATGACGGGGTTGTGGGCTGCGATGTCGCCGAAGGGCGCGGGCCATGGCCCGACATTTGATCCGGTCCACACCTTTTATCCTCCCCAACCTCCAGCAGGAGAAGCGGGATTTGGACCGATCCCGGGAACCTATATCAAAGGTATCCCCTACAATGCAGAATACCAGCGCAAGTACCAGGATCTTGTCAAGGAGACCACCGAAGGCAAGTCGCGGGATGATTTCCCTGCCTGCTTCCCATACGGCGTTCCCCGCATGATCGGCGATTCGCCCGTTCCAATTGAGATCATTCAGACTCCGGATGTCATGCTCTGGTATGCCAACTACGGCCGAACCAACCGGCGAATTTTTCTCGATGCACGCCAGCATCCGACCGAAGGGGATCCGACCACGGGCGGTCTCGGTCCGAGCTACTCAGGCCATTCAATAGGACACTGGGAGCACAATGTCTTGGTAGTCGACACCATCAACATGGTCGGGGGTTATTTCGATGAGACGCCGGCGCCATACAGCGATCAACTTCACTTGGTCGAACGCATCCGCTTAATCGACACCAATGTCTTGGAAGATCAGATGACCTTCACCGATCAAGTCACCATGACCGCACCCTGGGTCGTGACGCGTTACTTCCAGCGCGTCGCTGGACGCACACCCGGCATGACCGGCGCGACGCCGCCTGCTCCTCCGCCGGGATCCAGGAACGTGGTCCGAGGTTATCTCACGCTCGGTGACCGGCCATGCGTGCCGAACGTGAAGATGGACGCAAATGGCTTCCAAGTCGCGATATTGCCGCAAGAGCTTGACGCGGAACCGCCGCAGACAGCAAAGCCGAATTCCAATCCTTGACCAAGGCGCGAAGCGCCTTAGTTACCAGGAGACTTCTCCTTGAAAAAATTGTGTCTTGCATTGGCCGCCATGGCGGCTTTGGTTAGCAGCATTGCATCCGCGCATCACTCTTTCGCGATGTTCGATGCCCAAAAAGTTTTGCTCCTCCGGGGCACGCTAGTCAAGTTTTCGTACTTCAATCCGCACTCGTGGATTTCGGTATTGGGCACGGTCGACGGTAGCGGTCCTCCGGCGCGCTGGGACATCGAGGCGACCTCGCCGAGTTCGCTGAACCAAATGGGCATCCACATCGATACGCTCAAGCCAGGCGATAAATTGACCATTGCCTTCCATCCGCTACGCGATGGCCGCGCCGGCGGATCGTTGGTGTTCGTCGTCACCCCAGACGGCGAGGCGCATGGCGCCAAACCCAGTGATCTAGGCTTTGATTTGGCAACGCTGAAGCCATAGAGGACCCGCCAATCTCTGTTCTAGCACTGCCAAAAACACCCCTTCGAAAAGGTGGCTGCCGGATATTGTCGGATCTGAGGTATAGGTCACGCGCGCCGTGCACTACCCGAACCAGTTCGATACCCCCGGAAATGATTCGATAAAGCAGCAAATAATTACCCACGGGGTGATACCGCAGTTCCTTCGCCATATCCGGCCGCGCCGGTCCCATATGCGGATTGTCGGCGAGCAGTTTGTACTTGTCCTCAAGCAAATCGAGGAGTCGGTCAGCCGCCAAGGGATCGTCCTGGGCGATGAAGTCATTTCGCATTTGAAAACTCCCAAGGTGAGTTGATCAATGCTTCGCCTTGTTATTCTTCGCCCATGTTCGCGTACGGGCCCCGTCTTGGCAACCAACAGCCATTTGGCGTCGTCAATGTCAGCTTCAGAGCAGGTATTCCACTGCCCTGGGTGGAAAGAAATGGCCGGCTACGGCCTGATGCCAGCACAATGGCCGCCCATCGACAGGAGTAATGAATGTTCGAGTCATTCCTGATCTTCGTAACATTCCCCGCAGGAGGATTGGATGGATAGGCTCGAAGGCATCAAGATATTCGTGCGCGTCGTCGATAGCGGGAGCTTTTCGGCGGTTGCGCGCGAGCTTGGGACAGGGCAGCCGGCGATCAGCAAACAGGTTGCCGCGCTCGAAGAATATCTCGGTGCGCAGCTTCTTATGCGCTCCTCCCGCAGTCTCAGTTTGACCGAGGCCGGGCGCGACTTTTACGAATCTGCCGTGCGACTCATCAGCGATCTCGAGGCAGCGGAATCCCGCGTCGGTTCGGGACAGGCCTCGCCGTCCGGCGTGGTGCGCGTCAGCGCCGCGCCCGCCTTCTCTCGCCTCTATGTCGTGCCGCAACTCCCTGCGTTCCGCGTTCGCTATCCCAAGGTCGTTGTCGAGTCGCTCGTCTCCGAGCGGACGAGCAATCTCGTTGAAGAGGGCATCGACCTCGCCATTCGCAATGGCGCCCTTGCGGACTCTAGCCTGATCGCGCGCAAGATCGGCGATTTCGCCCTCGTCGCCGTAGCGTCTGCGGACTATCTGGAACGCAGAGGAGTGCCGAAGCGACCGAGCGATCTCGACCGCCACGACGGCGTGATTTTTGTCTCACGGGATGGACCGCGACCCTGGACCTTCGCCAGCCGCACCGGGGTGGTATCCCATCAGGCGGCGGCATCGTTTCGCAGCAATGATGGCGAACAGCTTCGCGCCGCGGTCCTTGCCGGCCTTGGCATCACCCAGGCGCCTTACTGGCTTTTTGCGGCGGACATGCGCGCCGGAACCGTGCGGCGAATCCTGCGCGATCATGAGCCTGCCAGAATTCCGATCAGCGCCGTGCGACCCGCGTCCCGCCGTCAGCCCAGCAAAGTCGCC
>Ga0207034_1079_pt1 | contig 16821 bp, 10 predicted proteins | sample Alteio_BWMinCont_36_FD_153269 | JGI IMG/M metagenome (GOLD analysis project Ga0207034, IMG submission 153269) | Enriched cells from forest soil in Barre Woods Harvard Forest LTER site, Petersham, Massachusetts, United States -... | ecosystem: Environmental > Terrestrial > Soil > Temperate forest >...
GACCGGCAGCCATTCTTTGGCGGCTTCGCGAGCGGCTTCCGCGCCGTCCGGTGGCACCAGCAGGACGCGGGCTTCCACGTCCTCGAGATAGAACTTGAATTCGTCGTGGCGGTAAGCCGGGTTGAGCGGTGAAGCGGTGCCAGCGATGCAGGCGGCGAGAAAGCTGACAATCGCGGGGTGCCCATTCGGAAAGACAGAGGCGACGCGGTGCCCGCGCTCGATGCCAATGGCGGCGAGCGAGTCGGCCATCGTCATCACCTGTTCGCGCAAATTTTTGTAGCTGATGCGGATGCCCACCTCGGGCAGGATCACCGCCGTATTTTCGGCGGGCGCGGCGTGCAGGAGCTCAACGACGGTCTGTGTCGACGGCACGGGTCGTTTCCTTAATGTCGCAAAAGGGACGACGTTAAGGTACCAGAGCGCCGCGCTGTAAGAAAAGTGGCCGACGCAGGCCAGTCCAGCATCCGTGAGCAGACGCCGTGAAGAGTTGCAATACGGGGCGGATTTTCATAGCATAGCGCGGGCGGAAGACCTCACCTGGTAGGGGCCCAACGAAGCGTGGCCAAAATGACGCGAACCGTGTCGAAAAACAGATTTCTACGGGCTGGAGGTGCAGTGCTTGCAGCTCTGGCTGTGAGCGGCTGGCCGGAGCCTGCGAAGGCGCAGACCGCGGCGGAATCTAGCGCGGAAACGCGCTTTCAGCTGGATTTTCACGTCCCCGACGACGCGCTGGCGGGGCTTTTGCCGTCTGGTTGGGCGGCCAACGCCGCTACACAAGGGCCGGCCAAAGACGCGAACATGCGCATCAATTTCGTCGACCGCGTGACGGTGAATGGGCCGGACGGCAAGCCGGCGGGCGCGGGCTCGCGCCGGCTGGTGTGGCTCACGGCGCCGGTGAAGGACCCCGCGGGCGCGGCCGTGCAGCTGGTGATCAGCGGACTAACCGACGATCCGGCCGAGGTGCCGGGACCGTTTGGTGTCTACCTGCTGACCACGACGCATAAGATGCAGCGCACCACGACGAGCGACGGTGGAAGCGGGCCGATCATCGATTCGCAGGATTGGGATTTTGCGGCGGCCAGCGGCGAACACGTGACGATGCACATCAAATACGAGCGCGGCGTCGCGAATCGCGCGCCCGCAGGGGACGTGAAGTTTTACTCGGTGAAGAATCCAGCGTTCTACCAGATTTCGCATCAGGAGCAAGTGCTGGATATTTTGCGCAACGCGACGACGAACCCGCCGGATCGCGTGAAGGAATTTTCGGTGACGGTGGGCGGCGGCAGCTACGCGAAGTTGTTTCCGGGTAGCCAGAAGGTGTTGAGCTGGGACAACATCCTCTGGATCAACCGTTCGGTGCTGCTGCCCTAGAGTGTATGCGCACAGTAGCGCAGAAACACGTGAGGTCTTACCGTGGCTAGCGAAAATCAGGCAAGCACCGGAGGCATCCGGTCGAATCCGTGGGTGCAGCTGATCGCCGGGATTGTGTGCATGGCGATGGTGGCGAACCTCCAGTACGGTTGGACGGTGTTCGTCGACCCGATCAACGCGAAATACCATTGGAGCAAGGTCGCGATCCAGTACACGTTCACGCTGTTTGTGCTGTTGGAGACGTGGCTGGTGCCGATCGAGGCGTTTCTGGCGGACAAGTACGGACCGCGGATTCTCGTGGCGAGTGGTGCGCTTCTCATCGCGCTCTCGTGGGTCGCGATGTCGCGGGCGGATACGTTGACATGGCTTTATACGGCGGGCGCTATCGGCGGTATCGGCACGGGACTCGTCTACGGGACGTGCGTGGGTAACGCGGTGAAGTGGTTCCGCAACAACCGAGGCCTGGCCGCAGGGCTCACCGCAGCGGGGTTCGGCGCCGGTGCCGCGATTACCGTGCTCCCGCTGACGCGTTCGCTGGCGGAGCACGGATACCAGCAGACACTTTTCAACTTCGCGCTATTTCAGGGCGGAGTCGTGCTGGTGGCGTCGCTCTTCCTGGCGAAGCCCGCGGGCGGCGCCGCAGCGCGGCGCTCGAATCAACCTGCTGCGGAAGACGCGCCTCCGCTGAAGATGCTGAGCCGGCCAATTTTCTGGCTGATGTACGTGGCCTTCACCTTGGCGGGATCGAGCGGCCTGATGGCGACGGCGCAATTGGCGCCGATCGCGAACAGTTTTGGTATCGCGAAGCAATCTGTCAGCCTGCTGGGCTTCACGGGCCCGGCATTGGTCTTCGCGCTGTCGCTCAACAACCTGATGAACGGGCTGGGGCGGCCGCTCTTCGGTTACATCTCGGACTGGCTGGGCCGCGAGGTCACGCTGTGTGCCACGTTCCTGGCAGGTGGGGTGTCCATGCTGGCGCTGAGCCGCTACGGGCGCGATCCGGTGCTGTTTGTGATCTGCGCGGCGGCGATCTACGTCTTCTGGGGCGACATTTACAGCATCTTCCCCGCGCTCACCTCGGACGAGTTCGGCACCAAGTACGCGACCACAAACTACGGCATCCTCTATACGGGCAAAGGATGGGCTGCGTTTTTTGCGCCCATCGCCGGTGTGATCGCCGCGAGGTCGGGCAGCTGGTCGCTCGTTCTGGAGATTGCCGCGGCGGCGAACGTAGTGGCGGCGCTCCTGATGGTTTTCGGCGTGCGCGCGCTGCGCCGCCAGGTGAGCGGGGCGAACCTGAACGTGCCGGCCGCCGCTTCTGCGACCTTCGAGTGAAGCTCGCCAACGCAGTTTAGGCTACCGGGAACGCGAAATAGCCCACAGCCAATGGAAAATTCGCTGCCGCTCACGTAAACTGAAATCCTCGTTACTGCGGAGAGGTGCTGGAGTGGCCGAACAGGGCTGACTGCTAATCAGTTTCACCTCAAAAGGGTGACGGGGGTTCGAATCCCCCCCTCTCCGCCATATATTCAATACCCTTACAAAAGTACTATTTTAACTCCATGCTACAGTACGAAAGCTGTGCCGATACCAGCCACTGCAATGATCAATCCAGCTAGACCAGGGCCAACTGCGCGGGCTAAATTGAACTCAATTCCATTCAGGGCGAGCGCAGGCGGCAGTTCCTTTGCGCGTGCACTGAGCGAGGTAACAGTGAAAAGTGTAGTTAGTGATTCACGCACCCGAAAGAATCACGAGAGAATGGCTTTGGGGAAATCGGACCACGGGATCAATGAGGTAAGCGAGTAAAATCGCAAAAATAAACGTTATGATCACCCCACGAGCGGCATGCCGGATTGTAAACCCGGCTGCAACCGCAAGAATCGCAGGCAGCACATTGAAAGGTCGACGATCGGGAAATCCGCATCTCTTTCTAGATAAGAGCCGCTTCAAGCGCGCGGGACGTTCTTTAGACGTCTAGTCGAGACTCGAATTAACTTCGAACAATGCCTAGCTTTTTCATCCGGAAGTAAAGGGTCGAGCGATTTAGTCCCAAGCGCGCCGCGGCACCCTTCGGGCCCGAAAGAGTCCATCGCGTCTCCAGGATATGGTTGCGCTCTACCTCCTCCAGGGTCTGTCGTTGATCTGCGCCGTGGCCCGGCGCCACGCGTGTCCTCAAGTCCCCGTGGGAAATTCGCAACGAAGGACCGGGAGACAAAATCACTGCGCGTTCGATGACGTTTTCCAATTCGCGGATATTCCCTGGCCACGGATGGTGGCTCAGCGCGTCCATAGCACTGGGCGGAACGATTGTTATTGCTTTACCAATCTTTCTAGAGAACCCCTGTACAAAATGCCGTACCAGCATCGGAATATCTTCTGACCTCTCGCGCAATGCCGGGAGAAGTATAGGCACGACATTCAAGCGGTAGAAGAGATCGCTACGAAACTGATTTTCCAGAATCATCCCTTCCAAATCACGATGTGTCGCGGCGATTATGCGTATGTCAACTGTTCTTGTCCGTGTGCTGCCCAACCGCTCGAATTCCCGTTCTTGCAGCACACGGAGGAGTTTCGGTTGGAGTTCGAGCGGAATGTCGCCGATTTCATCGAGAAACACCGAGCCTTGGTGGGCGAGTTCGAGACGACCGATCTTCTGCGATATGGCACCAGTGAACGCCCCGCGCTCATGACCGAATAATTCACTTTCGAGCAAGCCGCAAGGAATAGCTGCACAATTCAGCTTCACAAAGCTTTGGTCCCTTCGTTTGCTGCGATTATGGATCGCCCGGGCAACCAACTCCTTGCCAGTGCCAGTCTCTCCGAGTAGCAGCACGGTTGAGTCACCACTACCAACGTCCTCAATCATCTGAAGGACTTTTCGCAGAGCTGGACTGTGGCCGATGATTCCTTCGAAGGCGGCCTCTTGAATGAGAGGTTCGCCGACGATATTTGCTAGGAGCAACTCATCTTCAGGCTGAGGGAGCTGAGGACGGACGTGATCGACAACAAAGCTTCCCAATCCCATGGCTGGTTTTGCCTCCTTAGTTTCTTGACCTTCCAAAAGCGCGGCGGAGATGAAGATTCGCGTCGCCAGAGTAACAGCTACTCTGACTCAGAAACCATTACATGTTCCTGTTGTAACCTTCGTTTGGCACAGAGGAACAGATGATTCTGCGAGGGGTGAAAGTACTCCAGCAGGTTCTCCCGGGGACCACGTTTATGTCGTTGATAACAGAAGATTCGTTCATAGTCTCGGCTACAGTCGCTAACTGTAATTACGGGCGCCATCACCGTAGCGGCTAAGCTTTTCCGCCATCCTAACTAGAGCTGCAAACGAGTCGGCCTTCATCTTTCGCATAATGTGCCCGCGATGAATTTGGACTGTGTACTCGGTGATTCCCAGTTCTGCCCCAGCCTGTTTGTTCAACAGACCACCGACAAGAAGCGGTAGCACTTCTCGTTCACGGGGCGTGAGGGAACGGTAGCGCGCCTGGAGGTCCGCTTCTTCAGCGGCCTTCCGCCTGGCATACCTTTCTTTTTCCAGGGCACGCTCTATAGCCGCCAGGAGCACACTCTCCGCGACCGGCTTGGTAAGAAAATCGCTCGCACCTTCCTTCATCGCGCTTACTGCCAATGGAATATCGCCGCCCCCTGTGAGGAAGATGATCGGTATTCGACATCGTTCCGCCTTAAGTTGCGCTTGCAGCTCAATGCCGGAAATCCCCGGCATGCGAATGTCCGCGATGAGGCACACGGCTCGATGCCTCGCTCCGGAATCCAGGAACTGCTCTGCGGAGTCGAAGCAGAGGGTGGACATCCCTTCCGATTCCATCAGATCTTGCAGCGCGCTCTGAAACGATTTGTCATCGTCAAGGATCGCGAGAACAGCTGATGCGTCGTCGATCTTCATACTCTAAAAGATAACGCGTTGCAAAAAGCCAGCGCAATCAGCTCGTAGCCGAAAAAACTACTACCTAAGGAGTAGTCGTTTACAACTGAAGGAGGGCCAAAACAGCACCTTGTAGGCTATCGCGGGGGAACGGAATTTAGCTTGTCAGCCATACGAACTAATTCAACTACCGATCCGGCCTGCATCTTTTGCATCATGTTGCCTCTATGGATTTTTACTGTGGCCTCACTAGCTCCGATTTTGTCCGCGATCTGCTTATTTGGCATTCCGCACACTACGAGTGCCATGACCTCCCGCTCTCGCGTGGTCAATGCTTGATAGCGCTCTTGTAAATCGTGGATCCCAGCTCGTTGTTCTAGAGCAGCGGAATCGCACTGGACAGCTAGATGAATTGCGTCCAGCAGATCCTGATCTTTGAACGGTTTCGTCAAGAATTCAACGGCGCCCGACTTTAGCGCTCTTACAGACATCGGAATGTCCCCGTGCGCCGTGATGAATATAATCGGGATTTGCACTCCGGTTTCGGCCAACCGGCGCTGGAAATCGAGACCATTCATCTGAGGGAGTCTGACATCTAAAACTAAGCAACTCGGGTTACCAGACCGTTGCCTCCTGAGAAACTCCTCGCCAGTTGCAAAGGACTCTGCACGTAGACCAACGGATTCCACTAGATCCTGGATCGCCTGACGCATGCCGCGGTCATCATCAACAATGAACACGGTGGGAACGGCCGCGGATTTCATGTATGCGCCTCGGCTTCGATCGGGACAGTGAAATGAAAGGCCGCGCCCGCTCCCTCGTTGGCAGTGGCCCACACTCGCCCTCCGTGAGATTCCACAATCGAGCGGGTAATGGCCAAACCCATACCCGTCCCCTCTGGTTTCGTCGTATGGAACGCATCAAAGATCCGTTCAGTATTTTCCGCTGGCAGTCCTATCCCCGTATCGCGGATGGAAACGACTAGCTGACCCTCGGGGCTCGGTCGCGCCGTAATCGTCAATTCGCCTCCAGTGTCTTTCATTGCTTCGATCGCGTTTAGCATCAGGTTCATGAAAACCTGTTGAACCTGCACGCGGTCAACCAGGATTTTAGGTGTATTTGCGTCGACTGCGGAATGAATCGTTACAGAATGGCGGTTCGCCTCGATTCCGAACAGAGCGGTCATTTCGAGAATAATCGCCCCGATGTCGACCATTTCACGTTTAGGGGGCACGCCTTTTTTGTAGAAGGACCGCAGACGGTTGATGACATCGGCCGCACGGTTTCCCTCCTGCTCGGTTCGAGCCGCTGCGGCTCGCGCTCTTTCGAGGTTTGGGGGATCATGCGCGAGCCATCGCAAACAAGTGTTGGCGCTTGTGATCGAGGCGGCGATGGGCTGCTTGATTTCGTGCGCTAGCGCCGCCGCAAGTTCTCCCAGCATGTTCACGCGATTGATGTGCGCCAAATCAGCCTCTAGCTGCCGCAACCTTTCGCGTTCCTCCTCAGCGCGTTTTCGGTCCGTTATATCCATCGTTATGCCAAAGTATTCACCGATTTCCTGAGAGGGATTGTGATGTCCGATGCCACGCAGAATTCTGATGGAACCATCAGTGTGACGAATCCGAAATTCGACGTCGTAATCCGCTCCGGCGCTGATTGCATTTTCAAGCTTTGCTCCGATAATTCGTTCATCTTCCGGAAGAATCGCCTTGTAATAGAGGTCGAATGGAATCGGGCCTTGGCTGGGATCGAAGCCGTAAAGGCGAGCGTTTTCGTCCGATGAGTGGAATATCTCCCGAGTGACAAGATTGCATGCCCAGCTGCCTGCGTGAGTCAAGCTTTGCGCTTCTGCCAGGTACGCTTGCTGCCGCCGCAATTCCTGTGTCAGTAACTCTTGCTCTGTGACGTCCATTGTGGTGCCATGGAACCCTTGGAAAACTCCGTTTTCAACCACCGGAATACCGACACAGCGGACGTACCGTATCGCCCCATTTGGCCGAACTATTCGATTCGTGGCATCGCAGCCACAGCGCTGCTCATGCATCATCTTCAGTGTTTCAGCCATAGAGGCTCGGTCGTGAGGATGGATCGCAGCCAAAAACTGCTGAAGGTTCGGAGTCCCGTTTTTCGGATCGAGTCCGTAAATCTTGTAGACCTCGTCAGACCAATAGATATCTAAATCGTCCGACCAATTGACGCCTAAATCTCTCGACGCCCAACTCCCGATGTGTGCAAGGCGCTCGCCTTCGCTTAGGTAGAACTGGCTTCGGCGCAGAGCTTCCTCTGCGCGTTTGCGGTCAGTGATGTCCTGGCATGTACCGAACATCTCGTAGGGTCGCCCCGATGCGTCCCTAGTCAAATCGCCGCGACTGTAAACGGTGCGTATCTCACCGCTGGGACGAATGAGGCGGTGTTCCGTTTCGATGTGTACTCCGTCACGAACCGCTCGCTCTGCGTTCTCGAACACATGGGCTCGGTCTTCAGGGTGGATCAGCTCTCGAATTGCCGCTAGATCAATGGAGTCTTCCTGCGGCGTAATCCCATAGATGCCGCAGGTTTCGTTCGAAAAGACCACTCGATTTGTATCAAGATTCCATATCCAGTAGCCTAGGTGGGCGACGCGCTCGGCTTCTTCAAGCCTGGCGTTGCTTTGCAGTAGGGCAGCTGAAAGGGCCTGGCGCTCTCCCTCTACACGTTTTCGGTCGGTGATGTCCTGGGTCGTGCCGAACATTTGGGTTCGGCCCTCTGAATTTGTCCTCAAGTCGCCCAAGCTATGTACGACTCGCATTTCCCCATCGGGGCGAAAGAGCCGATGCTCACAGTTAGCACGCGTCCCAGAACGAATGGCCTCTGCAGCTGTCCGAAATACAGCGTCTCGATCATCGGGATGGATCATTTCGCTTACTTTTGCTACGTCAAAGGAGCCCACCTGTGGCGCTCTCCCGAAAATGCGATAGGTTTCTTCCGACCAGATCACCTGATTCGTTTCAAGGTCCCACACCCAGTAGCCCAGGTGAGCAACGCGTTGCGCTTCTTCGAGCCAATCTTTGCTTTCGCGCAAATCTCGAGACAAAGCATGGCGAGCTTCCTCTGCGCGCTTCAATTCCGTAATGTCTTGAACGGTACCGAATAGCCTGTGCGGCTTTCGGGATGCCCCATTTTCGAGGTCACCAGGCATAGCACTCCAAAGCTTTGAAGTGGTGGAGTGCACCGTGCGCACCTCTCCATTCGGACGGACGATCCGATGCTCGTGCACAGGATGCACGCCAGCAGCAATCTCCACGTCCACTAGACTGTAGAGAGCCTCTCGGTCATCAGGGTGGACCAATCCGCTAACCGTTGCTATGTCCATGGGCCGTTCTTGCGCTTCGAACCCAAAAATGCGGTAGGCCTCGTCAGACCAGACGACCTCACCTGTCTCAAGATTCCAATCCCAGTAGCCCACGTGTGCGACGCGTTGTGCTTCTTCAAGTCTGGCGTTACTCTCTTCTAAGTCTCGAGATAAGGCCTGCCGCTCTTGCTCTGCAAGTTTGCGTTCAGTGATGTCGCTGACTACGCCTATGTACTCGCGATCGCCCGAGCCCTGATGTCCCGCATGTGCTACCACGTGCAGGTATCTGACGTCACCGTCGGGCATCAGCAGCCGATACTCGACATCGAGGTCAATTCCGTCCCGGGTTGCGAGATCCCTGATCTCTTGCAGCCGCGGTCGATCATCGGGGTGGATTCTGTCAAAAACCAAATCAAGCGTGGGATTAGTTTCTCGGGTAAAACCGAGAATTCGGTAGGTCTCGTCTGACCACTCCAGCACTCCACTGCTGACATTCCAGGCGAAGATTCCAGAATGACTCAGTTTCTGTGCTTCGGCCAAATACTCCCAACGCCTTTGCAACTCTTGTTGCCCAGCAGACACATCACTCGAAATTTTATCCAACTCTCGTGGTTGTTCACCACCAGAGGGCCCCAGCTGATTCATCGGCTGTGAGGAGCGTCCTCTGCTTCGCCGCCAATTATCGAAGAGGCCAGAAAGTGAGCCAAACATTTATGTGTGGCCTTTCGCTTGGACGGACGCGGGATGGAGTGACTCGACAATTGCTCGCATCTGACGAACGTCGTCAAGCGTGCGGTGTGAGACGCCGAGTTCTGGAAGCCCGATAGCTGCCACACAGCCAATCGTAAGGTGGTCAAGCACATAACGAAGCGCGCACCCACCCACCATTCCAGTTGTGCCTACGAGCACAAGATTCAGCTTGCTTGGCCTCGGAATATTCATCCACGGCTCCTGTCTCTGTAAAGGTGCTAGTCCAGCCCGTCGGGAATGCTAAAGTTATGGTATAGCCCGCTCCTCTAGCCAGTCCACATGTGACGCGGCGGGCGGTCGGTTTCTCGTATGGCTCGGTCTCCGGTCAAAGCCGCAAATTGTGTTTTGTGCGAAGAACGCGCCGGCTCGATAGCTATCGAGATCGGCGAAGACTGGAACAAGTGCGTCGCATGGATGCAGTTCCTGAGCGGGTAGCGACGTGATCGGCAGCCTCTTCAGGTGAGCGAGCAACTGTCGGCCTCCTCAGGACTCGAGGATAGCTCGCGTTTCGAGAAACGCCTCGATACCATACCGGCCATATTCACGACCGACACCGGAGTATTTAAATCCTCCCCAAGGGGCCTGCGGATCATCGGTCATGCCATTTATCACGACGCGGCCGGCGCGTATCTGTGAGGCCACGCGACGCGCCCGCTGCAAGTCGGCCCCGAGCACGGCGCCGTGCAATCCATATTTAGAGTCGTTAGCGATTCGGATCGCCTCATCCTCGGAGTCGTAGGCAATGACACACAGCACGGGACCAAAAAGCTCTTCCTGCGCAATGGTCATGTCGTTTTTCACATTGGCGAAAACGGTGGGCTTCACGAAGTAACCCGCCTCAAGGCCCGGCGGATGACCTTCGCCGCCGACAAGTACTTCCGCGCCTTCCTCTATACCTTTGCGGATGTACGACTGCACACGCTCATATTGGTTCTGCGACACCATCGGTCCGACGGCGGTTCTTGGATCCGCCGGATCGCCGACCGAAAAGGTGGTCATCGCTTCCGCTATCCCTCGCTTAACTTCGGCGACTCGACTCTTCGGAACAAGCAGCCGAGTCCCTGCGGCGCAGGCCTGTCCACTATTCATAAAGGCCAGTATCAGAGCCGCCGGAATTGCCTTATCGAGAACCGCATCATCGAGCAGAATGGTGGGCGATTTGCCGCCCAATTCCAGTGTGACGCGCTTCATCGTGGCGGCGCCATCGCGCATGATCGACTGGCCAACGGCAACCGAACCGGTAAAAGATATCTTGGCCACGTCGGGATTGCGCACCAGTTCCGCTCCGACCACACCCCCCCGGCCGATCACGACATTGCAAACCCCTTTCGGGAGTTTGGCCGCTTCCACACACTCGAGCATCACCTCCGTTTGTAGCGAACTCAGTTCGCTAGGCTTGATGACTACCGTACAACCGGCTCCTATGGCGGAAGCCAACTTGAGGCAAATGAATAGCGCGTTTGCATTCCATGCTGTAATCAGGCCAGCCACTCCGACCGGTGCCAACGTTACAGTCGTTTTGCCCCACCTTCGGGTCATTGGCAGTTCCTCAAGTCCTTTCTCCGCCGCCGGAAAAGCATTGGCTCCTGACTCCACAATTAACCTGGCGAACCGCACGACGCCCCCGTACTCCTCGACCATTGCAGCCGTAAGGTCATCGATGCGCAGCGACACGGCTTTATATAGCCCACCCAAGTAGCTTGCGCGCTCTTCCTTTGTTGTCTGGCCGAAAGTCGTAAAAGCGCGCTTGGCCGCGGCGATGGCGCGTCGCGTATCTTCCTCGTCACCCAGGGTAACGCGGCCGATCACTTGACGGTTGGTCGGCTTGATGATGTCCATCAACTCGCGGCCGTGGGACTCAACAAATTCTCCATCGATGTATTGTTTCGTGATTGTGGCCATCGCTTCTCTCCTTAATAAGAACGTCTTGTTGGTGTTGTGGACCTAGAGCACGAGGCCGATGCTACTTCGCGGAGGACGGCCGAGGAAATTACATCTTCCTGCTAATCCATCGATTGCTAATGCAAAGTCGCCGCCGTTGAGCGGCAATCCGAGCGTGGCTTTAAGAAACTAAACGGTTACGAGGAATATGTAATTTAATTCGACTCTCATCGTTCGCTACGATCTCTCCATTCGCATGCACCGAGGTGGTGCTCCGAACGAAGTTTCGCAGACCGACGCACCGGGAGCAGGTCGGTAAGAGGAGGGCATCATGCAAGCTCTGAAATTGTGGGTGACTCGAAACCGCAACTCGCGAGGGATGTGCTTGTCTACACTCAGCCTTGCTCTCATGTCCCTACCTACTTTGCTCGTTACGGCCTGCGGTGATAGGACCCCGGCTGCTGTTCATTCAGAGCCCCTTTTCGTCGATGTCGTTAGGGTCCGTCAGGCCGACGCATCGCTTACTGGCACTTGGGTCGGTACCCTCGATGGTTTTGTGAATGTTCAAATACAGCCGCACGTGAGCGGATATCTGGTTAGCCAGAATTACCATGAAGGTTCTCCGGTGGCTAAGGATCAGGTTCTGTTTGAGATTGATCCACGCCCATTTCAGGCGGCCGTTGACGAGGCAGAGGCACAGTTGAAGCAGGCGAAGGGCCAGCTTGCGCAGGCGCAGTCGCAACAAAGCCTCGCTCAAATCAATCTAAAGCGTGATACCCCGCTCGCGCAGGCCAGAGCCGTATCGCAGAGCCAACTCGAAAATGAGAAACAACAAGCAGAGCAGGCGGACGCGGCCGTAGTTGCAGCGGATGCGGCGGTAAGCGCCGCCGACGCATCTCTCACCAACGCCAAACTTAACCTGGAGTTTACACGGGTTTGCTCGCTGGTGGATGGCGTCGCCGGCCAAGCTATGACCCAAGTTGGGAACCTTGTCGGTCCGGATTCGCTGCTCACATCCGTTTCCAGGCTGAATCCCATCAAAGTCTATTTCTCGATCAGCGACACCGAGTACCTGGACTTGGTCGATCGCACTCACGATACGGGCGGTGATCTCTTGAGCGGACATTCGACCCTGCCCTTAACGTTAACGCTCGCGAACGGCACGGTCTGGCCCTACAAAGGACACATTGCATTCGTCGACCGTCAAATGAATCAGCAGACTGGAGCTATTCGGCTCGCAGCTTCATTTCCCAATCCTGACAATCTGTTACGACCCGGCCAGTTCGGTCGGGTAACTGCGGAGACTGAGATCCGCCAGAACGCTATTCTCGTGCCGCAGATGACAGTCGAGGACCTGCAGGGAACCAAGCAGGTCTACGTCGCTGGCCCGGACAACTTGGTGCATATCGTAGACGTCACCCTCGGGCCAGAGGCGGGAAACGATTGGATCATCACGAGCGGTTTAAGCCGCGATCAACTTGTAATAACGAGCAACGTACAAAAACTACGAGATGGTGCGCCAATCCATGCTCGCGAAATCTCCGAGCAGGCAGCTATCGAAACCTCTAGCCCAACGGGAGCTCGGTGACACATGTCAAACTTTTTCATTCGCCGCCCCATTGTGGCAATCGTAATCGCGATTCTGACCGTGATCGTCGGCGTTGTCGCAATGCTGACGCTACCTACCTCGCAATATCCTGAGATCGTCCCACCCGAGATCATGGTTCAAGCGACGTACCCCGGCGCCGACGCTAAGACCCTTGCCCAAGCCGTGGCCACGCCGGTAGAGCAGCAAATGAATGGCGTCGACAATATGCTTTACATGTCGTCTGTAAGCGCAAACAACGGGCAGGCTACTCTCTACGTTGACTTCGACGTCAAAACTAATCCCGACACCGATCAGGTGTTGTCCCAACTACGCGTCTCGCAGGCTCAGGCGCAATTGCCCCCTCAAGTGAATGCCGCCGAGGTCGTTGTACAAAAGTCGCTGTCGTCGCCTCTCATGGTTTTGACTTTATCGTCGCCCGACAAACGATACGACGTCAATTTCCTCACAAACTACGCGATCATCAATCTCCAGGACGAGTTGACTCGCATACCAGGCGTGGCGCGCATTCAGGTCTTCGGTGGGCAATATGCTCTTCGCGTTTGGCTTCGTCCCGATCAACTGGCAAAACTCGGCGTGATGGCGACTGACATCATCAATGCGATCCAGGTGCAGAACAACGTCAATCCTGCCGGCAAGATCGGTGGCGAACCCGTTCCAATTGGTCAGCAATTTACTTACACCGTTCGAACGCAGGGTCGGCTAATCACCCCAGAAGAATTTGGGACTATCGTCGTCCGCTCGAATCCCGATGGCTCCGTACTACATCTGCGCGACGTCGCACGTATCGAACTTGGAACTCAAACTTATGATTTAACATCGCGGTACAACAACGCACCAGCTGCGGCCATGTCTGTCTACCAACTTCCGGGATCAAACGCAGTGGCGACTGCCGCAGCTGTGACAAAACGCCTGCAAGAACTTTCTGGAAGCTTCCCAATCGGTATGAAGTACGACATTCCACTCGATACAACGAAGGCTGTTACAGCAGGTATCCATGAGATTGTTATTACACTTGGCGTGGCCCTTTTATTGGTGATTCTGGTTGTGTTTCTGTTCCTCCAGGGCTGGCGCGCAACACTGATCCCCCTATTGGCGGTTCCGGTCTCGTTGATTGGAACCTTCACAGCTTTCCCGCTTCTCGGCTTCTCGATTAACACACTGTCACTCTTCGGACTTGTACTCGCGATCGGATTAGTCGTCGACGACGCGATCATTGTTGTGGAAGCCGTAGAGCACCACGTCGATCAAGGCCTATGCCCGCGCGACGCAACGTTCAAGGCGATGGAAGAGGTAGGCAGTCCGGTAGTTGCGATTGCGCTTATTCTTGCTGCGGTGTTTGTCCCAACAGCCGCGATACCGGGCATAACTGGACGTTTGTATCAGCAATTCGCCATTACGATCGCGATCTCAGTTCTTATCTCGGCATTCAACGCGCTTACCCTTAGTCCTGCACTGGCCAGCCTGTTACTAAAACCAAAAACTCACCAGGATCGCCCTAATTTCATGGGCCGCTTCTTCGCGTGGTTCAATCGCTTTTTTGATCGGACAACGGAAAGATACGTCTCAGCTTCTGGCATTCTGATTCGCAAATCGGGGTTTGCCATGATCGGGCTCATTTTGGTGGCCCTGCTCGCTGTTTTCATTGGCGGTCGGTTGCCAACAGGTTTCTTGCCTCAGGAAGACCAAGGGTATCTTTACGCATCCATTCAGCTACCAGATGCTTCGTCGCTACAACGAACCGACGCAGCTTCTCAGCGTGTGACCGACGCCCTTATGAAGACACCGGGTATTCAAAGCGTCGTGGGAGTTGACGGTTTTAGTCTTCTGACGCTTACCGAAAGCACAAATACCGGATTCTTTTTTGTCACACTCAAGCCTTGGGATGAGCGAAAGTCTCGGTCGGAGCAAATTGAAGCTATACAGGCCAGCATGCAGCAAGAGCTAGCTGGCGTCAGCGAGGGCCTGGCGTTCTCGTTCCCACCACCTACAATTCCTGGGATAGGCACCGCCGGTGGCGTCACCATGATGCTCCAAGACCGCTCTGGCAGGGACGATCCGACTTTCCTGACGAACAGTGTCCACACATTTCTAGGGGCCGTGGCAAAACGTCCGGAAATTGCCGCCGCTATTCCATCGTATTTGCCTTCTGTTCCGCAAATCTACGCCGAGGTAGATCGCGAAAGAGCCGCCCAACAGCAAGTCGACCTCGGGTCCATCTACACGACGATGCAGACTTTCATGGGAGGGTATCTCGTTAACTATTTCAATCGCTTCGGTCGCCAATGGCAAACGTATGTGGAAGCCGAAGGAGATACCAGAGCAAAGATCGGAAACATCGATCAATTCTACGTGCGGAGTGCAAATGGCGGCCAGGTACCCCTTGGGTCGCTCACGCAGGTCAAGCAGATTAACGGGCCGGAGTTCATCCAGCGATTCAACGAGTATAACGGAGCACAAATCAACGTCACGGGAGGCCCAGGATATAGTTCTGGGCAGGTCCGCGCTGCATTAGAACAAGTCTTCCGGGAATCGATGCCTCCGGGAATGGGTTTCGCTTATCAGGGAATGAGCTTTCAGGAACAGCGCGCGGCAGAAGGCGTCCCCGCTTGGATGGTCTTTGGACTTTCTCTTCTGATCGTTTTTCTGATTCTCGCTGCGCTTTACGAGAGTTGGACATTGCCGTTCAGCGTTCTACTGAGCACGCCCGTCGCGATTCTCGGGGCGTATCTGGCGCTCACGCTCCGGTCGTTTGAAAACGACATATTTGCGACGATCGGCCTAATTATGCTTATCGGCCTTTCCGCGAAGAACGCCATCCTGATTGTCCAATTCGCCGTTGTGAATTACGAGAAGGGACTAAGCATTTCCGAATCTTCCGTGCAAGCTGCCCGTCTGCGATTCAGGCCGATCATCATGACGGCGCTCGCATTTATTTTCGGGTGCTTGCCGCTCTGGACCGCGACCGGATCTGGAGCGGTCTCGCGGCGCATTCTTGGCACTGTTGTCATCGGAGGGATGACGCTCGCATCCATCTTGGGAATTCTCATAGTTCCGGTCACGTTTGCGGTGGTCGAGTATCTTTCCCATCGGTTTGAGGCTGGTGGAGAGAATCTCGCGATGGACTCGCCCCAGGTGACGCATGGTGATCCGGAAGTGCAAGGAGGTCCTGCATGAGAATAGCCCAGTCGAAGCGAGCACGCCTGGTCGAACTGGCGTGCGCGGGATCGCTGCACCTATTGATGATTGGCTGCACTGTCGGACCTAAGTATGAGCGTCCAAACGTAACGCCACCCGCGATGTATCGCGGTACGGACGAGACACCCATCTCCAGCTTGGACCAAACTTCGTTGGGCGATCAGCAATGGGCACAGGTATTTCGGGAGCCAGAGCTGCAGGATCTGATTCGCGTGGCTCTGGAAAACAACTACGACGTGCGCCTAGCAGCTCAACGGGTGCTTGAAGAGCAAGCGCAATTGAGAATCACTCGCTCGCAGCAATTCCCCAGTATCAACGTTGGGGGGACCGGAGTTGGCGCAAATCTTGGTGACTCCGTCGGTAATGGCGTTCCGAGCGGGACGGTCGCCGCAGGAACCTTTAACCTGTCTGCGGCCTGGACGCCTGATTTCTGGGGCCTCTACCGGCGTGAGACCGAGGCGGAGAGAGCGCAACTGCTTGGGCAGATTTGGGCGCAGCGGGCAGTTCGGTTAACCGTGGTTCAACAGGTCGCTTCGGCCTATCTGCACTTGCGATCGCTCGATGAGCAACTCTCTGTTGCCAAACAGACTTTAAAAGCGAGACACGAATCCGCGGAGCTTACGCGAGCACTCGAATCTGTTGGTTCGGTTCCTCTAGCTGATCTGCGTCAGGCCGAAGAGCTCGAATACACAGCGTCGGTGCAGATTCCGCTGTTCGAACAGGAGACCCAGCAGCAGGAGAATGCGCTGCGCTTGCTGCTGGGACAAAATCCAGGGCCGATTGGCCGCACAG
>Ga0207034_1081_pt1 | contig 16195 bp, 21 predicted proteins | sample Alteio_BWMinCont_36_FD_153269 | JGI IMG/M metagenome (GOLD analysis project Ga0207034, IMG submission 153269) | Enriched cells from forest soil in Barre Woods Harvard Forest LTER site, Petersham, Massachusetts, United States -... | ecosystem: Environmental > Terrestrial > Soil > Temperate forest >...
GCGGCTAACGGAAAGTGCCTCCGCCGGCGTGCCTTGTGGCCCGACGCCGGTATCGCTGGAAACAACTTTTACTGGAATCTGCGTCCGCACGCGACTGGCGCGGCGGCGCTCCAACATTGCGCGGGCAGTAGCCATGATCGATACCCTCCCAATTCCCGCGAGGCCTAAGAAATACTCTAGGCAAGCGGCGGCGGCAGGTCAATGGTACTTTGTACTAGGGCGTGCTTCGTTGACAAACCACCGGGCGCGCGGCAATATGGTTTTGCCTCGCTTTGCTGCATGCAATGCCCAAGTGGCGGAATTGGCAGACGCGCTAGCTTCAGGATTTAGCTAGAACGACCCCATTCACTGATTCAACATGTAGTTACCTTCGGAAAGCTTAGACCATTTTCGGGCGTTTTCGGGGCAGATGGTGGGAGTTTTTGGTGGGAGCCTCCCCACGGTTTTCGCTATAATTGGTCATGCGCGAAAGCTGCTACAACTGCGGTGCCTTTGCTACCAGCAAGGAGCACGCGCCTCCCGAAAGTTTTTTCCCCGAAGGCTATCGCTCCGGTTTGGTGACGGTGCCGTCGTGCGCTGAACACAATACGAATCTCTCCAAAGACGTTGAATACATCCGTAACGTCATTTGCGGCCAGTACGGCGTGAATTTGGTGGCGTCCCGCGTTTCTGAAACCGCGAAGGACTCGTACGCCAATAGCCCGATGCTCTTCAACCGGACATTTTCCGACGTGCGTCCCGTGATCGTGGACGGCGACGAAACAGGCGCTTTCCGAATAGAGTTGCCGCGCTTCAAAAAGGTCATCAAGGCAATCGCGTTTGCCATGTACTACCACGACTTCGGACAGCGAAATGAAGGCGATTTCGACGTGTTCTCCACGAGTCTCAGCTCCCGGTCGAACCTTTACCACGGCGTGCCGGACGGTTACGAAAATGTGCGCCGCATTTTGGAAGCGTGCACGTTCAAATCCATGCCAGTGCCGCAGCCCAAAGTGTTCAAGTACGGATTGTCACGTCCGGGCGAGGGCCAGATACAGTACAAGTTTGAATTTTACGAATCGTTCTGTGTATACGCGTTAACACTGCCTCACAGACTCAGTTCCGCGATTTATCTTCCGGTGACTCAGGACTTGACCGTATTCAGGCTTGGGCGAGAATAGAGTTAAAACCGGCGATAGTTTTACGCGCCGATTTTCCTCAGCTTAATCAGAGCAGCAACCCGTTTGGCGACGCCGAACGAACCATCGATCTGACCGTTTTCCTCTACTGCCGTTCCGATTGCGTCCAAGAGCCGCTCGTCCCAATAGACGGCCTGTTCCAGTAAGCCGATATTCGATTTTGCCTCGGCGAAGGACTCTGAATTTTGAAAACGGCTTACGAGAGATTCGGACATTCTCTTCTGCGTCTGTTTGTGCTTCAGGAGTATTTCAAAAATCTGTCGGGCAATCGGCAGGCTTAGTTCGGACCCGCACGGAAGCGCCTGCTCGTGTCCCATGAATCCATACGGGTCCAGACCCATCTTCACGGAAATCACGAGCAGGCCCCGCCCGAGAGCGAATCCAATTTCCTGATCAGTCCACGGGCTCTGAGGGAAACCCGGCGTCAAGACTGCAACCAGTGCATCAGCTGTACTCAGAGCAAGTTCGATTTCACCCTGCCATTTCTTCGTCGGCTCGATGTCAACATGCGCGATAAAACCCGAGATGTTGTAAGAATGCAGCCAAGCCTTCAGATTCGCTGCATCAACCTTCCGTTCTGAAATGTGGCTGATGAAGAGTCGCAAATACCCGGTCTTCCAAAACGACGGCGTCAGTGCGGATGGTCTCGGCGTGCTGTCGATGCCAAGGTGAGCGGCGAGTTCCAGTAGCACATCATCGCTCGCCTCCTGCACCATATGGATCACATAGGATTGCGCATTACCTTCCCACATCTCAGCCGTGGGGAGTTTGAATTGACGCAGAGTTAGATCAACCAGCGGCCACTCTTCAGCCGAGAGCACTGATGTAATGCCCTTGATGACTTTAATTCGTTCGGATGCGTTCATTGGCTAGCGACACGCTCAAAATCCCTCGCTACGGGAATCCATTCTCTGGTGTCAGGCATGGTCAGTACTACTCACCCTTGCCCGCGTGATCAGACGAACGTAAAAACCGACAAAGTCGCGACATCGTTGCCGCTACTGCAGCCGGACGAATAGCAAGACTCCCGCCAGACAGGTCAGATAAACGAAGTCCACCTCCGAAGGTCCGAGGTCGAATGGTTCCGTCATACCATGTCGGAAATGGCTGCAGGCAAGTATCCATAGTTTTTCGAGCGTAGTCACGGTTTCAGGCGCGAAACTTTTTCTGCTCCGAATTTCCTGAAGAACGCCCCCGAAGGTAGCAGTAGGTAGGCCGAAGACTTCTTTCGCGACGGATTCGCAAGCATCGAAAGCGTTTGAGCACACGTCTAAATCACGACGGGGCCGAGCATTGTACGCCTTGTGCGAACTTATGACGTGGGTCAGTGCCGGAGCGAACCGAGGGTTTCCAAGTTCTTTGAATACGGCGTCAACTTGTTCCCGAACGGCAGCCGGAAGAGTGCGCTGCAACTTGCCATCGCATAGCTTCCATCCGATACTCTCTTCACCGAACACCTGATTGAGTTCACTCTCGAAGTTTCCGTGGGCATCGTACTGCCTGCTGCTCTTCAGTGCCGCATATAGAGGTTCTATGAGATTGTAAATTTCCCACCCATAGGACTTTTCAAGCTCGGGAAATACCTCATGCCAAAGTTGATAGGGGGTGGCAATTTTCATCACGTAATCCGGACGACACAGTGCCTCGGCTATTATCAACATCGCTTGGTGAACGCCGAGCTTTTCAAACGACTTAACGATAAAAAAAAGAAGTCTTTTCGGAGCTTCGTCGAAAATCGGGTGCTCTGGTTTCAGTTCGTAGCCATAGCGTAACGAGAATCGTTCTTCCGTCATAGAGTCAATACCTTACCTCCGTCGGGCAGCGTCAGCAATACTCTCAATTGTTGATTTCAGCCATAAACAGAGAGAAGATTTGCCTCCCATCCCATGGAAACTCATTACAGCTTACTGGGTGCACGCGAGACCCGCCTTAAACGAGCAAATCAGGCAAGCCTATCTGCGGATGGTAGCGGTGTCATTTGAAGAATGAGTGAGGACCAAAGTTATGAAACCAATATTTACGGTTCACGCCGGGGAGTATCTGGTTGGCTCGTACATCGAGCAGCACTATAAAGGTGCGAGCGTATGGGTCCCTTCTCGGGACACCGGAGTGGACCTGATGGTTTCGGACCGCAGAGGCCGATCCAATGTTTCCATCCAAGTGAAGTTCGGTAAGGATTTCCTCCCGACCCACATGGGGCCTGAGTTTCAAGAGCCACTTCGTGTCTGTAGTTTTTTCACAATAAACAGAGACAAACTCCGTACGTCGCCCGCTGATTTCTGGGTGTTCGTGCTAAACGGCTTCAAAAGACATTCACAGGATTACGTCATTGTTCCTACCGGGCAATTAGGACGGCGGCTGCGCCTGATTCATAGGCCCAAAGCAAAGATGATTCAAAGCTATCTGTGGGTTACGGAGCGAAATCAATGCTGGGAGGCGAGAAGTTTGGAGGATGGCGTAAAAGATGAGCGTCGGATTGCAGCAGGCGTTTACGACCATCCTGTTCGCGACTTCACGAAGTGGCTGAATGAGTGGGGCCCTCTAATTAAAAGGGTCAACCGAGCGTAGGTGCAAGTGCGGCATCCTTCCTGACGCAGCTTGCCGGGAATGCGGAAGGTGGCCTATGATATCCGCACGCCTGAGTGGTAGAACGTAACTGGAGCTGTCGTGCGTCTTTTCTTCTACACAGCGTTGCTCCTAAACCTGTGCATGGTATCCGCCGGGTCTGTGCGGGCTTCGCAAGATAGCGCGACAGCACCATCATCCGAAAAGCGGCTCACGAACGCAGATGTTCTCGACTTACTGAAATCTGGCCTCTCCTCAGAAATTGTGATTGCCAAAATAGCTGCGGCTCCATGCGAGTTTGACACTACGCCTACCGCCTTAAAGAAACTCAAGACTGATAACGTCCCCGACGCGGTTATCCTCGCGATGGTGCAGGCCCCCAGCGTGTCAACACAGAAGCAAACTCCTGTCCTGCCAGTGCCGAGTGTTGAAGCGACCGTTAAGGGTGAGCCCTCTGTGCCTGCGAAAGTTAATTGCAGCGGAGACATTCCTGTTTCTGTCTACGCTGCGCCCTATTCGGGGTCTGAATCTATCGAAGTTTTCAGGCTTAGTTGCGGCGATAGGATTACTCTTCTCAACCCGAGTGACAAAGAAAGTTGGCTTAAAATTCGGGTCGCCGATGGACGAGAAGGATATATCTCAGCCATTCTGGTTTCCAAGGAGCAACCCCCGTACTCCGAATCTCAGAAACAGGAAGATGCCCAAAAAGCGAACGACGACTTTGAGGATTGCAAGGTCAGGTCTCAGAACGAATACGATACAAAAATGAGCGCGGTTGGCACGATGGCTCTGACTCCTATAATGCGCGTAGCCGCTTCAAACCGACTTAAACAGAACTTGGATGCAGAACTTCGTGAGTGCCGATCTGAACATGAGTCACGCCTGAAGGCTATCGACGACGAATAGGAGTATCTACCATGGCGCGTTCCCTGCTCTCGCAGCCCAATGATTTAGTCGCCCAATGGCCGACACGACTTTGATTGCTCGCTACTCCCGCCGTCAGTTCCCCGACATGATCCTGTGCTTTGGGTGTCAGCAAAAGTGGGGAATGATTTTCAGGTTGAGGATCGTGGAGCGTGTCGAGAGGCCCTGTCAAGAATGCAACGCGCAGCCCACGGCCCCATCCCAATTGAATCGTCCGGCAAACTCAGACCGTACCTGATTCCCCCGCGCGTTGCCCGAATCAGTTGAACCAGAAGGAATGGGGCAACCAGAAGGTCGCTGTACACCTGTTCCGGCCAAAGTGGTGGGGGCCATGTGGTCGAGGACGCAACTAAGTGTCCAAATTGAAGTCCGGCCCCGTTTTGGATATCGGATATGCGCAGCACATGATCTGGCCGCCCCTCAAGAGTATAGCATCGAGATTCCTGCTAATTTTTCTTGAAAGGGTCGCTATCTGCCGGATATTCCAAAACGTCGCGCCTTCCCGATCCGCCGCATAGATCACACGCTCTGTCGGGAAACGCCGGATTCTTGCCATTCCCTTTACAGGTTGGGCAAGGCATATCTCGCGGTACTCCGTTTGCCATTTCCGTTTCCTGCCGGCGCGGATTCTATTACGCGCTCTGCTTGCCTCATTCCATGTACTGCTTAATTAGCGCATCGATTTCATCTAATGACTTGCAGGTGCCTTCTTCTCCTGACGGTAGCGTAACAACGCACTCCTGTGGCGGCGCTGGCGTCAAGGACGGCTGGATTCCGATTTGCGGTTTTCCATTCCTCTCCCGTGTCCACGCGAACTCAGCATAAATTTTGCCCTCGAAAGCATCAGTGAGTTTTCTGGTGACAGTGTAATAATCCTGAAACGGGTGAAGCCCCCAACTGGCGCTCTGCGTCAGTACGAAACACCTACCTAGTTTTGCGTTGTAGTGGTTGGTGACTCTTTGCCCGGGGTTAAACGGGCTTACGACGCCAGCCTGCTTCGCGCACTTGTCCTGAAGTTCCAAGCTGGCGACTTTCGATGCAGAGTTCAATTTTGCGGTTAGTTCCTGAACTTGTTGACGTTGCTGGCGAAGGGCGACGGTTTGTGAGTAGGCGAAGACGCCGAGGATTCCGATAGCGCTTATGACCAGAACTGTCATGGCATTTCTCATGTAGACGTTACGCATCCTACTACGTCGGCGTTCGCGGTCAACCTGCCACATAACACAATGCAGTAATCCCTCACGCTGTTCGCTCGGAAGTCAGAGCGAGTCATCCGTTCGCAGAGTTTCGGGAAATCAGTTGCGGACAACGAAAAGCGGGGCTCTAGTCCCTCGCCCATTTGCCCCGCGACATCAACTTTTCTTCGTTTTTTGCAGCCAAGGCGGTACTTCGGGAAGATACTTCAAAGCGACTGACATATAGGCACCGCTGACATCGCTCTCCTGCCGAAAATATAAAATTTCCCAAGCCCCCGAACTTTGCATTTCGAATACAAGCATTTTCGGGTTTGCCTTGAAAACTGCATACCAAACCTGAGATTGCGCGACCGAGGGCTGCATCGGTGCCCATCCACCGATTTGCCACGAGTATATTTTTCCGCGAAGTTCCAACGGACCAAATTCGCGCAGCACTTCAATACCGATAGAGGGCTCGTCGCTTGACCGAAATAGCAAGACAGGTGGTGGAGGCAGGCCGCGCGTCGCCATTTTGCCGTACGCTGTTGGCCACCTAAAATCTCCGTAAATAAAAGTTTGCTGCTGCATTTACGGTTTCGCCATGCGAGGTTTCGGAATGCTGACGTAGCCTTCAATGTGCGCTTTCTTTTTTTCGTATTCTTGCCAGATTGTAGTCATGGTCGTCCCAATTTGAAATCTATTCCACTTGGTGTAGTACCGGTCCTGTATGTCCGAAAAAATCTGACTGACCTGAATTTGAGGCCGAGGGGGCAAGCTAGCTTTGACTGCCGCATCCGACCCGTAGAAGTGAGCCACATCAACGGTGGCGTTCTCTTCCTTGAACAGCAGAACTGGAATCTTCGCTCCACGCATCACGCCATATTCAAACACCACATTAGGTCGGAGTCCATCCAAACACACAACCCCAAACGCACACTTCTGTATCGAATCAAAAATCAGGTCATGCTGACTATCATCGCTTTGAAGTGCCTCTGGAGTGCGTTTCAGGATGAAGGCATCACCAAAAACAAATTGGAGACATTCGGCAAAAATATCGATGTGCGCCTCTCCGGTGGAGTATGACAAAAAATATGAGGGACTCGCAGACCGTGGTGTTCTCAGCGACATCGGTTGTCTTTTCTTTGTCGGCATGCGTTACGCCAACACTACCAACGGCTGTCAAGTTCGTCAATCAACTGAACGTCGAACAGGATGGCGTTGAACGTCTGCGAGCAGGCGGTGAAGCGAGCGAAGCCACGCCTGCTTAAATCGAGTCGGCGATATATACTCCAGCACATGTCGAAGTTGTTAGATAAAGTTGCCAGTCAGAGCGTCCGAATTGCGCGGTCGCTGAGGCAGGGACTCACTTGGTTATGGACTTCCACAGAGCGCGTTGCGCTGTGGGAAATGCCAGTTTACCGGCGATGGGTTCTTTACACGCAAGCGACTTTAATAGTGCTCTCGGTGTTTCTTTGCGTGTGGTGGCCGTTGGTTCCCGGCATCGCAATCGGACTGGTGGGCGTGGTGGGAATCATCATGGCTGCGTTCGCCGATTGGAAGAGCTACGAAAAGGCAGCGTGGATAGCCTTCGCCGCTGTCCTGTTCATAGTCGAATTTCAGACTGTTGAACGGGACCGACATACCAACGAGACTGAGCAAACCATTATGCGAGACAGGGAACAAGAGGCAATACGGAAAGAGGAGGAGGCGATAGAGAAGCAACAACAAGGCTTTACTGAGGTGGTGAAGCAGGGGCAATCGCTCTTTGCGAATGAGAAACGGCTATCGCAAGAAGACCGGGACCAAATGACTGGAGGTGACAGCTACGTTATCGTAGTGCCAAACGTCGGTGTTCCTCTCGATGGGGGAAACACCTTCGCTTTGACGGCGGCAATAGGCAAGAACGGTCCACGAATCGCACTTCAAAACGTCCGTATCTTAGTCCGAAAGCTGCCGATAGAAAATGAGTTCACGATGGACCAAATTAAGGCGTTACTTGCGGGCAGTGATGTCCGAGACACACCGACATTGATCGGCATCATCACCCCCGACGATTCGCTAATCCTTCCGATGAAAATTTCCCCTCCACTTGAAGGGACCACGGAATATTTTGTCAACGTTGATGCCGTCAACAAACCGACCATAGAGACATTCAGGGTGAGGCACGGCGACAAAGGATGGGAATACTCTTTCAACGTGTCCAGAGTTGTCGCTCCGGGCGGTCCACACAAAAAAGACAAGTTGAAAGTTCTGGAAGTCACGAAACCGGAGTGGCGGACTCAGGTCGTGATGCAACCTCACTAATGTTTTCGCATTCCAGCTCGCTACAGTCGGGAAGCGTATGCGTTTGTGCCGAGTCTGCGTTTTGGGTAGACTCAGCCGATCATGCCAACGAAAAAACCAACCTCGAAACTCACAGCTGAACAGTGGGAAATGGTCGGCCAGTTCAACGACATTTCCTATGAATATCCCAAGCTGAACTTCGACCAAGCGGCCAAGAAAGTTTTTGGTTCGAAGCCGTTTCCCGACACTCCGACCGGCAGGGCCTTCCGGCGTGAAGCCAAGGCCGTGTTCGAGCAGGAGCGGAAGCCGTGAACGCGCATACGATCATCTCCGCCGTTCAAGCCGAGCTACAGCGACATTCATTGGGCTGTTGTCTGGTCTCAATGATCTAAGAAATCACAATTTCGGCCACGGCATGGCCACTCAATTCAGTCTTACCGGCGCGGAGGTGGATTTCACATACTTGGCGTGTGCGGGAGCCAAATTCTTGCTAACCCGCACTCCGCAGAAAAGGGGGCGACGTTTCGAATGAGCGAAAAGGATTTACTTGGAACTATTATTATCTTGCTCGTCGCAATCCTGTGGGCACTTCAGTCTATCAGTGGGCGACTGAAGGAAAGATTCCCCACCGAAAAAGAATCCGATTTGAAGTGGGCAAAAGACGACCCGATGGGACATTTCGAGGCACACAAGAAAGAGAAAAACGAAAGATCGAGGACCTGACCCTCAAGCATGGCCGACGCGTTTGCCGCCGATTGATTGATGCGAAAACTCCACGGGCTTCTCCGGTTTCTCGAAAGAATAAGCGGGACGGCGTTCGATGCCTCCGATGTGGGCAAATTTGCTGCGAGGCTCGTTTCCGTGCTCGCCCCTGTTCCTTTCGGCAGTCAAGGATGCGACGGTGGTTTCCAGAGCGGCGAGCCGCCATTCAATGTCTTGAAGTGTGATTTCTCTCTCCATTTTTGCTTCTCCCTACCGATTAAAGAGTCCGCTGCTAAAATATTTGCGGTTGACCGCAGTGATCTCTTCGGCTGACCGTGCCTCTTGCAACTCGCGTTGATATGCGGTATCTGGATTTTCGACAAGCAAATCATTTTCGCGGGCATGGCTGTATGCTAGTTCTAGAGCCGCAACTTTATCTTCCGCGTCGACAAGGTTATTCTCAGCGATGATTTTGCCGATGATGTTTCGATTGCGGTCGCCCCCGATCCACTCGGGATGGCGGGCCTTAAACTCTTCGGTGGCATCTGCCCACGACTGTTCGAATTTCTGACCTTGTTTTTCTGCGACGCTTGCCTGCAAATCTTCGAGAGGGATACCCTGCTTCTCCAAATATTCGGCAACGGCACCGGACCTTTGAAGATAATCCGCCGCAGAAACATCCCCGCGTTTGAAGGCGAGTTCTAACTCGGCTCTCGCGGCTGGGTCTTCTGCGCTGACGAACTGGCCGCGTTCGTTTCGGGGTTGCGCTGCAAGTTCTACGGTGGCAGCGGGTTGTTTGGCTTGACGGTACAGTGCATTCTCCTGCGCGAGCAGACCTGCCTCATCGTCTGCAATCAGCGAATGGGTCACGCCATTCAGGCGGACAACTTTGCCGACTTTCTTTGGTGCCGCGTTCGCCAAGTCGGTCGGAAGCAGTACGGAACTATCGTAAGCATCGGGCACGGCGAGTTGCTGCTGGACTGCCGCGTTCGCAAGGTGCGCTTTGATTTCCTCGAACGACGCTCCTTTTAATTTCTCTTCAAGCGCAGCGTCAACTCGAATTGCTGAATTCTCAGGCGTGAAAGCCATTGGTGTTGCCTCCCTGTGCTGCTCACAATCGCAGATGCTTCCGAAAAACGTCGCTGCACAAATTCTTAGAATCTCACGCCCCTTAGCGCACGTTCCAGAATATCCAAGCCGCTATCGGAATACGCTTCAATCAGCGTGACCGTGTCGCCGACTTTCACGGCACGGCGCAATAGATATTCGGCACTCTGCGGTTCGGCAGCCTGAGCGGGCTGTGTGATAGGTTGTGTTAAACCCTTCACCACGATGCTTCCGTCACGCTCACGAACCAAAACTCCTCGTCGTTCGCCTGCTTGCATACAGATTTCCTGAATCTCCGCAATCGTGGTTGCGGCGGCGATTCGTTCCTCGAAACTTCTTTCAGTCGTCATCGCCTTTCTCCGGTGCCTTTGCCGTCATCGCTGCCAGCGTGTCTTCATCGCCCTCGAACGCAAATCGCGGTCTCGGTGGCATCACCTCAGAATCCACGCCTCTCGACCACGAACCGTTCCTGATGCACGCGGCTCGAAAGAATTGATAGTGCGCGTGGCAGAAATTGCGAGCGAATGCGTTCTTGCCGCAAATGGCTCCATCGTTCCCGGCAGGGTGCTGACATATGGCATGCATGCGTCGCATAACACGGATTCCTCAATCCTCTGACTCTCGCTCTGCGCCTTCGACCAGATAACGGATTAAGTTCGGGTGTGATTCCGCCGTCTGTTTCGTTTCCAAGTTCACTCCTCAGCACGATTGCTCAAAGTCCATGAACCGTCTGGATTCTGCCGTTGATAGTTCTCGACCGCGTAACGTGCTGCCCACTGCGCTGCCGCGTCGAGTTCTTTGTAAGCATCGCTCGAAAGCAGTTCTCTCGATGTGACCTTGTGGTCGGCACAAGCATGTCCGCCATTCGACGCGAGGTAAAAAATCACAGGTATGGCGGAATCGAGTGCTTGAATCCACGCTAGTTGCGTCTGAGCCTGTGTGGGCGAATACATTTGCCGGGTTTCACGGTCCCACTTCAGCAAAACACGTTCGGAAGTCTGTTCGACCCAGCGAGCGAAACTGTCATTTGCGCGCAGTGTTTCCTCGCTCGCTGGTTTGCCGCCGTCGTGCGCAGCCATCCTTCGCTGAGTTCTAACCCATCCTGAAATGAGTCGCTCGCGGAGTTGCTCGATAGGCTCGATGCCGTCAGCTAGAGCCACCTCAGATGATTGATTTCCGAATTTCGTCAAATCGAATTCGAAGCCGTTGCTCATGAAATGGTCTCGATTCGAGTCGGTCGTCCGTTCGCGTCAAGCTCCGCGACTGTGCCCGTATGAAGAACACCTTCGTTGTCGCGCTGAGTCACCAATTGACCGATACAATATTGGCCGGATGATGCTTCGCCCGCAGCCATAGGGGAACCGTCAACGAGGCCCATTATTTTGGCGTATAAACGTCGTGCTTCGATTCGAGCAACGCCTGTCGAATGCTTGATGTCATTCTCCAAATCGCGCAGAAATTTCTCGCGCGGTGAACGGGCAAAGTAAAGGTCGAGCGCGGCGATCACGCGAGGACTCGATTCGACCTTCCGAGTGAGCATCGCGCGATACGGCGAATCCGTGTGGTCTCCGTACGCGATGCGTGTAGCAAGTGCGGCGTCCTGCGAATCCACGAACACATCAACCCAGCGGCGCTGCTTGTCGGTCAGTGCCAAGAATTCCTTTGAGGCGCGAAACTCTTCTTTCGTCATCGCGCTTCGTGCTACTGGTGCTGTTGCCATGTGGTGCAATCCTCCCTTGCTCGTGTCGGACAGGACGAAACGTCGAGGGCGGCTGCATTGGAAGAGGGTTCCCATGAGCTGGGCTTCCAGTGCAGCCACCTGTGACGGATCGAAGCACCTCGTCAGTGCCTCATATCTATGGCGAGATTAGTCAGAAACCTACACGACGAATACGCGAGAGTGGGGCTGGGGGCGTTCGGGCACACTTGCAGTCAAGCCAAACAGCAGAGCAGCGACTGTCGGGGCGTTTTTTCAGCAAGTAGAATTCCAATGGGACCCCTCATTTTTTTCCAACCAACTGTTTCAGAGGAGATGCAAGCGCATGACGACCACGAACGCGCAGACTGGTGATTGCTTCCTACTGGCGGGCTCGCGGGGGGAGTGTGCGTAAGCAACATTCAGTGCTTGTCAAATAACCCAACGGGTGGGATAATCGAAATATGAAAGAAAAACTGCTCTCGCAAGTCATGCGGTATCTGGGCAGTCGAACTTCCGCCGCCAAAGCCAAAGCTGCTCGCAAGAATGGCAAACTGGGCGGGCGTCCGCGAAAGGTGAAACCGTGAAAATCGCGCTCTACCTACGAGTCTCCACCGATAAGCAAGAAACCGAAAATCAGGCGATTCAACTCCGCGAGTTCGCCGCAAAGCAGGGCTGGCAAATCGCGGGGGAATATTGCGACTACGAGTCTGGGTCCAAGAGCGACCGCGCCGAGTTCCAGCGCATGTTTGCCGACGCGTCCAAGCGACGGTTTGACCTAGTGCTGTTTTGGGCCTTGGACCGCTTGAGCCGGGAAGGAGTGCTAGAAACCTTGCAGCATCTGAATCGGCTCGAATCCCATAGCGTGGGCTTCCGCTCATTTACCGAGCCATACTTCGACTCATGCGGCGTGTTCAAAGACGCCGTTATCGCCATCCTAGCAACGCTGGCGAAGCAGGAGCGCGTGAAGCGGTCAGAACGCACCAAAGCGGGCTTGGCTCGGGTCAAAGCAGCCGGTAGGGTTCTCGGTCGTCCGCGACTATCCGTGAGGGCGTCAGAAGTCACCCGCCTTCGCAATACCGGGCTCTCCGGGCGCGCCATTGCTCGCCAACTCGGCATATCCGAGGGAACGGTACGGCGACTCGCATCCGTAGCTGCGTAAAAAACGTATTCCTAACACCCCTGCTAAGTCGTTTAGATTGGCAGGGGTTTTTTGTTGCCCGCCCCGCGTCACAAAGGTTCGATTTTGACGCACCCAAGCCGCGTCTCGAATGAGCATTTTTCCATTAACCCAGCGGATGGGTTATTGCACTTCAACCGTCACGGCCTCGGTCGCCTAGCACACTCGCCAGAATGGCGCTCAATCGCACAGAAACCGCGCCGGGAGCGACTTTGCGGACAGAATGACTGAACGGTCATGGTCTGTCTCGATAAAAAGCCTTCCCGCGAGCGTGCGCCGCCTCGCGCTGGAGTGCGCGATACAACTTAGCCCCTGTGTCCGAACCGTGCTTCCGAAGACACAATTGCCGCTTTCTCATTTTTCGCCTCCCTAACTCTATATACCCCGCGAGGCGGTTTTTTCCCAAAATCCTGCAATCTTTTTTGCTAATCCTGACCGCTCCCGCCAACCCAACTCGATTTTCAGCGCCGCTCAAAGACCGTGAGCGGCCGATACCTGATGTTTACGCAATGATTAGGAGCGGCTCGGATGCCCGGAAACAACTTCAAATCAACGGATTGTCCGCCCAAAAATCGCATCGTGAGGCGATTTTCAAATCCAAATCGCGAAAATCGTGTTCCACCTTGTTGTTGTCAAACGACATCAGTCGAAAAATGAATGTTCAAAAACCCAAGTCACCTGCGACTTTCACTTTTGGACTTGATACCGCTTGAACTCAGGGTTGGCTTTAAAAAACGCATCGATCCCAGCGCGGACGCCGTCAGCGATAGTCGGCTGAGGCACCACTTTACGCGGTCTGCCGCCCTTCAGACCGTTTATGCGGCTTGCGGCTATCTTAGCCGCCGAGCGCACTCTGCCACCTTTGCGGTTCCCGTTGAGTCGGGCTGCCTGTCTGGTCTCCGGTGACCTGTCGTCCATAAATTCCTTTTCGTGAAGAAAGTTCGATTACCTGATTGTTCCCCTCCGACCGTTCCCCGCTATAGTATCTAGCGGGGGAACAGTGGTCGGGTCTAGGGCACGTTCCCCGACCGTTCCCCATCACGGGGAACAGTCAATGCTCTGCGTTATCTATCACTTCACGTCTACTAAATCTGAGCGTTCCCTGATCGTTCCCACCACAGGGAACAGTGGACGCTCATTTGACCGTTCCCGCCCTCCGGGATCAGTCGTTTCTAGCCTGTAACGCCTCTCTTTTCGGTTTCGGGGCCCTTTGGTTACGACAAGTTCACCGTCTTCCTCGCCAGTCTTGAGGATAGCCTGTGTACGGTCATGGTTTATTGGAACGCCGTTGATTATGGTTCGAGTATTCGATTCCGGGTGGTCTCCGATGAAATCGTAGACCTGTTCCTTGTCGCTCTTCTTGCGGTCGCCGTCGAGCACCATCTTGCCTAGCGCCTTCAGGTGCGGGAATGCAATCAACTTCAGGGTCGGGGGCACCGCACCGCGAGACGGCTTACCAATCATCGTGATTTTGCGGACACCGTTCGGCTCAGGCGGCTGGGCGACCACGGCAATCAGAAAATCTACGTTCGCGCCGATAGCGAAGCTGTCCGCGTAACGGTCGGCTTCCGCCCTTACCGCATGGTGGATGAGAATCACGGTCGCACCTAGTGTCGTCAGCCTTTGGATTTTTGCCATAATCGGTTCCATGGTGGCACTTGCCCACGAACTGCCACCCCCAATGTTGAACTTGTGCAGCGAGTCGATAATTATCAGCGGTTTCATTTCCTGACAGATTTTCATCAGGCAAGGATCGTCCAGCGGTGGGATACCTGTTTCCAGTGTTCGGAAGCGAATCGGCCCCTCTCCTACTTTTTGCATCCACACTAGATACTCGCCGACTACGCCGTGCTCAGCGTCGAAGTAGAGTACTGGCATCTTTCGCGTGGGATAGGTATCGAGGAAGCGAACGCCATTCGCAACGCATTTGCCTGCATAAAGAGCAACCAAGCTTTTGCAACTTTTCTCCTGTCCGTACAGCATCGTGACTCGCCTGAGCGGGACTAGCTGGTCGATGGCATATTTCAAAGTCACGCCTTGCCGTCTAATGATTTCCTCTTCTTCAAGCAAATCGTCCCACTCGAACATTCTGCGTGTGGTACAGGCGTCACGCATGATGGCTCGGAGTTGATATTTAAAGTCGAGCGGGTTTTCTTCATAGAGCGCGCCGATGTCGTTCACTTGCAAGCGAACGCGAATCACCTTCGCTTCAGGTAGTTCCTTTGCGATTCTATCCATCGCCTCTACACCATGGATGTCTTGGTCACCAATTAGGTAGACCCGCTTGTATTTCGAAAGCAGCGCGATGTCCGCCTTGGAGAGTTTGGATTGCGTCGAAAGAATCCCGGTGGCATTAAAGCCGTGCGACATGGCGATAGCGATATCCTTGTCGCCTTCGAGAACCAGAACTTCGTCCACGAGTGAATCAAGGTGAGCCGCTGCAAACAAGCCGTCAATCAAACTTCCGTTCTCTTGAGTAAAAGCTTTCACGGGCAGGGCTCGTGCTTTCATTCCGATCAGCGTCTTACCGGAGTGGTCATAATGCGGTGTGACAATGGCGGCGCTGTGCCCTACTGTCTTAAAATCACAATCGGACGCGCCGAGTTGCAATCGGTCCGCAACCTCGGCAGAGATTCCGCATTTGCTCATCCACTTCTGAGCCTCGGGACTGGTGGTGAGTTGTTTGTGCAGTGATTCTACAAGTGCCTGATTCGCCTTGAAGTCTTCCTTCGCCCTCGACTCAATGGTCTTACCCGCGACCTTTGCGCAGACTGCCGCCCAGATTTGCTCTTGGTCGCAACCGCTGCGGCAATGTACAACCGGCTTTCCATTCTCGCCTTGACTGATGATCAGGGATGGATTCGCATCACCGTGCTGATGGTTCCCGGGCGATACACGCCGCGCAATCCAACCCCCACCGTCCTTCTTGGCACCGAGCGCGGCTACGACTGCCTGCAGGTTTGGGCTGTTTAGATTGTTTGCGGACATTTGTTTGCCTCTTTCGTATCTACTGCGCGTACGTTGACCGCTTTCAATCCTTTCGGGGATTGAGTCGGGTCAAAAAGAACCGAATCGCCCGCCCTCAAAATGGCGCGATTTTTGACAGCCGTGATGTGAAAGTAAAAGGCTTCCCGGCTCTCGCTGCCCAGAGCATCGATAAAACCAAATCCTTGCGCGCTGTACCACCGAACCATGCCTTGCATGTTCATGCTCCATAAAATCGCCTGCTTCTCGCCTCTGAGGCTTGTTTCTTCTGGCGCGCCAAGCCCTCGGAGATGAACCGCCGAATCAAATGAGATGACTTCAAGCCCGCCGGGTCAGCTTTGGCTGCTTCCGCGAGACCGTTGTACTGCTCTTTTGTCAAAAAGACCGTCGTGCGAATCAT
>Ga0207034_1082_pt1 | contig 16032 bp, 16 predicted proteins | sample Alteio_BWMinCont_36_FD_153269 | JGI IMG/M metagenome (GOLD analysis project Ga0207034, IMG submission 153269) | Enriched cells from forest soil in Barre Woods Harvard Forest LTER site, Petersham, Massachusetts, United States -... | ecosystem: Environmental > Terrestrial > Soil > Temperate forest >...
AATGGCATCTTTAAATACAGCACAAATAACTATGCAAAGAGTATTGGCTGCAAATACTGCCAATCATGATGTTGCAACATTAGATAGCTTAGTTACAAAAGCTCAAATAGATCTGAAAGCAAAAGCTGCAGGCGCAGGTACTGCTGCAGGAACTTTTAAATTTAGAAAAGAGATCCAGGCGATCAATAAAAATATAAAAGCTATTTCAGCAAATAATAAAATAGTTATCTCAGATGCGGATAAAGCAACATTAACCGACACCTCAAAGAGCCTATTAAAAATTACTGACTTTGCACCACTGTGGGTAATTGCAACAATTTCTATTTCTCTTGGTATAGGTACGATGATCGGCTGGAAGCGTATAGTAGTAACGATCGGCGAAAAAATAGGTAATGAACATTTGAACTATGCACAAGGAGCAGTATCAGAAATTGTAGCTGCAGGAACTATCGGATTAAGCACCGGGTTTGGTTTACCTGTAAGCACAACACATGTTCTTTCAAGCGGCATTGCCGGCGCAATGGTTGCATCCGGCGGAACTAAAAATTTGAACAATGGAACACTTAAAAGTATTGCAATGGCATGGATATTAACATTACCGGTTTGCATAGCATTAGCGTTAGTGTTATTTGCAATATTTCATTTATTTGTTTAACTTTTATATGCAATACTTACTATTTATAGATCAAGTATGCTTATACAACAACAATACTACAAACTTCATAAAAATAAAAAATGAAAAAAATATTAGTAGCAACCGATTTCTCAAATTGTGCAAGTAATGCGATGGAATATGCAATGGAACTGGCTAAAATTCTTCATATAGAAGTATGCGCCATTCATGCGATCGGCTCAACAGAAGGTGTTAACAATAGTACATATAGTGCTATTTATATTAAAGACTATCATAACACTAAAAAACAGGCATTGAATACGTGGGCAAATACGTTTGCCAGTAAACCCGAATATCATGGTGTAACAGTAACTACTGAATGTGAAGTGGGAACCGTTAGTAATGTGATCACAAAATATATTGATGCACATCCTGTTGAATTACTGGTGATGGGAACTATGGGAGCTACGGGTATTACAGGTTTGTTTGGAAGCAATGCCAACACAATGGTAGAAAAAACAAAAACACCAACGTTAATTATTCCCTTGGAAAGTAAATTTTCAATGCATCCTGTCATTACACTTGCTACAGATTTTTCATCAACATTATCTTCTGAAGATGCCAATGGTTTGAATGAATTAATAATAGCATCAAAATCTGAAAAACTCAATGTATTAAATATCATTGAAGGAACTCAATGGAAAACCAATGAAGCAGGAGAAGCTAGCTTAAAAAAGACGATCAATTCAACCGAGCTCGAATTCAAATATATTACGGAAGATAATGCTATTGATGGGATCATGAATTTTATTGTAAGTAACCAAACAGACATACTGTGTTTGGTAAAACACCATCACAATATAATTTACAGAATATTTAATAGAAGTACTGTTAACCAGGTAATGAATAGATCAATCAAGGCTGTTCTTGTTTTGCATGAATAGTACAATACAATTTTTAATCCTCAGCATAAATAAAAGCTTCTTTACTTAAAGAGGCTTTTTATTTTTTTCGATATGCTATCGATTTAATAAAATTATTATAATGAGATTCTTCAAATACTTTATAATATAAAAGATCAAAAAATCTATCCATATTGATAACCTTTTGTGTTTCTATATTACAGGTGATACGAAAGAAAAGATACATGATCCGCAAAAGTATCCTTTGCCATAAACGACCATTATTTTCATCATAAACAAAATCAGCATATAACAATACACCATCCTCTTTTAAATAAGAATCCAGCTTGGCTACTATTATTTGGATCTTATCAATTGAAAAATTATCAAATAAAAATGGAGTTAGTATTACGTCATATTTTTCTGCTGTTGTATAATCTTCAATCGGCTGTTTTATAAAATTAACTTTATTCGCAGCATAATTCCTTTTTTCAGAAAGTGCTATCATTTTAGCAGACGACTCAACATAATCGATCATCAATCCTTTTGGGTGAATGGCGGTTATCTCGTCTATTATCCATCCGGTACCGCCTCCAACAATTAATATATGACTATCAGCAGGTACATATTTTAATAAACAGACCTGCGCATTCACTATCGAGTTACCGAATACTATCCTTCTTATCAGATCATAAACATTCGCTATTTTATCGTAGTTAGTTGCCATTATAAATAATTTATTATTGTACGAATTGCATTGCTATAATGCCGCAAATTGCTTTAACAAGTATAAGTCCGTCTATCACTATTAAATAGTATAATATTTTTTTCTGTCGCTGCATTGAATAAGTAACAATTAATAAAAGTACAAACGGTATCATATTAAAAAATATCGGCCAAAAAGTAAAGTGCCTGTAGCTTTCAAATGCCAGCATAAAAAATATGCCGATAAGAGAAAGCGGCATCAAAATAAAAAATATTGTTCTGCGCAAACCAAATCTTACAACAAATGTTTTTAGCTGGTGATTAGAATCATCAGCATAATCCTTCATGTCAAACATAATTGCATTTACGGTACAAAACATCCAGTTCTTCACAAAAAGCGCAATCACCAAGATCGGATCAACATAATAATATCCATGTTCCAACTGTAATACAATGATAGGCAACAGGCCAACACTGCATGCCCATACAAAACCGATAACGAAAGCCTTTATCCACCCGGTATTACGAAGGTTCAATTTAAAAAAAGATCTTGGCAGCAAGCCATAATATAATATAGCCGATAATCCCATTGCTACTATTATGAGCCAATACTGTAAAGGCATATGCAGCAAATTCTCATAATCTTTCATCAGCATTATACACCCAAGTAGAACACAAATAGATAGTAACCCCCATTGCGTGTATTGTACTAGAGTATGATGCTGAACGTACCATGCCGACCTAGGATTACCAGGAGCAAAAGATTGTAGTGGCTCCGCATAGGCATAGGTATAGTACATTACAGTACCACAAAAAAGCAACAGATAATAAATGATCGAGTTAAATGGTAAGTGAAGCTGGAAAGCCGTTTCAAGCGAAAGTGCTATAGAAAGGGTTCCTACAAAATAATTTCCAAAAAAAAATAAATTTAATAATTCTCCCCACAACTAATATATATAACTGTAAAATTAAGCGTTCAATATGGTATTCAGTTTACATTATCGATCTTTTCAAATCAAAACCATTTTGCGTAGGTAATTCCTCATTTTTGGGAATACGCGTATATTATTCTCTACAAACCAACTGATATTAATATTGGAGCGTGATTTGTATTATTATTATAAATGATATATCATGAAAAAGAAAATCGTAATCGTAGATGATGATTTGGGGATACAGGACATATTCAAACTTATACTCGAAAAGGAAGGATATGAAACAGCCATATATTCAGGAGGAAAGGCTCTATTTCAAAATAAAAGAGATGAACCCAATGTCTATTTGCTAGATAAACAACTTGGAGGTATGGAAGATGGCCTCGAAATATGCAGACATTTAAAAAGTGATGCAGCCACTAAAAATACACCGGTAGTAATGGTTTCTGCCACACCCGGTATTAGAGAAATGGCCAGGCAAGCGGGTGCTAATGACTGTATAGAAAAGCCTTTCACAAAAAAGGAGCTGTTGGCTATAATAGAAAAAAATATGTTACAATAATAAATAGAGTTAATTACTACTACCCTAACGCTAATTATTTCTTCTTTTAACTTATGAGCAATTCTTAATTACTTACTTCGAAAATAACAACGCCAACTACTACTACAAAAAGAGAGCACCTTGATAAACAAAACAATAGCAAGGGCTCCCTTATAACTTAACCAATTAATCTATCGTGATTATTTGACTGAGTTCATATAAAAAATATCTAAAAAAATATGCCATGTTGTTTGGTAGAAAATAAAAATACTACTGTGCCATAAAAAAGTACCCGAAATAGGGTTTGATATTGAATTTCAACGATATACCTTTCCCCTTTTTGAGAAAAGAATTAAGGATGGTTTTAACAAGGTATTATATAGGATACGGCACATTAATTGTCATTTAAAATAAGAAGGATTTCATAACAATTAATTATCAGCTCATGAGCACCGCAATAACTCCAATATTATTACAAGTAACAAGCCCGGCCTTTAAGGAAGATGATTTCATTCCTTCAAAATATAGTTATGGAAAAGAGAGTATTAGTCCTCCTGTTTCAATAAAAAATATTCCGGCTGCAACTAAAAGTTTAGCATTAGTTGTTGATGATCCTGATGCTGCAACCGGTCCTTTTGTACACTGGGTAATGTGGAACATTGACCCGATGATAAAAACAATCGAGGAAAACAGTACTCCGGGAATACAAGGCAAAAATGGAAATGGAAATAATGGATATACAGGTCCTTATCCCCCATTTGGTACACATCACTACCATTTTAAGGTATATGCATTGGATACAAAACTCGACCTGAAAGACAATTCAGGTAAACAATCACTTGAAGGAGCGATGAAACACCACATTATTGCGAGAGGAGAATTGATTGGCCTTTATAAGAAACTGTAATGTTTAATTAAATTATTGCAATAGAAGAAATAACATGGAACTAACCCGCCAAGAAAAAAAAATGTTGGTCGCTTTATCTTCAGGGAAATTATATAAAGAGATTGCGGCTGATAATTTTATATCCATTAACACGGTAAAAAAGCACCTTAAAAATGTTTACAGGAAATTGAATGTCAGTAGCAGAACAGAAGCCGTAAAAAAATATGCACAGCAAACTTCATCTAATAAATAAATAAATTATAATCGTTTATTAAAGAAAGAGGAAAGTAGCTATACCTTCCTCTTTTTTCTTTTTATTCAATTACATTGAAGAATTAATGAATAATGACCGTAGTACCGTGACGGTAACCATGGTCATGGTGATAATACCTATGATGATAATATCCATGGTGATAATATCCATGATGGTAACCGTGATGATAGTGCCCTCTCTCTTGAGCGAAAGATGTATTTGACAGAAAAAAACATGCTATAAGCATCAATAAAAATAATTTCAGTTTCATATTAAAAAGTTTCGTGTTAAAATATTTACTATGTATTATATACATTTATCGAGCCAACTTTTAAAAGATACGCGTTCGTTTGCGAGATGGTCATTTACTGAACCTTGTTGCTTTTCTTCTTTCATAGATTAATTATCTAAGAGATCGGCAACTCAAAATAAAAAGTTGCGCCGTTCCCGTTCTCACTCTCTACCCAAATTCTACCATTGTGTCTTTTTATTATCTCGGAACAAATGTAAAGCCCCAAGCCAAATCCAGATGCTCCGGACTCTCTTTCTTTTGAACGATAGAAGCGATCAAATACTTTTTCGTGTTCAGAGATCGGTAATCCAACTCCAAAGTCTTGTATGCTTACGATTAATTTAGAATTAGTTCTTGAAGTATGAACAATGATCTTTCCTCCTTTTGGAGAATATTTTATTGCGTTTGATAACAGATTAATGATAACCTGTTCTATTCGATTTTTATCGGCAGATATGAATATATTTATCAATTCGCCTTCTCTGGAAATAGAATGCACAGTTGTACTTATTTGCGCCTCATGAATACAATCATCGATCAATTCATCGATATCAAATTCTTTAATATCCAATTGTAATTGCCCTGCCTGAATTTTAGAAACATCCAACAGATCATAAATAAGTCTTTGTAGTTTATTGATACTATTCAATGCTTTTTGAACAAATAATTTATTTTGTGCTTCCTGTTCCACACTATTCAACAATTCCAAAAAACCTTTTGCGCTTGTTAAGGGCGTTTTTAATTCATGACTGGCGATACCAATAAACTCATCCTTTTTTTGATTGCTATGTATGATCTGATCCATTAGATTATTAAACTCTAAAGAGAGTATAGCTATCTCATCTTTACCTTCCACCGGAACCCGCTTTGTATAATTTTCATTTTGCCTCACTTCCTTCATTACATTTACCAATGATAATAAAGGTGCTGAAATGTATTGCTGATTTATGATTGCCAATAAAAAAGCTAATGCAATACCAAGTATCAATAGTGCCGTAGTGATCTGGAATTTTTCAGTTTTTATTTGATCTAATTGAGATAACTCAACTTGCATACATACTGTCCCATAGAACTCATTATTTTTAATGATATTTTTATAGATATACAAATAACCACCATCAATATGATGTCTATCTACAAATGGTGGCGAGAATACATACGCATTATTTCCTTTCTGGGTATAAGCGGCAAATACATTTCCATTTTTATCAATTATACTTGCATTCACTATATCTTCCTGCACTTTTTGCAGACTAGCCAATGTTTTGACCGCAGCATCATTATCCATAAACTGAATAGCCGAAATATTATTAGTACCTATTACCTGGGCGATAGAGATCGCATGATTAATTTCACGTTCTTTATACCCTTTTATATCTGTAATAACAAACGCTGCAAAGCAAAGTCCCAACACGAGTACAGCCGTAACTACCTGCATCCATATCAGTTTATTTTTAATTGAAATACTTCGAATACTCAGCATCTTTAGTTACTTATTATTTTATGGTGTATTTACCAATATTGCATGTTGTAATAATTGGGAGCTTATTTTTAATCCCACTCCTGCAGCTGCATTCATATTGATCTCAAATTTTAATTTATTATCTGATACCAAAAAGTTTATATGTGCTCCTTTTACACAAGCATCCGTTTGCTCTGTCACTATCAGGATCGGCTTGGGGTTTAATTTCGCTACTATCGCTTCGATACCGACTTTATAATAGTTTGAAACAAACAGTATTTGGCAATCATCGCCAACATCATTTATATCATTATATTCTTTTATTACGATTCGTTTGCCTTGTGCTTTTTTCTTTTTCGCAATGTCTATTAAAGGATCTGTAATGCCTGATTTCCCGAGCACTGCGATAGTAAAATCTTCTCCCGTATTACTACCTCCCCAATCTACATAATCAGTAAAGCGATATAAGAAAGCCGCCTTTAAAATATATTCCTGCGTATCCGCAGTTGCGGGTCTAAAAGAAGAACCCGCAGCAATGATAATTGCTGTAACAAAAAGGAATATGTATTTTTTTATCCTCATCAGTATTATTACAGATCAACTTTTGCTTTGAATAAAAATGTTCTTCCCGGTTGTTCAAGCACTGTTGAATAGGTACCTCCATCTGCCGCACGAAATCCGGGATCGAGCCATGTCACATTAAATACGTTACGAACTTCAAAGCTGAAAGACACACGAGTATGCTTTATCTTTTGTGTATTGAGGGTCCAGTTTGTAAGAAAATATCCTGCTACAGGTCCATTAGGATCTGTTAAAGGCACTGCCCTTTGTCCTACATAATTTCCAGAAAGACTCATAGAACATACGTCGGGTATATGTAACGTAATACCTGCATTTCCTTTTATTCTTGCGATGCCTGGCACCAAACGGGTTTCCCCGGTTATAAGATTTTCTCCTTTTGTATCCTGCCATGTAAGATTAAGAAAACCAGAGAATGCTTTTGATAAGCTAATATTACTACTAGCCTCTAACCCATTTATGATAATACGACCGGGATTTTTATTCGGCTCGAAACCGGCTAAATTGCCTAATATAATAATGTCCGTTAAATAGTTATTATACAGATTTAACTGCAATCTTATTTTTTTAGACGGAGAAGAATAAATACCATCCAATTCAAATGTTCTTACCTTTTCCGTCTTCAACGAAAAATTGAGCGATGACTGATATATTTCTAAATTTGATGGTGCGCGAAATGCCTTGCCGTATTGAAATTTGAAAGTGAATGCATCATTCGGCTGGTTAACAACAACAAGTCTTGGACTAAATGTGTTATAAAAATAACTGTTATAATCATCTCTTGCACCCGCCGTTAAACTGGTTTTACCTAGGAAATTAATATTCAATATGTACTGCAAAAAGCTTCCTATATTATAGCGTATGTCATACACCCTTGGTAAAAAAGAAGTATTATAATTAACAACAGTATCCTTACCATTAAAAACGCGAATATCATTCAGATCGAGTGTTGTTCCGCGGTAGCCCTTCTCTACATTATCGCGGTAAAAATCTGCACCCATGGTAAACCGGTGATGTTTTTTAAGAGAATAATTAGCAGAAAGTTCTCCCGCAATACGATCAGAAAAACTGGTTATATTTTCACGAAGCAATTCATTACCATTATGTAAGATCGGAGAGTTTGCAGTTAGGTATAAATAAGAATTATCTGCTGTTCCTGTTTCCCTATAAATAAGTCTTCCTAACAGATCTAAATGACTGTTCACTTTGTATTCATCCTGGATGAATCCTGTACGCAAATAAGGTTGTTCCACACCGGGTTTTTGACCGTTAAAATCCCTTGCTAATACTCCGGTAGTATCAGTATTGCCGTTCCCTTGATTGGGTATTCCCAAATATACATTAGGGCTATTGGAATAGGTACCCCAGCCCATTGGTGTTACATACTCACGGTATCCTATGGTCGCTTTTGAATTACGTAAAAAATAACTGAACGTTCCATTAAATGAATGAGCATTATCTACAAAAGAAGCATGGTACTGAGGATCTCTGTTGCTGAATACCGGGCCATCAGTATTATACAAGGTACCGGCTATGGAATATTCGTACTTTGTTTTCTTTTCGCCTGCCGTTATCCCATAAAAAGTGGTATTGAAAGTAGCAGCTCCTGTTTCTGCATGGATACCATTAACGTCTCCTCCTTTTTTAGTGATAATATTAATTATGCCACCAAATGCATTGGCTCCGTATAAGGCTGAAGCAGGCCCCCATATAATCTCAATACGTTGTACATTTTGCAAACTATAAGCAGGGCCGGCCATATCATTACTACCAAGTATGTTATTTTCAACTATCCCATCGATCATAAATAAAGCTCTTAGATTTTCCGCACCATACATACCCCTGAAATAAAACAATGTTGGCGCATAGCCATTTATATGGATCATATCAATTCCCGGAACATCCCGCAATGCATCTTCCAATTGTTCATACCCCCTGTCGGCAATTTGCTCCGCTGTAATTACGGTGATGGTGGAAGGTGCTTCTTCAGTTGTCTGCAAATAACCTGCGGCTGTAACTACATGCTGTACTTGTATGTCCATTAATTTATCCAAAGAAAGATCTGAGAATGCTACAGCTTCTTTACCTGTATCAACCTGTGCCGTTGCGCAATAAAAAGTTAGTAACAAAAGAATGACAGCAAAAATTTTACTCCTCATAAATAAAAAGTTAATGTACAACATTGATAATTAAAACGTAGTGGTTAGCTAATTTATTTCTGTATTGAATAGAATAGTGTGTACTTTATCCAGCAAGTATTTCATTTCAAAAGGTTTAGAAATATGATCCCGGGCATTACATTGTTGGGCTATTTCTTTTATCCCTGAATTGGCCGAGATAAATACGACCGGAATGTTGCGCATTAGATTATTTTGCTTTAAGCGGGTACAAATTTCTCTGCCATCTGCTATCGGCATCCAGATATCCAATAATATCAGATCCGGACAATCATTTTCATAATTAAAAACATCATTTGCATTAGACGTTGCGTACACATTGTAACCTTTTGTTTGCAGCATTAATTGTAAGATGCTCAGGATATCAGCATCATCATCTGCAATAAAGATCTTCTTTTCGGAACTAATCATAGCTAAAAAACTTATTAGTATTTATAGAATATTCGTTATTTTTTATTTACACTATCCTTCTTTGATCTGGGCGTACCTTATACATTATGGGTAAATAATTACACATACCCAAGCGATAATTCCTTTTATTGTTCATCTTCAATTCAAATCTAATAATTCTACATACCTGTCTATTATAGGTTCTATGCACTTTATTTTGGTGAGTATTATTGAAATAACAGATTGTAACTGACAACATTAATGCCATTTTCCAATGGTTAATTTTTTAATACATTTGTTTATATGTAGTTAACTACGTAGTTTTGTACGAAATTATTTATACTCTATTATTTGTTTATAAAAAGTAAACGTCATTATGAATGTAATTGATGAATCTTATGAACTAGCTATGTCAACAAGATTACAGCGTCTTAGTGAACAAATACGAAAAGATGGTTTGTTGATATACAAATCTTATGGTGTTGATTTTGAACCTAAATGGTTTCCGGTGATATATACACTTCATTTAAAGCAGGCGTTAAGTGTAATGGATCTTGCTCATGAAATTGGTTACACACATCCGTCTACTATCAGCCTTTTAAAAGAAATGGAAAAGAAAAAATTAATAAGATCTTCCCGCGATAAAACAGATGAAAGAAAACGCATCATTCAATTAACTGATAAAGGGCTTGAATTGGTAGAACAAATTAAACCTGTATGGAAAGTTATAACTGAAGCCATAACAGAACTTACACAAACAAAAAACAATTTAATGAAAGCCATTAATGAATTTGAAACAAAAATGAAAGAAGAAAGTTTTTATCAAAGAGCACAACGTATAAAAAATAATATCAGCTAACTATAATACAAATTCTACATGAAGAAAAAGATTGAAAGGACTGTGAGGGTTTCCCGGTATGTTATTTATAAAGAAACACTTGTTGATTATAAAGAGCATTTCTGGGCGTTTCTAGGTTCTTTTTTTGGAATTGGGTTGATCGCTTTATCGCATACTTCATTAAGTACAAATGATAATCTTTTTTTGATCGGATCATTTGGAGCATCAAGTGTGCTAGTGTATGGAATTATTCAGAGCCCTTTAGCACAGCCACGAAATTTGATCGGCGGTCATTTAGTATGCGCCATCACAGGTGTTACCGTTCACAAACTAATACCCGGAACTGTTTTATTAGCCGCACCGCTTGCTGTATCATTCTCAATTGTATTGATGCAAATCACAAAAACATTACATCCTCCGGGAGGTGCTACGGCATTGATTGCTGTGATTGGTTCCGATAAAATTAAAGCACTTGGCTACTGGTATGTCGTATCTCCCGTTTTTACCGGTGCAATGATACTTCTAATCATTGCCATTATCGTTAATAATATGACGCCGAATAGAGTATATCCTACCAATGAGCGATACACAAAATATGTAAACAAGATATTCAAGAAAGCTAAAAAACAAAGAGAGCTCAAATCTCTAAAATAAAACAATAATGACTATAAGCGTTAGAACAAAAGAATATTTTAAATTAATTATTGTCTCCATATTAATTGGTTTATTATGTGCGTTGCTAGGAGATTCACTAAAAATAATAACAGGTTATTGTGAAGATATCTTTGCAGGCATGGCAACCAAATATTGGTTATTATATATTCTACTTCCCATAATAAGTTTATCCGTTATCCATTTACTGCGTGTACATCTTTTTAAGAAGAAAGAAAACAGGGGCATTAAAGAAATTTATGAAACCTTAAAAACCAGGCACAACGAATTGCCTGCTTATAAAATTCCTTCTCACTATGTCAACGGTTTTCTCACTGTGATCTTTGGTGGTTCTACAGGAATAGAGGTTTCAACAGTGGTAGCTTCTGCAGCTTTAGGCGCAACAGTGCAAAAAAAAGCTGATGTACATACGGCTTTTAGAAAAGAATTAATATATGCGGGCATTGCTGCAGGTATAACAGCTTTATTCAATAGTCCTATGGCCGGTATATTATTTTCTTTAGAAGTGATCTCTAAAAGAATATCAAGAAATGCGATCATTAGTGTTGTAATTGCAGCAACAACAGCATGGTTCTTTAATTATCTTTTTTATAATGAACCGTTATTTACTTTCACCATTAGTAGATGGAAATATCATGCTATTCCCTCTCTTATTTTATTAAGTATTTTTTCAGGGTTAATGGGCGTTTATCTTACCAGGACAGTATTAATTTTTAAAACAAAATATTCAAAACTAAATATCTATTCAGCCAAAATACTAATTAGTGCGTCAATACTTGGTATCTCATTATTACTTTGTCCCCAACTATATGGAGATGGTTATCATGCTATGAAAGATATCTTTCTTGCTTCAACACATCCCATCAATGTATCGTATTCATTATTATTATTGATCGCAGGAATTTTGATACTTAAACCCATCGCAACTTCTGCAACCTTAGCAGCAGGTGGCGATGGTGGCGTATTTGCACCTGGTTTATTTTTGGGCGCTTTTTTAGGTTTACTGCTTGCAATATTGCTCAATAAATATTTTAATGCAGGTGTAGTGCCGATCAATTTTATGATCATCGGAATGGCTGCTGTTTTAAGTGCGAGCTTACATGCTCCTTTTACAGCCGCGTTTTTAGTGTGCGGATTAGTGGGTAATTATGTTTTACTGCTTCCGATCTTTATTGCCTGCATCATTTCTAAAGTTGTAGCTAAACTGGTTTATCCTTACAGTGTTTACACTTATTCACCCGAGGTAAAAAAAGTAATTGTAGCCAAATATCAAATGGAGTAAATTATTTAGCCTGCCACAAGTTGCAGACCTAAGATACTTTCCTGCACTTTTATGAAATCTTCTTTAGGTGCTTCACATAAAGAACAATTATAGTTTGATGGAAGTTCTACAAACGCTGTACCCGTTATAATATCATTGTCAGGATCACCGATCTTTTCATCATATATAGTATAACAATGTTTGCATTGATATACCAGTTTTGATTGACCTGCAGTACTTTTTTGAACAGCTTGCGCATTACTATAATCCAGCAACAGATCAGCTCTGCTTTCTTGTTCGTAAAAAATTTTACATAGAGATACTAAATAAGTTCCCAAATGATCTTTCTCCACTCCTTCTCTAAACAGAATTAGCTCAGATGAATTAGGATTAAAATCCTGCGTATGTAAAATATCAAAACGATCTCTTGATTTTAAACGCTTTGAATTTCCTGCTCCTTGTCTATTGATAATAACGGAAGCAAACATACTGGAAGAAGGTTTTGTTTTAACAGCAAAAATTAATCCATCCGTACGTACGTCTTCTTTATCAAAATGCCTGATGATATGCCGCTTAATTATCAAACCATCTTCATTATTATCTTCTGTTTGCCAGTTTAATTCATTCGCTGCATGACGCACATTGATACGATATTTACCAAGAATATAATCCCACATTTTTCTGTGCTTACTCTCAATACCTTTAATGATAAGACTTTTCCATGTAGTAGTGTATAGCTGACCGATCTTTGTCTCCATACATATATTACAGATGTCAATCAAAAAAGGAACAGCAAATAATTCATCTCGACTGTAGATACCTAACCAATAATTATTATCAGCTTTATTAAATCCTTCATAATAAGGCAAAGAAAATTCAGGCAATATTATGTCGTGATCTATCTTTTTACCAACATATTCTATTTTTGATTTAGTCTGCTGAAATAAAATATTTCCATCTGCCTGTTCATTGTTATAATAGTCTTCTTGTTGTTCAAGAATTAGTTTTTCGATTTTTTTAGATAGCATTGCTATATCATTACTATACACCAATTCTGGCCAGCAATAGATCGCTTGCGTTCTTGGGAAACGAATATATAAATACCAAAAATGTTGAGATGGAGACGATATCCAATTCAAATGCCCGTTAAATAGTGGAACCAAATGCTGGTTACTATCACAAATATTTATTTTTAATAACGGCTTATAATCGAACAGATCAAACACATCTTTATAAGCACCTTCTTTCAACCAGCTTTCAATAGTAAATATTCCTGTAGCAGCATAGGAGCTTACTATGTTCGGTTGTTCCTTTTGCGTTTTATAAAAACTGATCTGCTTTTCTTTACAACTCTTCTCAAACTCAATAAAATATTTTGCAGCAACATCCATCATCAATTGCTGGCGCAAGCCAAAACAAACATGAGATACTTTTGCAGCATCGGCAATTTCCAATATCTCCTTCAAGTGACCAGGAGAAATGATCCCTCCGGTAAAATTAAAACTTATTGAAGTCGTTTGTTGCATAAATAACAAAAATTAAATCGTCAGAATTAAATAATCTAGCTACTATTATTCAATGTCCCATCGGGACACCCCCTTTGTAGAAAAAATAACCTAGAGATTTCTTTACTCCATAGGAGTAACCCTACATTGGGAAACTCCTACGGAGTTTAAATTTATTATCAATTTATTTTTCTACAAAGAGGTAACTCCTACGGAGTTAATACTGCACCTACTTTCATGTCCATTGTTATTGATTCATTTAATAAAGCTTTGTCTAAAATTGCCTGTACTTCTGGCCTGCAGCTTCCACATCCCATTCCTGCACCCGATGCCTGGCACAACGTTTTCAGCTCAATACAACCATCGTTTATTTTATTTAAAATATTCCCTTCACCAACGCTACCGCACGAACAAATCAATTTACCAATTACAGGATCAGCTTTTTTACCCGAACGCAACAGTTCTAATCTCTTCTCTGATAATTCGATCTTGTTCTGAATAAGATCTTTAAATTCCAAAAATTCTGTTTTATCACCAATCAGAATAGCTCCTACTAATTTATCATTATGGATGATACATTTTTTATAATAACGCTTTGCTTTATCAATAAACACAACTTCTTCGTAAGAAGGATCATTAAGAGGTACTTCTGATAAACCAATGGAACAAATATCGGTACCATGCATTTTTAAAATATTCATCAATAAAGAACCTTGATAATATTGAGAGATATCTCCATTCAAATGTCCTGCAACAATTGCCGCCTGTTGTTCAGCCGCAGCTGTTATGCCATATAACATCCCTTTAAATTCAGCAATTTCTCCAATAGCATAAATTGACGGATCGTTTGTTAATAGAAAATCGTTTACTATAACACCGCGTTTATGTTCAATGCCACAGGCCTTTGCCAATTCAATATTTGGTACTGTACCGATCGTCATTACAACAGCCTGACATTCTATCTCACTTCCACTTTTTAATCTAACACCGGTTACGGATCTGTTTCCTAAAAAACGATCTACCTCATCATTGTATAAAACTTCTATTCCTTTTTCCGTCAATTCTTCAAATAATAATTGGCAACCCAATACATCCAATTGTCTATCCATCAAGCGTGATGAACGCTGTAAAACACAAGATTTAACATCTATTTCATTTAATGATGCAGCCAATTCAATTCCTAATAAGCCTCCGCCAACAATTAATACTTTCCCTTTTGTTTTATCAATATGTTTAATAAAATTATCTGCGTCATTGCGATTACGCATTGTAAATAAACCTTCCATTAACGGCGCATCTTTGATCAATGCAGCACGACTGCCTGTTGCAAGTACTAATATATCATACTGATGCGATTTACCCTTGCTATCTAATACGGTCTTATTAGTTCTGTCAATATTTTCAATACTTATACCTCTATGTAATTTTATATCAAACTCATTTTCTTCTTCATCTTTCATCTTTACCAACTGCGCCCATTGTTGTGTGCCGCTTATATAATCAGGCAACATCACCCTATTGTAAAAAGGAAAATTCTCTTTGCTAAAGATCTCAATTTCATCTTCTGTATTTAGTGCTCGATAACTTTTTACAAATCCAAAAGCTCCCGCTCCTGCTCCTATTACTATTATCTTTTGTTTTAGTTTTACATATTTTTTTACTTCAACAGCTGAAAACTTAAAATCAGGTTCTTTAGAAATTGGATCAACTAAATTATTGGTTAGGTTATTTGCCCTGTTCAAATCATTGTTCAGGATCTTTCCCCAATGCATCGGTAAGAACACTACACCTTTTTTTATATCTGTAGAATATTTTGCTTTTACACGAACATTACCTCTCACATTAAATATTTCTACAAGATCATCTTCTTTTATTTTTCTTTCGATCGCATCATCAGGATGTATTTCTAAAAAAGAATTAGCGATATGCTGATTCAACTTATTTACTTTCCCTGTCTTACTCATTGTATGCCACTGATCGCGAATACGGCCCGTAGTTAGTATTAATGGCAATTCTGCTGT
>Ga0207034_1083_pt1 | contig 16009 bp, 14 predicted proteins | sample Alteio_BWMinCont_36_FD_153269 | JGI IMG/M metagenome (GOLD analysis project Ga0207034, IMG submission 153269) | Enriched cells from forest soil in Barre Woods Harvard Forest LTER site, Petersham, Massachusetts, United States -... | ecosystem: Environmental > Terrestrial > Soil > Temperate forest >...
AGCGTTGGCCACCAGTTTCCACTATTAGAGGGGGTATTGCCAAAACCTTTCAGCCACGATTTGAATTTGCCCCAAAGAGAATCCTCCGGTCTGACTACCACGGTCTGCGACATCCGTGTGCAGTCGGAATTAAGACACTGACTAGTCGCCTGCTTATTCGGCGAGTTGTCAATCGATGCATAACTCGCATCAATAGTTTCCTGACACGCATAACTGTGGCCCCAGACGTCGCAATGGCCGTCTGGGTCGATGGTCGTCTCAGGATTGTTCCTGACGTAGCCATAGAGGTTCAATGTTTGGGGGCTGGTGAGGTCGGCATAGGGAATGTCCTCAGGTTTGGCAGACCAATCGGGAGACATGAAGCGACCGTAAGCGGATGTATAGTAGCGCGCTTCAAAATCGTCGAGACCCGATTCGGAATCGCGCTCCTTGCCAGTGAACTTGTAGTTGTTTCCTGGGCACGTGTCCGTGTATGGTGAACGCTCGCCGCCGAACGGATAGAAGTCGGCGTCGTAGCAAGACGCACTGGTTCCCGCCTGAACGATCTCCCGCGCAGTACCAAGGTGATCGGTAAAGTGGAAGAAGATGCTGCCCAAATAATCACGCCTTGCGATTCGCTGTCCATTGAAGAAAATATACTCGTTAAAGGTGCTGGTCGAGGTGCTTCCAGACGCGTCGGTTTCGTCGAGGACGCGCCCGGCTTCGTCATACCAGTAGAGCTTGTAAGCAGTGCCGCCGGAAGTTTTCTCGACGCGTCTGCCGTCACCGTCATAGACGTAGCCTGCAGTCGAGGAAACCGCCGCCTGCGTCAACTCATTCTCGGCGTTGTAGGTGTACGTGTCGCCGGTCGTGGGACCGCTGGTCATGTTCCCGACGGCGTCGTATCCAAAACCCGATGTGGTGATTTGATTGTTGGAGTTGACGGCGATGCTCAGACTTTCCTGCGTACATCCGGTATACGACGACCCGCCCGAATTGATCTGGACTAGATTCCCCCATGCATGTGGTCCGCTTGCGCTGTCGTAAACGTAGCTTTCACCCCAGCAGTGCGCCGGACTCGTTGAGTACGTAGACGTTGTCTCGGCTGTCGAGAGCCGGTTCAGCGTGTCGTAAGTGAACGCCTGCGAGCGAGTGCCGTCGATGTTGTTTGTGATTCCGACGACATCGCCGTTGTCCGACGAACCAGCATTGTAATTGAACGTGAGATCGAGGATGTTTCCTATGTTCGTGTAGTCCGAACAAGATGCTGGAGCCGCCGCGCTGCTAATCTTAACCGAGATCCGGCAGGGCTGCAGGCGCTGATCGTATTGAGTAGTGGTGACCATGCTGCCCACATTTGTCAATCCGTTGAGCTGTCCCGCGGGCGTATACTCACCGCCGGTAGCGTAGTTTATGCTGTATGTCAAATCCACCGTGGATACGAGGCGTTCTGTCTGGTCCCAGGTGTCGGTGAGTATGGTCCCACTGGGGTACGTCAGCTTGTAGATCGAGCCATCCAAGTTGTAAGGATACGATGTAGTCGAGTACGTCGTTGTCTTTGTGACACCGTTTGTCGTGCGTTGGTCCGTGGCAATACGGCCCATCTTGTCGTAGCTCCACGCCTCATTTCCGGCGGCGTCGCACATGGCGGTTCGATGGGAAGTGGCGTAGCTGCCGTAGCTGTAACTCACGGAGCATCCCGTCTGCGATGCGGCGTCGTAGTCGTAGTAAACGGTCGGCGTTGAATCGGAGTAGGACTTTTTTGTCACGCGGTTCAAGGCGTCGTAGGTGTACGTGATAACGGTTCCGCGTGCGTCCGTTTTTGTGACTAGATTGCTGTCGGCATCGTAGCCATTATTCTGGCACGTCGAGCCGGAAACCGTTCCATAGCACGTTGCGCCGGACTCGGGGTTCGTAGCGGTCAGAAGGCGGGAAAGAGAGTCATAAGTGAAGCTGCGGCTGCGCGAACTATCCTGCGACACCGATGTAAGGTTCCCGAGAGCGTCGTAACCGTACACGGTCGCGTAGTCAACGCCTGATGGGTCCTCCCAAACTTCGGTCAAGCGTCCCAAGGCGTCGAGGGTGGTCTCACGAGTCTTACCCGCCTCATCCGTCACCGTGGTTGCATTGCCAGAGTAGCTCGTAAAAGCCGTGTTTGAGGAGGCGGACGTAGGACAACTCGACGGCGGAGTGCTTTCCTGATGGACGACAAGGCAGGTACGTCCGAGGGGCTCGTATAGGGTCGTCGTCACCAAGTCGTCTGAAGTGGTAGCGGTACAGTCCGGGTTTGAGACCGTCGATTTCCGACCCATGCCGTCGTATGCCGTATCCACGTAGGCATACCCGCCGGAACAGGTCGATGAAGGAACGCTCGTCTTCGTTTGAACCAGACGCCCTAAGCCATCCACGGTTCCTTGCTCGACAAAGTTCATGCTCGATGTGATTGCCTTGGTAAGAACAACGTAGGGATTTGGTGTGGTGTCTGTGTAGGCGTAAGAGTCCGATCCGCTGTCCGGGTACGAGACGCTGGTAGGTCGCCACATGGTGTCGTATCCGTAGCTGGTTACCTGACTGTTCTCGTCGGTGTGAGACGTAAGCAGCCCCGTATTCAGATCGTTTGCGAAATATTCGACGTGGCTCACCGATCCGGTTGTGGGGTGCTGGATCTCGGTAGCGAACGTGCCCGTCGTGTCATACGTGTACTGCGTGCTGTTAGAGTTCGCGTCCTTCGAGATGTACGGCGTCCCCGTGTCGTAGTACTGAATATTGCTTGTGAGGTACGAACTGGTTGTGTTCAGCCATCGGCTGACGGAGGTCTGGTTGCCGCGATAGGTTCCCGCCGGGGGGCTCGAATCGTGCTGAGTACTTACTCCGGACGACTCCAGGCCGGGACTCGATGCATCGTAGGCATATGTGGTATACGCCCGCTGGGTGCCGCCTCCATCATTTAGCTGAACGGAGGATGGCAGGTTCAAGAGGTTGTTGTTCAGGTAGCTCGACGAGCTTTGAAATTGATAGTTGTTCACCGCCGAACGCAGAAGCGTGCCACCGTAATCGTAGTCATATTGCGTGAGCAGTTTGCCGTACGTACCTGTCCAGGAACTCGTGTCCCAGACGCAGCTGGTGTAGGAGCAGTCGGGGAAATAAGCCGTAAGACTCGGGCCATAAGTGTAGTTGGTTAACGCCTGCTGTCCTGTGGCGGCCCAAGTTGTCTTCGCCTGAGTACGCAGAACGCCGACGGCAAAATAGGAGGTGGGGAAATAGGCTGCCGTGTCAAAGGGCGTGCCATAAGAAAAAGTCGTGTCAACAGTTTTCAAGAGTGTCCGCGTCCCGCCAGTACCCTGGTAAGACTGGGTCTTCGTTTCATATTCCGAGTAATAATCGAGCTTCGTGAATGTATGAACTGTGTCGTTGTTCGCCGGATCTGTCACAGTCGTCGTGTAGGGCCCACTGCCCGCGTATGCGTAGGACCAGGTCCCGGTTGTGCCTCCGTCTGGGTCCGTCTTCCGGGATGCCACCGTGCTGCCCCAGCAATACCCTCCGCCAGCCGCATTGCAGACGTAGGCACCCACAGGACCGCCGTGGGCATAACTGTAGGAAATATTTCCTCCTGTCGGCAGCGTGATCTTTACCAGATCACCAAACCCCGCCGAGTTATCGTAGGAAAAGATCCAGGCGGTGCCGTTCGGGAGCACCATACTCTGTAGCTCCGTACCGGTGTAGCTGTAGACCCCGGATATATATTCAGTCTCGGTGAAGACGCAGAACTTGACTGGATAGGTTCCGCTGCTTAGACCAGGCAGATCCCAAACCCAAGACGAGGTGGCAGAAGGCTGGCCGGAGACGGTCGGGCACGGATTCGGATCACTGGCGGTTGTAGTGTCGGATGCAGGAACCGGAATGGTGCGCCCCGACGAGTCGGTCCAGACGCCTGTCGAGGATGACCTCGTTATTTCGTTTCCGTTCGTGTCTTCAGCCGTAACGAACGCTGGTCCAGTCGTGAACGCCGTAGGGCTACTGAGGGCCAGACCACCGAACCCACCGGGCGCGTAGGCATACTGAGTGCCGTTTGGATCGATTACGGTAGGAAGGTTTCCGTAAGCCCAGTTCGTAGCCAAATAGCCTGACCCATCTAGAGCCCGCCACGGCTCTTGCCAAGTCCCGGAACTATTGGCGCCAGCCGATGAAGTGGGGCCCAACTGGTGGACCGATCCGTCGGCCGCGTCGATCTGTTCGCTGTAATAATAGTTTGGGACCGAGTCGTCCTCTGCCGAATTTTCTGTCACGAAAACGCCGCCTGCTTGAACAACGTAAGACCCGTGAGCAAACTCCGTTGCGTCATACCAGCAATATCCGATGTCGGTATCGCAGTACTCACTGACGATAGACGGTCCACTCTGGTAATGGAGCGAGAAACCGAATTTCAGCTGATTGCCTCGCTGCGGATAGGAAATGATCGGTATGTCCACGCTCAAGTTCCCGCTGGCCAGATCGATCGTATCGATATCTCCGCCATGAACCGAACCAAAGGGCTTCAGTCCGACTTCGAACGCAGGATCATCCTGGGCCCGCACCGTTTGCGTCGTGGCGAAGACCAGAAGAAGAGCACTTAATCCCAAGAGGATTCGTACGGTCCGCATCGTCGCCTCCCTAATTGCCTGCCACGTTGGCAGCCGCTATGGCTGCGCCCGTGTTGATCGCCACGGACGAAATGGTTATGTCCATGATCTGGGTCTGCGCTTCACCGAGAAAGACCTGGATGCGAAGGGGAACCACGCGGCCCTGCACGGACTGATAGCCCGAGTATCGAACCTCCTCCGTTGCCGGGTGAGAATGGTTCGAGAGTGGTTGTCTCGAACCGGGCGGAATGGACGGGCGAACTTTGAAGCTTATGGAAAACGGGAGCGCGCTGGTCTGATCGAGATACAGGTCGTCTTGCATGAGCTGCTGCGCAATCCAAGTTGGAGTCTGGGAACCTTCCGCAGGCGCTGGCAGAACCGTGACATGCTGCACATTCGCGCCATTTCTGGTCTCAGAGCCGACGTAGGAGATCGAATAGCCGGAGCCAGAAACTAACGAGGTAAGGACCGCTGGGGAGAACCAGGCAAAAGAAGGCATAGTGACACTGCTGCCAGCAGGGGCCTTGGATGATCCGTTCGGGCCATTCCCGGTTACGATGGGAGCCCCACCGGAAGTCCCGGACACGGACCAGACCTTGGTGACCGTGCCCGTCGGCATGTTGAAGACTGCTTGGGTTGCACCCCCACTAAGACCAGTCAGCGTCACTGTGACCGTGGACGAAGCGTTTTGCTTGCTATTGAGGAAAGTGGCCGTGCCGGTCAGTGTGATGTCGGTGATCGCAGCGCTGCCGGTTTGGGCGGCAAGGCTTTGCTGCAGGAGAGTGGCGGCTTGCGCGGTCGGCGACGTCTGCTGAGCGCGCAGCGGAAGGCCGAGAAACAACAGGGAGAGCAACAGGCCGAAGCGTGAAAAGCGCATGGGTCCTCCGTCAGACAGCAACAACGTCAGCTGGCCCAGGGTCCTCGATTGGTACGGTAATACTTTGTGACGTGGCCGATTGGTATAAAGGGAAACTTAACGTGCGAATTAGGCTCGCGCGGAATGGTTTGGGGATGAACCCGCTCTGAATGCTCGGCACACTGAGCACCCTAGAGTTTCTTAAGGCGATAGGTACAGGTTTTATCTTAAGGTGTCCGATAAGATGCTTGGGATTGCAAGCGCAAGTCGAGTCGGCGTGCAGTTAGACGCAAGCGTTGCATCGCTCGGGCTTGCATCTTCTACGCTGCTGGCGCTATAAGAAGGTCGCCAGGTTGACGGTCCGAGGGCGTATGAAAAGGAAACAGCGCGGCTTTCTCCCTAATCGAATTGCTCATCGTGGTCGCAGTCATCCTGATTATCGCGGCCATCTCGATTCCCAACCTCCTGCGCTCGCGCATGGCGGCCAGCGAAGCCTCCGCTGTGGGTTCGATCCGAACCATGAACACCGCGGCAATCTCCTACAGCTCGACGTTCGGCAACCCTGCTCACTGGTCCCCCTGAAATCGATTTTTGCTTTTCCTATAGATCAAGCCGTTTGGAACATCTGACCGCGCTTAAACCCGCAGTCGTCTCTTAGGGCGTTGAGTGCCCGGGCACCGGCATCGGCTGGTGCAGATGCAGGCCCTTATCTGGGCGGACATACCTCGTTGTTCTCTCGGGGGGATCGGGATCATTCCCCGATTTCGACACCGACCCGCTACAGTTTCTGCTACATGGTCGAAAATGGTGACCCGTCTGAATACGCCAACTTACTGAAAAGGTTGGCTCCCCGGGCTAGATTCGAACTAGCAACCCTTCGGTTAACAGCCGAATGCTCTGCCGTTGAGCTACCGGGGAACCGAGCAAATAACTTGTTCATTGTACGGCGCTTTCCGCAACCGTCGCAACCGGCAACCCGGGCATCATTGGACTGAACGCCTAACTTGAGACACTCGGATAAGGCACACTTTGCAGGGAAAGGCACTGCAAGAGGCAAAGAGACGAGTGGGACGGTATCGGAAAGAATTCCGCCGGATGGCGGTGGAGCGATGGAAGACCTGCGACAACATCGTGGAATTGTCACAGGAGCTTGGTGTGCATAGGCGGCTTCTCTACAAGTGGCGAGATCAATTCGATCCCTTTGACCCAGGGGAGGAGCCTCCACCAGGCAACTCTCGTGAGTCCACGCTCCGTAAGGAAATTGACCAGCTGAGGCGCGTGCTGGTTGACAAGACGCTAGAGCTGGATTTTTTCAATGGTGCCTTGCAAAAAGTAGAGGCTCGACGCCAGAAGAGCGGTATCAGTGGCGAGAGGGCATCTAGGACGAAATCCAAGAAGTGATGCCTTTGCAAGGCAGCTTGAGCATCGAGCGAATGTGTCAGCTGGCCGGGGTCAGTCGAGCCGGTTTATATCGTTCTCTGCAGGAGTGAGCACCCCATCGAGGAAGACCTGGAGGTGCGCAGCGTGATTCAGCAGATCGCTGTCCGAGCATCGACGCCGCTACGGGCATCGGCGGATGAGTGCCGAATTACGGCGGCGCGGGATGCTGGTCAATCACAAACGCCTGTTGCGAATTATACGCGAAGACAACGTGCTGGCCGTGCAGGCGCGGGCGTTCGTGGTGACCACGGATTCCGATCACGAGTTCGAGGTCTATCTGAACCTCGTCAGTCGCATGAAACTGACGGGGATGGATCAGCTCTGGGTAGCGGACATCACCTATGTCCGTTTGAAGGAGGAGTTCGTCTACCTGGCGGTGGTTTTGGACGCGTTCTCACGCAAGGTAGTGGGCTGGGCGTTGGACCGGACACTGGCGAACCGGTTGCCGATTGCGGCGTTGGAACAGGCCATCGCCCAGCGACAGCCACCACCCGGTCTGGTGCATCATTCCGACCGTGGCGTGCAGTACGCTCCGCAGATTACGTAAGGATCTTGCGAAAACACCAGATGATCCCGAGCATGAGTCGGCCGGCGAACCCCTATGACAATGCCAGTTGCGAAAGCTTTATGAAGACGCTCAAACGGGATGAGGTTTATGCAAACGACTACCAAGATCTAAACACTTGCTTGGTAACATCGAGGCCTTGTCAGGTAACGGCGTTTTTATCAGATAGGCTATTAGTTCCGAACGACTGACCACTCTTCTTGAATAAAAAAGAGGCGCGGAAGGACGATTTCCTAAGTCAGACGTACATCAAACAGTGACAGCCAATACTGAAGGGATTGCAGGGTAAAACCGCAAAGAATTAGCCCAATGCCGAATACGCCTAGTCGTCGCTCCGGGAGATTGTCAGCGTAATATTCGATGTAGGGATTCACCGTAATTCCCACGCCGGTGACAATGCCCGTCACCAGGCCCACGCGAATCGCAAATAGCCAGGCGTGGTCCACGTGATGGATGAACGCGCTACAGATCAACGCTGTGGCCGTGTAGCCGATGGTACGCAACACCGTCCCTCGAAACTGACGACGCGTAAGCCGTGGACGCCGAGACGCTGCATATTCGGCCGCAGGGCGCATTCCGCGAGAGTAGGCAAGGATTTGGCCAGCGGTGACCAGAATGGCAAACGCAATGGCGAATCCGAAGCCCACCATCGGATACAGTCCGGCTCCGAAAGCAAACCCTCGAACAGCGGCAAAAAGTCCTTCCCAAGGCAATGAGTAATGATCCAGCCCACGAGATGCCCGGCTGAATTCGATCGACAGGGTAATACCGCTCGCCAAACCGGAAGCCAGCCCAAAGAAGGGCCCCAGGCCAAGTCCATAGCCGATGCCGAAGACAACGGCGTACGTTACGGCACGGGTAAGCAGGCGCAACGGACCGTGTTGTCCACCCAACAGGTCGTAGGCCAGATAGAGACTACCCAGCACATCGAGACAGGTACCCGTAATACTGACGACCGCGACGGTGTGGTGGTCCACGCAATGATTGTAGACCTAAAATCTCGGCGACCCTCACTTGTACGTTAATCGGGACCTAGCGCAGATTTCTTGAGTGGAAAGCATCGCGGAAGCGGCGTTGCCCAGGGAAGTATGCCAGCAAGGGCATCCGGAGACGACAAAATCGTTCAGATCAGCGCCCGTCCTCTCTAAGCCAGTTGACGGCACCAGGATCTTGCGGTATCACGCGAGTAGCTGGGTGAGGCAGTCTATGGGCGGCCCACGATCGAAGGCAACCAAGAGAGCGAAGAAGAAGCGCTCTTTCGACCCACAAGCATTTCTCACGACAGTCGGCCTGGCAAGATCCATTAGCCACTATCGACCCGGCGACAAGATTTTCTCGCGGGGCGACCCGAGTGATGCTGTTCTCTACATTCAGAAGGGCAGGGTGAAACTGACAATCATCTCCAAACAGGGCAAAGAAGCCATCATTGCGATCCTGGGTGCGGGTGACTTTCTAGGTGAGGCATGCCTAACAGGCCAGATGCTACGCGTAGCCTCGGCCACAGCGATTGCGCTGAGCTCCATACTTAGAGTGGCGAAACATGAGATGGTGCGCGTGCTGCAAGAAGAACGCGCGCTTTCCGGCCTTTTCAGTAGGCCGCCGAAAAGTCCTCCCACCCGATTTTGCCTTTTTGCCGTAGCCACTTTCTTTTTCCCGCATTTCTTACTCCTCTCGGGCAGAAGAAATTCTGCCGCCATTGGGTGAAGAACGTGGCGCTCGCCGGGGTGCAGAGCGCAATTCTTACTTTCTTCACCCCGCCGCCTCCGAATCGGAGGCAGCCGGGCGAAGGGCGGCTCAGAAGCTGCGCGTCGAAATGAACCCTTCGCTTTCCCCCGTTGTTTTCGAACCGGCCCCGAATGCCCTCGCCACTCGATCGATCGTTTTTCCGACCGCGATACAGAGACTCGAAACGATCTCCCCGAAACCGAGACCGGGCGTGGTTGCGGAAGCCGAGGTCCGCGTCGCTCACAGCGGAGTGCCGCCTTTCATCCCACGCCTTGCGGATTCGGAAATAGTCCAGCCCGTCATCGGCGACATCGGATTCGAGCGGAATCTTCACAAGGGAAGAGAACACCTCGGCAGCCTTCTCACAATACGAGGCGCTGCGCGATGCGTAGACGAGCCGGAACTCGGAGATCCTTGTGGGACGTCTTCTTTTGTCGCGGAAATGTAATGTGCCGCGCAGGTTGGTACAAAGGGAGTTTCAAGACTGTATACGCAAGTGGGAGCACCGTAGCTGTGTCTTTACTAGACGCCTCTTCGCCTTCCCAACTGTCGATAACTCATGCTCCGCGCCTCCTTGGAGCGCGCCCTCAAAGGAGTGGCAGGCCTCATGATGCGTCGTTTCGGGAAGCTTCTCCGTGCGGCAGTCTGCTTGGTGTCCCCCGAAACGATCCGGTGCTCCACACCGGAATGGGCAGGGGTTTCTTGGACGGCTCTCTCGGCTCACGCACCGCGGCACTCGTCGCTCCGTACTCGGACGATCGTTCAAACTCAGGCATCCCGCTCTACGAGCAGGGAAAGCTCGACCAAATGCAGCCTACGCGGAGTTTGCGGAAGCGAAGAAAGGGAAGCTCGTTCCGAAGTACTTCGCCGATTTCTCGGTCCTCGACCGCGACATCACGCGGGTCTCGCCCACTGAGATTTTAAGAGCCAAAGTTTTGCGGACCGTCGTGGGCGGCAAGAGCGTCTGCGTCGCGCAATAATTTTGGCGACCTTCGGGTGCTTCCCACCCGAGGCTGATCGGGGCTTCGAAGTGAGGAATCACTCTACCAAGGCCGCTTGAGGCCCCTCGAACAGAAAAGAGGAGAACGTCAGTTGCGCTTCGGTTTTTTGGGTTCAATCACGCGGCGCGTGACGATGGAGGAAAGGACCAGCGAAGTCGTGGTCGCGACATAGGGAGTTAAGCGGTCGATCAGTTTTTCGAGGTCATCGACGTTCTCGACCCCGACTTTCATGATGAACGAATCGGCTCCGGTGACGCGGTAGCACTCGAGGACCTCGGGCAGCTCCCGCGCGACTTTCATGATGCGCGGCATGAAGTCGCCGACGACGTTGATGCGGATGAAGGCCAGGATCCGGTTTCCGACTTTGGCATGGTCGATCTCGGCGCGGTAGCCGGTGATGATCCCGGCTTCTTCCATGCGGCGAATGCGTTCGAGGACCGCCGGAGCGGAAAGTCCCACGCGGCGGCCGAGTTCGGAAAAAGGCGCGCGGGCGTTGTGCTGGAGTTCGAGCAAAATCTTCCAGCCGATCGCGTCCAAAAGTTTTGATGGCTCGGTCAATAGATTCTCCTTGGGCCGTTTGCCGGGTCGAGCCATACGAATCCTGCTTTCTCGTGATCCTTGCGGACGCGGTCGATCGGAAAGGCTCGATTATGCACGACAACCCAGATTCCGGTGGGAAGAAGGCGCACGGCAAACAAACTCTGGGTCAGGTTCTGCAACCCGTCGCTTGCTTCAAAGCCCAGCGGCGTCATGGCCCCGGTAAAGACGATCGGAACCGGAACGCGGCGAAGCCCGGCCTTCAAATGCAACCCCGACTCAACCATCGTGTCCGTGCCATGCGTGACGATGATCGGCGCGTTGTGTGGCAGAAGCGCTTCGACGGTTTCCAGGAGTTTCTGCCTGTCCGCATCGGTCATTTCCAAAGAGTCTTTGTTCATCAGCGGAACGACGAAGGTTTGGCAGTCGGGAAGGTGCAATTGATCCAGATACCTTTGGATTTTGCACGCGACGTTCACGACGACCCGCTTCGTTCCGAGTAGGTTTTCTCGATCGTTCCGCCGGTGGTCACGATGTAGATGAGGGTCATAGAAGCTCGTTTCGGTGGTGAATGATATCACTCTATTCTCTAGACAATGCGTATGGACATTCTGTAAAAGAGATATTTCACATTACAAACTTCTGTATTTTATAGGTTTTTCGGAATGACACTTCTTGAGTGGGCCCCGCGCAAAAACTATAATTCGGCCATGCACCTTTCTAGGCGCGGATGGGTCCGTCACGCCAAAGGCGGTGCTCCTCCTCGGAACGACCGCGAAGACACGCCCTCGGTCCGCACCTCGAAGCTCAAGATCGACACGCTCTCGCGGATGATCGGGAAAACCCGCTCCTTGCCGTCGACGTCAACTTCCGTGGGCGCAAGCTCACCGTGTATGCGAAGTGCGAACACGCGAACCTTACGGGCAGCATCAAGGACCGCATGGAGCTCCATATCGTGAAGTCCGCCTACGCGCAAGGAACGCTCCAGCCCGGGCAGCGGATCGTCGAAGCGACGACCGGCAACACCGGAATTTCTTTCGCCGCTCTTGGCTCGGCATTAGGGCATCCCGTCACGATCTTCATGCCCGACTGGATGAGCGAGGAGCGCAAGAACCTGGTTCGCAGCTATGGCGCCGATCTCGTCCTTGTCTCGAAGACTCAGGGTGGCTTTCGCGATGCCATCGGAATGGCCGAAGCGTTCGCGCAAAACGAAAATGTCTTTCTCCCGAAACAGTTCTCGAACCACGCAAATATCGACGCGCACCAGGCAACCACGGGCCCTGAAATCTCGCAGCAACCCGCGCTGCTTGATCTTTCAGCCGACGCCTTCGTCGCCGGCGTCGGTACGGGCGGAACGGTCATGGGCGTCGGGCGATACCTTCGTTCCGAGAATGCCAACGTCCGTGTCTATCCCGCCGAGCCCTTAGAATCGCCCACGCTGTCGACCGGCTCGCGCAACGGGGAGCATTGCATCCAGGGCATTTCCGATGACTTCGTTCCGCCGATTCTGAATCTCCTGGAGCTCGACCCGGTCACCGCCATTTCTGGTGCAGACGCGATTGCCATGGCGCGGAGGCTGGCTCGCGTGGGTCTCGCGGTCGGAATTTCTTCGGGATGCAACTTGCTCGCCGCGCTGCGCGTGAAAGAAGAGCTCGACCGGGACGCGACCGTCGCTACGGTCTTTGCCAACGACAACAAAAAATACCTTTCAACCGACTTGGTGCGCGAGGAACCGGCGCGCCCCGAACACTTAACTCGTCATGTGGAAGTCTTGGGCTTCAGCACCGTCTGGCGCTGTTCGATTGAGAGCTGGTCCTAGCCATGCGCGCGAGCTTGTTTGAAATCTTCAAGATCGGGATCGGACCTTCCAGCTCCCACACCGTGGGACCGATGCGCGCGGCCAACGATTTTGTCTCTGAGCTCGGCCGCAAGAGCCTGTTGGTGGCGGTTCGCAGGCTGCGCATCGATCTCTATGGGTCGCTTGCGTTAACCGGCAAAGGCCACGGAACCGACCGCGCGATCCTGCTCGGGCTGGGCGGCGAGCAGCCGGAAACAATCGATCCCGCGGCGGTCGAAGAACGGCTCGCATTTCTTCGCGAGTCGAAGCGCGTGCTTCTCCGGGGGATCCACCACGTTGGCTTCGATGAGTCGACCGACCTCGTTTTTCACCAAGACCAGACACTCGCCAAACACTCCAACGGCATGCGCTTCGCGGCTCTTGGCGCGGACGGCGCGGTGCTTTCAGAAGCCGTTTATTACTCGGTTGGCGGCGGTTTTATCGTGCGTGAAGGAGACGTGAGCCACGAGGAAAACCCAACTGCTCTTCCGTATCCGTTCGCGAGCGCGGACGAACTTTTGGAAGTCGCGAAAAAGAATCGCTTGAGGATTTGGCAGCTGGTCCTCGAAAACGAAAAGGCTTCACGCGATGAACGCGAGGTCCGCGCCTACGTCGAGCGCATCTGGAAAACGATGCAGGAGTCGACGGCGCGGGGCCTCAAGACCGAAGGCGTCCTCCCCGGGGGTTTGGAAGTTCGGCGCCGCGCGGCCAAGCTTGCCAGGAAACTGGAACGCGAAGGCCGCAAAGACTCTCTCGAGGCGATGGATTGGCTGAACGTTTTTGCCATGGCGGTGAATGAGGAAAACGCCGCGGGCGGCCGCACGGTCACCGCTCCGACCAATGGCGCGGCCGGCGTCATCCCGGCCGTGGCGCACTACTACGTGCGATTTCTTCACGGTTCAAACGAGGGAATCTTTCGCTATTTTCTTGCCGCGGCAGCCATCGGAATTCTCTACAAGGAAAACGCTTCGATCTCCGGCGCCGAAGTCGGCTGCCAGGGCGAAGTCGGCGTGGCCTGCTCGATGGCGGCCGGAGGTTTGGTCTCGGCTCTCGAGGGCTCGAACGAACAGGTCGAGCACGCCGCTGAAATCGGCATGGAGCACAACCTTGGCATGACTTGCGATCCGGTCGGCGGCTTGGTGCAAATCCCGTGCATCGAGCGCAACGCTTTCGGCGCGGTCAAAGCCGTCAACGCCGCGCGCATGGCTTTCGAAGACACGGGCAGCCACAAGGTCTCGCTCGACCAGGTCATCAAGACCATGTATGAAACCGGCCGCGACATGCAGTCGCGCTACAAGGAAACGTCGCGCGGCGGGTTGGCACTGAACGTTATCGAATGCTGAAGGCTCGCGCTGGGGCGAGCGAGGTAGACACGCAAAATCTAAAGGAGACGCATGAAAGACTTTTATTCGGTTCGTCGCTGCCTCTTGTTTCTCACTCCTCGACTACTACCGGACGCCCCCGTCCGAAGTCCAAAGGGCTACCGCCGCGGATATCAAGAAAATGGCCCTGAAATACATCGAGCCCGATCAATTGGTGGTCATCGCCGTGGGTGACAAAGCCAAGATCGAGCCTGAGATCGAGAAATTGAAACTCGCTCCCATCGAGGTCGTGCAATAAATGCTCCCAACAGAAACGTTCGAACTTACGGAATCGGCCGATGCCGACATTCGTCGTCCATGCCGAACGGACCCGCCAGACCTTGGGTCGCAGCCTCTCGGTTTTTCACCGTCGCGCGATCGAAACCGAGGCCTGACGGCTGGATCCATTGCATCCAATCAAATGCAGATCGTGATTGAAGTCGAAGCGGATTCCGAAAACCAAGACTTCATCATCGCGAACGTATACAGGCTGGTTGATGTGCTGCTCGTTGAGACCACAGACGAAATGACCACACAGGAACGAAAGTGAAAGCACTCGTCAAAAGCAAAGCAGCTCCCAGTCTTTGGATCGAAGAGGTTCCCGTCCCGGAATTCGGCATCAACGACGTTTTGACGCGGGTTCTCAAGACTGGAATCTGCGGGACCGATCTTCATATATACGACTGGGACGAGTGGGCCCAACAGACGATCCCCATCCCCCTCGTCATCGGTCATGAGTTTGTCGGTGAGATCGTTTCGGTGGGTTCAAACGTCAACGACTTTCATCCCGGCGAAATCGTTTCGGGCGAAGGCCACGTCGTCTGCGGACGCTGCCGGAATTGCCTCGCCGGCCGCCGACATCTGTGCGCGCATACCATGGGCGTGGGCGTCAACCGCGCCGGGGCTTTTGCCGAATATATCGTGCTCCCGATGTCGAACCTCTGGCGGCACAACGGCGCGGTCGACCTTGAAACCGCGGCGATCTTTGATCCCTTCGGCAACGCTGTGCACACCGCTCTTTCGTTTCCCGTGCTCGGCGAAGATGTTTTGATCACCGGCGCAGGCCCCATCGGCATCATGGCCGCCGCGGTCGTCCGTCACGCCGGTGCCCGCCACATCGTGATCACCGACATCAACCCCAAACGCTTGAGGCTTGCCGAAGAGATGGGCGTGACGCTCGCCGTGAACACCGGCCAGATGCCTCTCAAAGAAGTCCAAAAAAAGCTCGGCATGCAGGAAGGGTTCGATGTGGGCCTGGAGATGTCGGGCAACGCTATGGCGTTCCGCGAAATGCTCGCCAACATGAGCCACGGCGCAAAGATCGCCATGCTCGGCATTCCTTCGAAAGAAATGGCCATCGACTGGAAGCAGGTGATCTTCAACATGCTCACGATCAAGGGAATCTACGGCCGCGAGATGTATGAGACCTGGTACAAGATGACCGTCATGCTCGAGTCGGGCTTAAACATCAAGCCCGTCATCACGCACAGGTTCTCGTGGCGCGACTATCAGTTGGGTTTCGAAGTAATGAAATCGGGCACGGCGGGGAAAGTGATTCTCGATTGGCGAAATATTTCGTGAACGAGCGGCTGGAAGCCAACTTGGCCCTTGTCCTTGCCTCGGTCATCTGGGGCGGAACCTTTGTCGTCGTGCGCCAGGCACTCGCCGGCACTTCGCCTCTTCTTTTTCTTGCCGCGCGGTTCACCATCGCCGCAGTGCTACTCGCAATCGTCTCCAAGCCAGAACTCACCAATCTTTCCGAGCGGCAAGTCTTCCAGGCGTCTTCATGTTCGTAGGGTACGTCTTTCAGACCGTAGGGCTTCTTTACACCTCGCCTTCCCAAGCTGCCCTTGTGACCGGCTTCAGCGTGGTTCTCGTTCCCGCGTTCGCAGCTCTTTTCACGAGAACCCACACCAATTCCTGGGGCTGGGCGGGAGCCGTGACCTCGATTGCCGGTCTTTACTACCTGACGGTCCCTGCCAGAAAGCTCACGGACTTTGACTTCGGGAACCTCTTGGTCCTGGTCTGCTCCGTCAGCTTCGCTTTTCACATCCTTTTCATCGGCCGCTACAACCAAGGCTTTCCGGTC
>Ga0207034_1084_pt1 | contig 15861 bp, 17 predicted proteins | sample Alteio_BWMinCont_36_FD_153269 | JGI IMG/M metagenome (GOLD analysis project Ga0207034, IMG submission 153269) | Enriched cells from forest soil in Barre Woods Harvard Forest LTER site, Petersham, Massachusetts, United States -... | ecosystem: Environmental > Terrestrial > Soil > Temperate forest >...
ATTAATCATGTTGCACTACTGTCCTAAAGGACTAGTGTTCTAAAAATGTCCATGAATCTAACTTTTCAAGGGACACCTATATGCCGCAATACTAAAATCATACCAGATAAAGTACCTATTGAAAAATCTAATTGCCTGAACGGCTTTGCAGCATTTATAGTAGACATTCATCCGCTCGCATTCTTTACAAAAATACCTCAAGCAAAAGCAAAGCGCATTCTATTGACAACAGAAACTATTTACCTTTTTTGCAAATGGGTAACGGCGCCTTTATCCAGTAGTTAAAACAGACTGTTTCGGAGCCGGTTTGTATTTGGATAGTATGGACTCTTCATGCATCCATTGAATTAGCCCAATTAATTTCATCAAACGCAATGTTAGCCAGGAAGGATCAATTTCAAAATGCCTCAAACCGCTTCGTGCTGAGCCCGGAAAGGCATGATGATTATTGTGCCAGCCTTCTCCTGCTGTTAGTATCGCCACCCACCAAACATTAACACTACCATCAGGCGTACTGTAGTTCTTATAACCAAGCTTTGGCATGTGGCAAATGACATTGAGCAGCAATGGTATATGTTGCACAACTAATGCAGCAACAAAATCGGCCAGCGCTATCACCCAACCAAAACACAGCATCAAAATAATCCTATAGGCAATACCAAGCCGAAAGCAGAGTTTATGCGCTTTACGCCAGTCTCCACCTTGTTCAAGCCACTTGTAGAGCTGGTCTTTGGCCACGTCCCTACACTGTATCATTGGATCAATATACTCAGGATAGCCCGGTTCTTTAATCCAACCATAATACGCATACTTCCAACCACTCAAGCGTGGCGAATGAGGATCGAAAGGTTGATCTGTATAACGATGATGCGTACGGTGCATTGTTGCCCACCAAATTGGCGAACCTTGAAAAGCAAGGTATCCGCCTAATACCCAGAAATATTCAATCAATTTTGGGCAGCAAAATGATCTATGTGATAACAGGCGATGGTAGCCAATTGTAATACCCATCATATGCCAGGCATAAAACAAAAAGAAAGCGACAATAAAAGTGACTATAATGGATAACATAGATTCTGGCCTCAAATTCAGAGCTAGGATAGAAGATTCATCCTACTTTTAGCTGAATCAAAGCATATAGATGGAAATCATTTCTTTATACGTAAGGATATCTACTTTCTAGCCAATTGCTATTATGACTTATCTAGGAACAATTGTCTGCTCGTAATAGACAATCAGCCAAATTATAGACAGGCATTTTATATACCCCATAATAGTATCATATCATCGGTTTGCAGTACCAAAGTAGACATCTTTCTAAATATGCTATTTACCGTAAATTAAGCAAAAAATCCGGCATGAGCATGGTGCAAAAGACTTAAATCTTCATTACACCTTTAGTATTAATGATTCTGCGTACGCTTCTCCAGTTCAAGCTTCTGAATATTATTGTTAATGTCATTAATTTCGGCTTTCAGCTTCATTGTATCGGCAATATTTAGCTTGCCGCCGTTTTTCGCAATCATTTCTGCTTTTTCGTGCGCTACATGAGCCAGATCTTTGCGTAATTTGTTTGCTTCTTTCACGGTCAACTGATTTGATTTTTGTCCGGCATTAACTTCTTGCATCAACTTTGCTTGTCCTTCATCTGGCGGCAGTGTTCTTGATTGCGCGGGCAGCTCTTTATAGATAAACTTTAAACAAACCGCGGCAGCCAAACTCAATATGGACAACCTCTTCATATGCATGTATTTTTTCTTTAACTGATTCATATTTATCTAGTCCTGCATTAAGGATGCGCCGTCACGCCCGGCTGGCTTGAGCGCGCTTCGTTATTTATCCAATCGATAATTAATTGCGCAAGCTGATCAGTCAGTTGATTTTCCTCAAGTAAAAGATGCTCACCGTCGCCGACAACCATGAGCAATTTGTCCTTTATCGAGAGCTCATTGAAAAGATTAATAGTCCCTTCAGGCTTCACCAGTTTGTCTTTGAAACCAGCAAGCATTAATACAGGTGTATTTGCTACCAAGGCCGCTGCATCTTGATTTCCTTTCATGAAGTCATCGAATTGCTTAAGTTCTTTCGGAGTCATTTTCAAGCGATTGGTGGGTTCTGCCTCCCACTTTGCTCTCAAGGTTGGATTAGCTGTAGCTCTGTTCATTACTTCAGGAGTAATGCTCATTTGCTCATTCTTATCCTCTAGATAGCGCGCCCCGACTACCAATTCCGAGTTAAGTTTGGCATAGCGGTCGCTTGAGGGAACCGAAGAGACTAATCCGTTTACGAGTTCTGGGTAGCGAGATGTGGCACGCAAGGCAATCGCTCCTCCCATAGATTCACCAATGAGAAAAATTGGAACATGTGGATACGCCTTGCGTAGCGTGCGCAGCGCAGATTCTACATCTGACATGCATGCCTCAAAGTCCACTTGGCTTTGCCCTTGGCGTTGCATCCATTCACCAAAACCTCTCACATCCAGCGCATACACGGCAAATCCACAACGTGCCATTCGTCTGCCGAAATTAGTAAACGATTTGCTGCTGAAACCAAGTCCATGAACGCACAACAAGACTACACCTGGTTTTTCTATTGGAATCCACGAGCGGTATGGCACATTTATCTTAGAACTCCAGATGGGCAGTCCATTCTTATCCAATCCTCTAGTGGCAATAGTGAATCTCTGCTGCCGGGAACGATGATTTGCCGGAGCAAGGGCTACCGATGGCAAAGTAGACGCCAATAGCGCCACTATAATCGCAACACTAGCGATTGTTCTTGTCATTGTTGCGGTCCTCCTAACAGGGAAGCTAATCCTCAGCGTGAGCATTACTCATTTGTATGATCTTAACCTTATCATTAGACTGCCAGTTTTTACCATAATCTATTCTCACTTCATTATAAAAAATATGGGGCGAAATTAAGTATTGGGGAAAAATTCCAATAGAGATAAGAACCATCTGCACAAAAATGTCTGCTTAGATTCTAACCCAATTGAGGAAATAACATTAAGTTGACTAGGGGTCAAGGCAAAAGGCATATAATGGAACCAGGTAAGGTCACAAACGACTGACACAGATTTAAGATCCGGCTATAGTTGCCGTCATTTTAACCTCATCTGTGATGCATTATGTAATGAGGTTGAAAAATTGCTTATGAGTATTGCCGGTTTTTTCTTATTTGTTATAGTCGCTGTTGTTTGTGCTTGGATTGCCCAATACTTCGCGCCTGGGCGCATCCCTGGCGGCTTTTTTACAGCTACGATCGTCGGCATAATAGGAGCATGGCTTGGTAACCACCATGTATGCGGCACTTTCGGACCGTCTTTGCAAGGTGTGTCTTTGCTGCCAACTATTATTGGCTCAGCTGTCTTAGTATTTACCCTAGCCATGCTCTCTAAAAAATTCCGCGCTGCTAACGTCTGAAGAATAGTCAATCAAAAGACTTAAACCTTCATTACCGCTAAAGTATTAACGATCCTGCGCATCGACTGTAGGCACTGATCGTCAGCATATACTAACCGGAGAGCCAAAAATTCGTGGTGTGGCAATCAAAAAAAGCTATATGATGAACTTAGACAAGCTCAATTTAACAGTGTCAGTCAAATATAGTAAGTAGACTTAAATACCGCACACTGAGTTAGTATAAAGTTCATCAAATTGGGCTAATGAGAACACTACATTTTTGTAAGGATTTCTGTAGCAACTAGTTCTAATATCTCAGGAATGGTCCTTTGGCTAAATCTTTAATTAAGAGGATTTAGTTATGAACAAGGGCAAAAATCATCTGAGTGATTCATTCTTATTACATCTCGGTGATGCAATTCGCAATCGTCGCATCAACCTTTACCTGTCACAAGAACAATTAGGTACGCGTGCTCACTTACACCGCACCTATGTTACTGATGTAGAAAATGGTTTACGGAATATTTCGATGATTACACTACTCAAAATAGCCAACGCTCTGAAAAGCCGTCCCTCATCACATATTCTTGCCGCTGAAAAAGCAAGTAATACTGAACACGGGAAAAATAGGTTCAATTGATCATCAATTGCCTCTTTTTTTTCAATAATCTATAAGTCATCCAAAAGTATGAATCTAGTAATACCCCTTTTCATTCATGCTTCTTCATTAACATACCTCAGACTAAATTGTCTGTTGTGTTCGTGCCAGCATACATCTATAGCTATTTGAATAAATACAAATGTAATTCAACCAAACAGACTTTGTAGTCTATCGTCACAATTGAATATTTACTTGTTTTCCAGCCTAGTGCCCCGTCCTCATTGAAAAGCTGAATCGTAATAGCAAACAATTAATCGGCAAAAGGCAAACGTAATACTTTTCAGACAGTATTAATTAGCTTTATGAGTTTAATAGCCTTATACTGTGCAAATAGATAAGGCTGTCAAACACGTAACACACCACGGGAGGCTCTGTTAGAGCTGCGGTTATTTCAACCTAGTCTGGTAACCAATGTTAAAAGGTTCAAGACATCAGGTGATAACTATGACTACGTCAATGGAAACGTGGGATATGAATTATGCCAATTATATTGCCAGTCATCCCGACACTCCAGCTCTCATTCTCCATCGCCTTTCACAACATAGTGATGTGGGGGTGCGAACAGCTGTAGCGGACAATAAAAATACACACGCAATTACTACGATGCAACTGGCTCAGGATAATGATCCGGATTTACGGTATGCCCTTGCTGAAAATCATCAGATTGATAACGGCATTTTAGATACCTTAGCAAGCGATGAAAATCCATTTGTTGCCGATAGAGCACAAAAAACTCTGTTACGCCTCAAACAAGCAATTCCGTCCCAATACTTACTTTAAAAAACGCCTTTCGCTCACTTTGGCTAAATCTTAGTTGGACTGCGATTAGCTTGAACTAATAATTTAAGTCAATTATTGTCCTTTCCCGCTGACTTCTCGATCTCTGTTGCTACATGATCGAAATCATCATAAAGACGTCTGGATTCTTTGGAGTCAAAATTGCCATCGGCATGGTAGAGAGCTGCCTCACTGCCGATATTGCTCAGTTGCGCTCTAAGATCAGCCGCGCGACTTTCGCTCAGACGTCCCTGAAGCAAATCTTTGGTCACCCTACCTTCCAAATCAGCACGACGCATCGAAAGGTCATCAAGCTGAACAGTCTGACCATTATAAATAGTGAAATGCGATCCGACTATTATTGGCACATAGGCAGGAGCATTGGTTACAATGGTTCTGTATTGCGCCCCGATTAAATCCAAATCCTCGGCCAACATGACTGCTCCCGAGTAGCTTATCGTGTTCGAGCCAGTTTCTTGAGCGATACGTCGAAGCTCGCGCTTCATCGCTTCACATCGCTCGCCGCTGATTTCACCGCGATCATGAGCCTGATCAATCATCTTATCGAGGTCTTTCCGGCGCCCTTCAAGCGTCGTAATCAAAAGCGTGGGAGAAGCTGTGCGAAGATATACGACAGAGCCCGGAACTGCGTTCGTTGTGACGGTGGATGGCACATCAACAGTAGTAGATGTTGTTGTTGTATACGATTCAACAGCTTTCGCAGCACCAAAGGCAACAGACGATAATAGGGCCGCCATAGCCATGGGAGTTGCGATCTTTCTGATTTGCATTAGTTATTTCCTCCAAAAGAAAAGTACCTCTTTTTTTCAGTTGCCAATTAGGCACTTGGTTTTCTGCCAATGACTAGATTATATACAAACACAATGAGAGCTATTACAAGCAGAGTATGAATGAATGAGCCGCCAATATGTGCGACCAGCCCAATAAGCCAGAAGAGTACAAGCAGCGATATTAAAGTGTAAATCATATCTATCTACGAGACTACTGCAACGCTAATTAGGCAACATGTTAGACGAATATAGAAACATTTACAAGCCCTTGAAGACTGTACCGTCACTGTAGCATCAAAGTATCGAATTTAATAATTCCGACTATCATTAATCCGCTTGTATGTGTTATACAGTGGGTCATTCAGTTGAAAAACTGAAGCAGTACTTTCCAAACCGCTAGTAAGCGGCGCACCCTTTGGAGAGTTTACCTTTAGGGAGAATTTAGATATGTCAAAACACATTTATGCAATTTTGGTAGCTGCTAGCCTGGTCTCTATGACTGGAGCAATGGCGGATGAAGTAACTCAGAGCTCTTCAACCAAAGTAGATGCGCCTGATTACAGTGCCACACACAGCTCGACAACAACCGAAGCAAGTCCCAGTGCAGTAACACGTGAGTCCACTACAACTAGTGAAGCAACTCCTTATAGCAAAGAAGTTAAGACTAAGAAGGTTTATAGAGCTGCACCTGCTCGTAAAACAACTGAAACAATAAATAAAGAAACTACTACTCGTTAATAAGTAATTTCTCTATTCCGTAATGTAGATTTACCCGTTTGCGATTGAAAAATGACTTCAGTGAGAAGGTAGCAACGATTATGGATAGTATCGCCAACAGCGGTGCTGTCCATACGTGCGACGATGAGGACAATAATGTCTACTTGGGTACTACCAACCAAATTGGGACAATAACATTAAGCTAGCTAGAATGTCTATAAAAGGCGTATAATACAGGCAGATAAGGTCACTAAACGCCTGACACAGATTTGAGATCCTGTCCATAGCCACCGTTATTCTAACCTCATCCGGTAATTCGTCAGTCTTATGAGGTTGAAAATTGTTTATGAGTATTATAGGTTTTATTCTGTTTCTTGTAGTCGCTGCCGTTTGTGCTTGGATTGCGGAATATTTCGTACCAGGGCGCATCCCTGGCGGCTTTTTTACAGCTGCAATTGTCGGCATAATAGGAGCATGGATTGGTGGCAACGTATGTGGGACCTTCGGACCATCTTTAGAAGGTGTGTCATTGCTTCCGACTGTTATTGGCTCAGCTATCTTGGTATTTGGTCTAGCCGTTCTTTCTCGAACGTTTCGCGGAGAAAAGTCTGAAGCTAAAGTCTGAAGCTAAGGTCTGAAGCTAAAGTCTGATCGATATTAATGCTCGAGCCATCAGGAATTTCAAGGGCTCTACTAGGGGTGTCTTGTGCAATGCCATATATGGTGGCTAAATATCTTAACCTGTAATATCAATGATTAATATAAGTATTGCTCTCTAATGAGCTCCCTGCATTGCTCTGTATTAGCTTGGACACTTTGAAAAGCGCAGAATTCATTTCTTTTCATTGCACCATCCTGAGACAATTAACTAACCTGTAGATCAGTGGTGACAACTCATCTACAGAGCCTGATGATTATGATCCAAAATATGTAAGGTGTATTTACAACAAGCAGGACTATACTAGTCGCAGTCTAGGACATGAAGCGAGCACCGGCTCACTTTAATCAAACCGGCTGGACAGAAGCAAAAGTCAATGTGCTTAGCTCTAGCAAACTTGAAGCACGGGCTGACCGAACGGATTATTATGATTGCAATGGTCTGCACGAGACATGGATAGCTCATTCGCAAGATCACTTCACACTGGTTGACCCAAACTCAATGATAGCGGATAGCTCAATTGAACAATCACATAATGGGCAATTAATCAGTAACTATCGCACTACTTCAATACTTTGCAAGATGGCAAAACAATAAGGTAGCCTTGGTACTGCAATACGCATAGTTTGGGCTCAAAATGCACTTAAAATCTTAAGATATGGCATATAGAGCAAAAATCAGTCATACTTAGATGGGCTCCAAAGCTAAGGAGCCACAGCGAGATCCAATAAGTACTTTTCGCTGATAAGCTAAGAGAAAATATGACCAATAATAAACTATTCGTGAGCAATCTATCGTATAAGACGACTGAGACAGAATTAGCAAATTTATTTGCGCAATCTGGCAATGTCCTGAAGACACACATTGCCACGGATCGGGAAACAGGGAAACAACGCGGTTTTGGCTTCATTGAAATGTCCACGCAACAGGAAGCTGAATCAGCTATCCAACAATTGCATGGACATAATTTGCTGGGCCGAGAAATTTCTGTAGTTGTTTCACAACCAAAACCTAAATCATTCGACTATTAGATTAGTCATAAATGAAGATCCTAAACACCAGGCAATTGTCTGGTGTTTTTTCTTTTTTACTAGCGATCTATTTATTCTAAATCAAATGCTTTCAGCTGTTTAAGGATTTAGCTACTGAGGAATGATATAAAAACATGATCATTCGTCCGGTTTAAAGCAAGATTATGCATATTGCGCATAGAACAATTATTGCAGCAACTATTTGGCTTTCTCTCCAAGGTGCCGGATATTGTGCTACAGGCTCAATGTCTGATAACACAGGACAGGGCGCGCAATCTTCAATACAAAATTCGAGCAACTCGACCATACCAGTAGTTGCAGGCATTTGGCAAGGACAGGGATGTTACGAGGAGCAAACTTACCCTGTTAGTCTGGAAGTCAAACAAGAAAATTCGTTCATTACAGCAACATTGAAAAGTCCAACGGCTAATAGTACAGCTATTCACTATATAAAAGGAGATTATTCAACCGAACAAAAACAATTTGACTGCACTGATATTGGCACTGACAGAGAGACACACACAGTCCCTATGCCAGTACCAATATCACATTATGAATTTTACTTAGTGGAAAACGGAACAAAGTTAGTCGGCTCTGCTCAAATAGACCCCTACTCAAAAATGTGGTTCACTTTCACCAAATCAAATGGTGTTCCAAAACAACCAATCGTATCAAATAGCTCAACAAGCCCTGGGCAAACGGCGACTATTGTTCCACCTATCAAGACACCGGCGAACGATTCACCCAGTTCGAGCTTTCTCCAATCGTCAGGATTACAAGGTCCTATGCCTTTACCTGATGCCCAAAGAACAAATCAAGCAGCAGCACTTGTGAATCAGAGCAAAGCCCTTAGAGAAGTTGGCAAACTTCAAGAATGCCGGGCGCTGTTAGAACAAGCGTGTTTTTTGGATCCCAATCTCAATTCTTCTGTTGTCCATAACGATCTTGGTATCACCCTTCAACAATTGGGTGAATTGCAATTAGCACTGAAAGAATTTCAGACAACACTAAGCTTTAAGCCTGATATGCCGCCTGCGCTATATGGTGTCGCCAATTGCTACTTTCAGCTTGGAGATATAGATCGAGCCGCCGATTCTTTGAAAGATTATTTAAATAAATATCCAAATATGCCAAACTCTGACGGTGCTAGGCGAATGTTAATCTCGCTACAAGCTACGCCAAGACTAAGAGATGATCCTAGCGCTAGTGATTATTATGTTAGTGCCATCACGGATAAAAAGGCCATATGGGCTATGGATAGACAACCAATTAAAGTATTTGTGGAACCTGGAGATAAGGTAGCTGGATATCAGCCATGGTTTCAGCAAGCATTGTTAACAGCCTTTGATAAATGGGTAGCTGCCTCTAATAATCGCATATCATGGACGTTGATAGCAAAGAAAAAGAAAGCCGATATCATTTGCCGTTGGGTTAGCAGTAGAGATAAATTTCGCAACCCTGCTGGCGCAGAACTTGGTGAAACCATCTTGAAATATATAACTGACCCCAGATATCCTAGCCAAGCTTACATTAAAGATGTGAATATGTCGCTATGCACTATAAATCTTGATGGCAAAACAGTGATGAGCGATGAGCAAACGGCCTATCTGTGCTTGCATGAAGTTGGTCATGCTTTAGGAATAAAGAGCCATTCATCTAATAATAATGACGTTATGTTTTTTATGATGAAAAGTCATCTTGTTACTGAATTAAGTCCACGAGATAAAGCAACAATTTTGCGCTTATATTCCAATTCATATTAATCTGTCTTTGATAAATTGGCGTCACAGGCGGCGTACTTTGTAGTAGTGATAAAAGAATCGTTTGCCAATTTCTGCCGTGAGCACATACATAATAATAATTACAGCAATCGCTCCTAGAATTTGTGGCGGCAAGGGCTCCACCGCTAGAAATGATTTAAGCGGAGTATAAGGAAGTACGAGTGTAGCAGCGATCACCGCCAGATTCGCTAATGCCAGAGGCAGGCTAGGGCGACTTAAGATAAATGGTTTACGTGTGCGAACAACAAGTACAATTAGACAGGCAGAAACCACACCTTCAATAATCCAAGCCGTGCGAAACTGTTGGGCACCAGACTTAAAAATGAATATTAGAACGCCAAAGGTCAAATAATCAAAACACGAACTAATAGTGCCAAAGACAAGCATAAACCAACGAATAAAACGCAAATCCCATTTGCCTGGACTCTCAATCCACTCTGGATCAACTGAGTCAGTAACAATAGTCATCTCCGGAAAGTCAGCCATCAAGTTTGTGAGTAGTACTTGCTTAGGTAATAAGGGCAAGAAAGGCAAGAACAATGATGCGCCTGCCATACTAAACATATTGCCGAAATTAGCGCTTGTAGCCATAAAAATATATTTAAGTGTATTGGCAAAGGTCTTCCTTCCTTCTTTCACACCCTCAATGAGCACTGAAAGATCATGTTCCATCATCACCAGCTGCGCTGCTTCCTTAGCCACATCAACAGCATTATTGACAGAGATACCAACATCGGCAGCATGCAACGCCGAGGCATCATTTATACCGTCCCCGATATAACCAACTACATTGCCAGCTTTTTTTAGCGCTATAATAATTGCCTCTTTCTGATTGGGTTCCACTTCGGCAAAAACATCTATTGAACTTACTTTCGCTATAAGATCCGTCTGGCTAACCTTATGCAGATCGGAAGCCGTCATTATTTTTGCTGAACCCAACCCAACATTCTTAGCCACCGCTTGCGCTACCAGACGATTGTCGCCGGTAATTATCTTAAGGGCTATACCAAGACCATTCAGGGCTTGTATTGTTTTGTCGATATCAGGCTTAGGCGGATCGGAGAATATAAGTAGGCCAGCAAGCATCATGCCTGCTTCATCAGCAGCTTTAATTTTGTCTGCTTGCATATTTTTATACGCCAGCCCAAGCACACGACAACCCCTTATACTGTAATCTTGCATTTGGTTAAGTATCTGTTCGCGCACATCAGCAATATTACGGCAAGTGCCATCGCCAGAATCAGCCTGGTTACAAACATCAAGAACATTCTGCAAAGCGCCTTTTGAAATCATTAATGTGGCATTATCCTTTGAGACCAATATACTCAGGCGTTTGCGAATGAAATCATAGGGAACTTCATCCAGTTTTTTGTAGCCCTCAGTACCTTGAACTTTTAAATTTCTTATGGATGAATCAATGGGATTGACAAAACCAGTTTCCATTGAAGAATTGAGATAAGCATATAGCAGGACTTTCTCATTTGGCTTGCCATCAATATTGACAGCACCCTCCAACTCAACTAGACCTTCGGTAAGTGTGCCGGTTTTATCGGAACAAAGAACATTCATGCCGCCAAAACTTTCAATGGCGGAAAGTCTTTTAACAATCACTTTTGCCTGCGCCATACGCCGCGCGCCACCAGCAAGATTGACACTAATAATGGCAGGAAGTAATTGCGGTGTAAGCCCGACTGCTAAAGCCAGCGAAAACATAAAAGACTCAAGCATTGGCCTCTTTAAAAGGATATTAATAACAAAAATAGTAACCACAAATATAAGTGTCAATTTGACCAAAAACAAGCCAAATTTGCGCACCCCTTGCTCAAAGTCAGTCTCTGGCGCTTTGGCTTGCAGCCGCTGCGAAACCTTACCAAACTCTGTATCGTCTCCAATGTGAACAACAATCGCCTTAGCTGTCCCACTTACCACATGGGTACCTTTAAATAATGAGTTGCCGCGCTCACTTATCGGTGCTTCCGCCGCGGCTATGCCAATATGTTTTTCCACAGGATAAGTTTCACCGGTAAGAGTGGCCTCGTCGACAAAAAGATCTTTCGATTCAACAATTAAGCAGTCACCAGGGATAGTATCACCGGCCGATAACTGGACCAAATCGCCGGGCACTATTTGATCGAGCGGTATTTCTTTGATTTGTCCATCGCGAATGGCATTGGCTTTAATTTGAACAATCGCCAACATTTTTTTTACCGCATCATGTGCGCCCCATTCTTGCCAGAAACCAAGGCAGCCGCTCATACTTACAATAGCCATAATCACAAGGGCATCGATGCGATCACTCAAAAAAAATGATAGCAACGCCGCGCAAAGCAAGATGAGCACCAGTGGACTAGTAAACTGGTTAAAGAAAAGCTCAATTATCTCGTAACTGCTTCCCTTCTTCGCTGTGCCACGCTCATTTAAGCGCTTATTAGCCTCGGTAGCACTCAATCCATTAGCAGTTGAGCCCAGCTGCGCTATTACTATTTGGCTAGTGCGGCTCCAGAAAGTGTTCAGCTCACTATTTGTCGACATATCACCATATTTTTATTTTTTTTATTATCATCGTCGGGCATAAACAAGATTATCACGCCTCAATTGTCATGGTGAGTGGTGTAACATTCACTGGAAAAACACTCTTCTTATATCTGGTTAGGGTTATAATTCAAGTCTTTGCCGCTCCCCGTAACCGGCACACACTGGCTTATGTATTCGTAGGAGTCCAGGTCATGATCGTAGTTAATGAACTTTCTAAATTATATGGTGCTAGAACACTATTCGATAATGTATCGGTAAAATTTATCCCCGGTAACAGTTACGGTTTGACAGGTCCCAACGGTGCCGGCAAATCTACTTTTATGAAAATTCTCTCCGGCGAGATTGAGCCCTCTAATCGCGGTACGGTCAGCCGCCCACGCCATGTTGGTGTTTTGAAACAAGACCAGTTTGCCTATGATAATGAGCGTATTATTGACACTGTCGTCATGGGCAAAGATAAACTATGGAAGGCGTTCAAGGAGCGAGACATTCTTTGTGAGGTTCCTGATCTCACTGAGGCACAAATGCATCGGCTAGGTGAACTTGAATCAATAATTGCTGAGGAAGATGGCTATAATGCCGAGTTTGCCGCAGCTGAAATTTTGCGTGGCATTGGTATACCCGATAATGAACACGAGAACAAAATGAACACGCTTGCTACTGATTATAAATTTCGCGTTCTTTTGGCTCAAGCTTTATTTGCCGGGCCGGAAGCATTGCTTTTGGATGAACCAACCAATCATCTTGACTTGGACTCAATTCATTGGTTGGAAGATTTTCTTGAAAAATATAAAGGTGTACTGATAGTCATCTCACACGACCGCCACTTTCTCAATGCTGTTTGTACACATATTGCCGATATTGACTACGACACAATAATCCTCTATCCCGGCAATTATGATGATATGGTCGAACATAAAACACAAGCAAGACAAACTATCGAAGCTGCCAATCGCGACAAGTCTAAAAAAATTGCCCAATTGCAAGATTTTGTGGCCCGCTTCGCGGCTGGACAGAGATCAAGTCAGGTACAATCTCGCAAGAAAGAAATACTTCGTCTTGCGCCGCAAGAATTGAAAAAATCAAACATTCAAAGACCTTTCATTAGATTTGAGCAAGAAAAGTCCATTGGTCGCGAGGTTTTGGAAGTACGTGGTCTAACCAAAGGTTTCGCCGAAAAGACTTTATTTAAAGATTTAAATTTAGATGTCACCCGTGGTGACAAGATTGCCATTATCGGTTCCAATGGCGTTGGTAAGACAACTTTGCTTCGCTGCTTGATAGGCGAGTTAGAACCAGATGCAGGAAAGATTAAGTGGGGTGATAGCGCCTCATGGAGTTATTATCCCCAGGATTATCACAAAGAAATAAAGCCTGGCATGACCGCACTTGATTGGCTCACCCAATATATGAGTAACGAAGGGATCACGTTTATTCGCGGAATTCTTGGGCGCATGTTATTTTCCGGAGACGAAAGTTTGAAGGCTACCGAAGCTCTATCAGGCGGTGAGGCAGCACGCCTTTTGATGGCAAGGATGATGATGCAAAAACATCCTATCCTTATTTTTGATGAACCAACTAATCACCTTGATCTCGAAGCAGTCTCTGCTCTGTCCGAAGCGTTGTCGCTTTTCCCCGGTACAGTATTTGTGGTATCACACGATCGCGATTTAATTTCTGATGTCGCTACCCGTATTTTATCCTTCACAAAACAAGGTCTAATTGACTTTTTTGGCACCTATGAAGAATATCTGCAAAGTCAAAAAGTGAAACAACCATCCCGAAAAAGAAAATAGGCAGGAACAAATGCCATGTCAGAATTAATTTCAAAATATCCGCGTATGGTTGCTTCATTATTTGCCACCATGTTCGCTGGACTGGCAACTTCTCTTGTTTGTTATCCCATGCATGATAATGCCCGTCTAGTAATTTATGTCAGCAGCGCCATGGCTTCATCCGCTTTCTGGGTAGCAATCATCGGGAAGCGCATTGCGGATATAACACAACATTGCACATATTTCCGAGCCGCTATCCTGGGAGGAATTGCTGCTCTACTTGCAGTCTTATCAATTGATATTTTCGTTGACATTGAAATGAGGCTGGAAAATATGGTTAATGGGCTGGCATCCGTTCAACAGACAATTAGATTTTTATTAATAGATGATCTAAGTACAAACCTTGGCGGCGGTCTTTTTGCTTTATTATTTTTTGGTTGGTATCTCATTCCCATGGGTGGTCTTGCCGGAATAATTTTGCGCAGCCTACGGAAACTATATGAACCAGATGGGCAAGATGAACTACAAGGAGACGAGCGAGCTAAACTATATACAGAAGACCCCCTACGTGACCGCGCTGAGTAAAGTACCACCGGAAGGCTCCATTTAGCGGATCATACGCTCATTAATGAATTTCACCCACTTTTCATTCAAGCCCGCGCCAAATGAAAGTTTAATTAGGTTTTTGGGTGTAATACACCTATAATATACACAGATAAGGCTGTTAAACACGTAACACACAGCTGGATGCTCTGTACGAGCTGCGGTTATTTCGACCTGGTCTGGTATCACTGTTATAGATTTAAGACAGTAGGTGATAACTATGGCTACGTCAATGAGAAATTGGGAAATGCATGGTGCAAAAAATATTGCCAATCGTGTCTCCACACCGGCTTCTGTTCTCCACCGCCTTTCACTTCATACTAATGTGCAAGTGCGAATGGCTGTGGCGGACAATGAAAATACCGGCGTGCATACTTCGATGCAATTAGCTCAAGATGATAGCGCCGATTTGCGATATGCTCTTGCCGAGAACCACCATATAGATGGTAGGATTCTAGGCTTCTTAGCGAAAGATACAAATCCATTTGTTGCTCATAGAGCCCAAAAAACGATATTGCGCCTGGGACAAGCATCTCCACGTTAATATCACAACAAAAGGTCATGCTTATTTTACTTAGCATTGCTCTGAAGTCAGCCTGGCGGGCTAGAAAGCGCTCGCTGAAATCTGCTTCATGGGGAGTTTATGTAAGCTTACAATCTCTCCTTATTCTCTTGACACCTGCTAAACTGGGCACGATTAGTATGAATTGAATTAATCTTTGCTTGCTATCAAATAAATATACAGATTAGTCCCTTAGAGAGTACGGTTATTAGTCTACAATGATGCATTCTTTTGTCCCATTTTTTGCTTGGTTCACTGGGCTAGGTGTCCTGATGTCCTTTATAGAGCACCAGGTTCACCGCCACTTTATGCACAAAAAAAGTTTTTTGAAGAGCTATATTCTGTCTTTCAACAAGATATTTGAACACCACGCCATTCTTCACCACGGGCAGTACTGCAAGATCTTTAACGACAAGCCCGTTGCTCCCGGTCAAGATCGGGGTTTGCGCTTGAGCATGAAAGAGGGTTTTCTAGAAGCGTTGCCGATTTCCGCGCTTATTGCAATAATCTCGCTACAGGGCGCAATAGTCTTTGAAATTGTTGTTTGCTTGCATCATTTCATTTGG
>Ga0207034_1087_pt1 | contig 15771 bp, 13 predicted proteins | sample Alteio_BWMinCont_36_FD_153269 | JGI IMG/M metagenome (GOLD analysis project Ga0207034, IMG submission 153269) | Enriched cells from forest soil in Barre Woods Harvard Forest LTER site, Petersham, Massachusetts, United States -... | ecosystem: Environmental > Terrestrial > Soil > Temperate forest >...
ATTTGCTGTTCAACTTTTCGTGAAGTGGTTAAAATCGCTGCCAACAAAAAAGAGAGCGAAGGTGGTGTAATGGCAATAGAAAATTCCATTGCAGGAAGCATCTTGCCTAATTACAATTTATTACAAAAAAGCAATCTTAAAATTGTTGGAGAAGTTTATCTGCAGATAAAACAAAATCTACTGGTAAACCCCGGTGTTAAGTTGGAAGATATTAAAGAAGTACATTCTCATCCAATGGCTATTCAACAATGTTTTGGTTTTTTAGATAAATACAATTGGAAATTGATCGAATCGGAAGATACGGCGTTAAGTGCAAAACATATTCATCAACATAAAAGCAAACATATTGCTGCTATTGCCAGCAAACTGGCTGCAGAGCTATATGATCTGGATATAATTGCGCCGGGTATTCAAACGTTGAAACATAATTATACAAGATTTTTGGTTTTACAAAGAGAAGAGGTCACAAATGAAATAGAAGATGCAAATAAAGCATCGATCAATTTTCATACAGATCATTCAAAAGGAAGTCTGGCGAAAGTGTTGACGAAAATTGCTGATGAAGGTGTGAATTTAAGTAAACTGCAATCTTTCCCAATTCCTGGTAGCGACTGGAAATATTCTTTTCATGCAGATGTGGAATTTGATAATTTGAAGCAGTTTGATAAAGTAGTTAAAGGAATGAAAACTTTAACAGAAGAATTAAAGGTGTATGGTGTTTACAAGAACGGAAATACTCCAAAATAATTAGTGTAATAAAAAATAGATGAAAGGAACAGCAAAAAGATTAGACGGTATCGGCGAATATTATTTCTCTACTAAATTGAGAGAGATAGATGAAATGAATAAAGCCGGCAAGCAGGTCATCAATTTAGGAATTGGAAGTCCTGATCTGCCGCCGCATCCAAGTGTGATTGAGGTATTGAGTGAAGAAAGCAAAAAGCCAAATGTACACGCGTATCAGAATTATAAAGGCTCACCAATCTTACGCAAAGCAATAAGTGACTGGTATAAAAAATGGTATGACGTAGAGTTGAATGTTGATACGGAAATATTACCATTGATCGGAAGTAAGGAAGGTATCATGCATATCTGTATGACGTACTTGAATGAAGGAGATGAAGTATTAGTGCCAAATCCCGGTTATCCAACATACAGAAGTGCAGTAAAATTAGCAGGCGGCATTGCTGTTGATTATGATCTGAAAGAAGAAAATAATTACGAGCCGAATTTTAGTGAATTAGAAAAGAGGGATCTAAGCAAAGTGAAATTGTTTTTTGTAAACTATCCGCAAATGCCAACCGGACAAAACGGAAACAAAAAATTATTTGAAAAGATCGTTGCCTTCGGTAAAAAACATAATATTTTGATCATTCATGATAATCCCTACAGTTTTATTTTGAATGAAGAACCATTGAGTTTATTAAGTATTGAAGGTTCAAAAGATGTGGTGATAGAATTAAACTCTTTAAGTAAATCGCACAATATGGCAGGTTGGAGAGTAGGAATGCTTTGTGGTGCAAAAGAAAGGATCGATGAAGTATTACGTTTTAAAAGTAATATGGACAGCGGAATGTTCCTGCCGTTGCAATTAGCTTCAGCAAAGGCTTTGAGCTTAGGAAAAGAATGGCACGATAGCGTGAATAAAATATATAATTCAAGAAGAGAAAAAGTATATGAGTTGCTAGATCTTTTGAATTGCACTTATTCTAAAGCGCAGGTAGGTATGTTTATCTGGGCTAAAATTCCTGCAAAATATAAAACAGGGTATGAGTTGGCTGATGAAATATTATACAACTCAAATGTATTTATAACACCAGGTGGGATATTTGGAAATGCAGGTGATAAATATATTAGAGTCAGTTTATGTGGAAGTATCGAGAGATTTGAAGATGCAATAAGAAGAATAAAAAGTACCGCTAATGGAATGCAGGTTGTTGAAATGATTTTGAAAGGCAATTATGATAGATCATAATAATCATAAGAATCTGCGTTCCATCAAAATAAGAAATTAATCATGACAGTAACTATAGTAGGCGTTGGTTTAATAAGTGGCTCATTCGCTTTAGCGATGAAGGAGCATGGCTTTGCTACAAAGGTTATCGGTGTTAGTCGTACTAAAGCGAGTGAAGAAAAAGCATTAGCATTAGGTTTGATTGATGAAGCTATGTCATTAGAAGAAGCTGTTAAACAAAGCGATTTTATTTATGTAGCCATACCTGTTGATGCAACTATTTCTGTAATGGAGCAGATCATGAACATGATCACCGATAAACAAATTGTTGTCGATGCAGGCTCAACAAAAAATGCTTTATGTAAAGCATTAGCAAATCATCCAATGCGCAAGCGTTTTGTAGCAACGCATCCAATGTGGGGGACAGAATTTAGCGGTCCGGAAGCTGCAGTAAAAGAAAATGCATTTAGAGGAAGAGCATGTGTGATATGTGAAAAAGATAAAAGTGATAAAGCTGCAGAAGAATTGGTAGAAACTATTTACAAAAAGTTAGGAATGCATATCATTTATATGGATGCAGCCAATCATGATGTGCATGCGGCGTATGTGAGTCATATCTCTCATATTACCTCTTTCGCGTTAGCGAATACCGTATTGGAAAAAGAAAAAGAGGAAGATGCCATTTTTGAATTAGCGGGAGGTGGCTTTGAAAGCACGGTGCGCTTGGCCAGAAGCAATCCGAGTATGTGGGCACCGATCTTTATGCAAAATAGAGAGAATGTTTTAGATGTATTGAATGAACATATCGCGCAGCTAAGAAAGTTCAAATCATGCTTAGAAAAAGAGAATTATGAGTACCTTGCGGAGCTTATGGAGAATGCTAACAAGATCAAGAAGGTTTTAGATAGAGAAAAATAGAATATCGTATATAAATAGAATTTAAAAGATTGCTAACATAAACTAATTTTACAATGCAAACAGAAACAAAATCAATGAAAGACCTAATACAACAAAAATGGGCAAAACGTCCGTTAATAATCAGTGGCCCTTGTAGTGCTGAAACTGAAGAACAAGTTCTTGAAACAGCTACACGTTTAGCAAAAACAGGGAAAGTGGATATCCTGCGTGCAGGTATCTGGAAACCACGTACAAAACCAGGATTATTTGAAGGTATTGGTGCAAAAGGTTTGCCTTGGTTAGCACAAGCTAAAAAAATAACTGGTTTACCTACAACTGTTGAAGTAGCAACTGCAAAACATGTGGAAGATGCTTTACAATTTGATGTAGATATGCTTTGGGTTGGTGCAAGAACAACTGTTAACCCTTTCAGCGTGCAGGAAGTTGCTGATGCATTGCGTGGTGTTGATATTCCGGTATTGATCAAAAATCCGATCAATCCTGATCTAGAATTATGGAGCGGTGGTATCGAACGTTTACAGAAAGCAGGTATCAAACAAGTTGGTATGATCCATCGTGGGTTTTCTAACTATGGTAATACTGAATATCGTAATGCTCCAATGTGGCATTTGCCAATTGAAATGAAACGCAGGTTCCCTGAAATGATATTGATCTGTGATCCTTCTCATATCTGCGGACGTAGAGATACTTTACAAGCAGTTGCGCAAAAAAGTATTGATCTCGATTTTGATGGTGTAATGATCGAAAGTCATATTGATCCGGATAATGCGTGGAGCGATGCTAAGCAACAAATTACTCCTGAGCGTTTGGCAGAAATGTTGGGTGCATTAATATGGCGTTCTGAAAGCACTGATAAACAAGAATTCCTAACGGCATTGGCTACACTAAGAGAACAGATCAATCACGTTGATGATGAATTACTTTTATTGATCAGTCAGAGAATGAAAATTGCTGATAAAATTGGTGAATACAAAAGAGAAAATAATATCACTATTTTACAACCGGGTCGTTGGAATGAATTGTTAGAAAAAGCGGTTCAAAAAGGTGACAAACTTGGTTTAAGCAAAGAATTCGTAGAAAAATATTTAGATGCGGTTCATTTGGAATCTATCAATCATCAGAATAAGGTAATGAACTCATAGAGTAATTGATAATTGGTAATGATTTTTATCATTACCAATTATCTAATTATCAATTCACATAATGAAATCAAGTAACATTCAGATCGGCAATAGTAAAGTGTCTTATTATTTTGATGCAGGTTTTTCATATTTGGAAGAACTGACAAAAAAAGAGAACACGATCATTATTACTGATGAAAATGTTTACCATCAACATCACGCGAAATTTGCAGGCTGGAAAATAATTGTATTAAAAGCCGGTGAACAACATAAGCAACAAGCAGCAGTAGATGAAATTATTCAACAGTTAATTGCGTTTGAAGCAGATAGAAAAACTTTCATTGTTGGAGTGGGAGGTGGCGTAGTTACTGACATTACAGGTTATGCAGCTTCGATTTACATGCGCGGATTGAAATTTGGTTTTATTCCTACAACTATTTTGGCAAGTGTTGATGCTGCCATTGGCGGTAAGAATGGTGTTGATGTTGGCGTATATAAAAATTTAGCGGGGTTGATTAAACAACCTGCGTTTTTATTGTTTGATTATTCATTCCTAGATACTTTACCTAAAGAACAATGGGTTAACGGCTTCGCAGAAATAATAAAACATGCCTGCATAAAAGATGCTGAGTTGTTTTCATTTTTAGAAAGCAGATCATTAGAGTCATTTCAATCAGATAAAAAGTTATTGGATAAGTTGATACAACGAAATGTAAACATAAAAACTACAGTAGTTGTAAATGATGAATTTGAAACAGGGGATAGAAAATTATTGAACTTTGGACATACCATCGGTCACGCAATAGAAAATATTTATACATTGTTGCACGGACACGCAATAAGTATAGGAATGGTAGCGGCAGCGATCCTTTCCGAAAAGATCAATCATTTTTCTCCGGGAGAAAAACATCGAATTGAAAAATTATTACATCAATATCATCTCCCTATACAATTGCATTTCGATAAAGCAAAGATCTGGGAAGTGTTAAAGATGGATAAGAAAAGAGTCAGCAATGAAATGAATTTTATCTTATTAAATAAAATAGGAGAAGCGGTTGTAAAGTCAATTCCGCTGACTGAATTAGAAAATATAATTAATCAGAATTTATAAAAGAACTCGTTCTGTCAAATATGATCGTAACAGTACATCCTTCAAATATATCAGGAACAATTCAAGCACCAACGTCTAAAAGCTCTATGCAGCGAGCTTGTGCGGCTGCATTATTAGCAGATGGAGAAACAATTATTTCAAACCCAGGTAAGAGTAATGATGATTTAGCGGCAAAAGATGTAATTCAAAATTTAGGAGCAACAATTACAGAACAATCTAACGGCGATCTATTGATTACATCAAGCAATTCAGTAAACTCTTCAATCTCCCCTTCAGGGGGGCAGGGGGTTTCAGGACTCATTAATTGTGGTGAAGCTGGATTAGGCATCAGAATGTTTGCACCAATCGCAGCATTGAATAAAAATGAAATTACAATTAACGGAACGGGAAGTTTACTAACACGTCCAATGAATTTTTTTGATGAGATATTTCCTCAACTTGGAATTAAAATTCAATCAAACGGTGGCAAGCTTCCAATAAAAATACAAGGGCCATTACACCCAAAAAATATTACGATCGATGGTTCACTTAGTTCGCAGTTTTTGACAGGGTTGTTATTTGCTTATGGCAAATCTGCAACAACGCCAGTTACGATCACGGTGAATAATTTAAAAAGCAAACCATACATCGATCTTACTTTACAGGTAATGAAACATTTTGGCTACGATGTTGTAAATAATAATTACGAATCATTCCTTATCAACCCTAAACCTCTAAACTCTGCATCAATCAACTATACGGTAGAAGGAGATTGGAGCGGAGCAGCCTTCTTATTAGTAATGGGCGCTGTTGCGGGAGAAATAACCATTAAAGGATTAGATGTATTTTCAACACAAGCGGATAAAGCAATTTTGCAGGCATTAAATATGTCGAAAGCAAAATTATCTATCGAAGAAAAACAAATTGTTGTTGGTCCGGGAAAATTACAAGCATTTCATTTTGATGCAACTGAATGTCCGGATCTGTTTCCTCCATTAGTTGCATTGGCATCTTATTGTGAAGGAACAACAGTGATCGAAGGTGTAAGAAGATTGGAACATAAAGAAAGTAATCGTGGCTTAACCTTGCAGGAAGAATTTGGCAAGATGGGCGTAACAATAAAATTACAAGATGATTTGATGTTGATAGAAGGTGGGCAAGGTGTAAAAGGCGCAACGGTGCATTCTCATCACGATCATCGCATAGCAATGGCTTGTGCAGTGGCTGGATTAAAAGCAACAGGAGACACTATCATTGAAGAAGCAGAAGCGATTAATAAATCATATCCTGATTTTTACGAACATTTAAAATTGTTAAAAGCGTCAGTATCGGTACCCGCTAAACAATTAAACTAATAAACAATTAAACAATTTAGCAAGTGAATAGTTTCGGCAGAATATTTAGAGTAAGCATCTTTGGTGAATCACATGGAGAATGTGTAGGTGTTAATATTGATGGATGTCCTGCAGGCTTACCTTTAAGCGTAGACGATTTTACTACAGATATAGAAAGAAGAAAAGCAGGAGCGAAGGGAACTACGCCGCGTAAAGAAGCTGATCTGCCAAGAATTATGAACGGAGTTTTTAATGGTAAAACAACGGGGTTCCCAATTACTATTTTGTTTGATAATGCAAATACACGCAGCGGCGATTACGAAAAACAAAGAGCAGTACCAAGACCAGGTCATGCAGATTTCGTTGCTACAAAAAAATTCGGGGGTTTTGAGGATTATAGAGGTGGCGGCCATTTTAGTGGAAGACTAACGGTTTGTTTAGTAGCGGCAGGTGTGATTGCAAAAAAAGTATTAGGTTCAGGTATCAAAGTTGAATCTACTATTTTGGAAATAGGAAATGAAAAAGATATTGATAAAGGATTACAAAATGCGATCGATCATAAAGATAGCATTGGCGGTATTGTAGAATGTAGAGTAAACGGATTACCAATTGGATTAGGTGAGCCATTTTTTGATTCAGCAGAATCTTTAATTAGTCATGCTGTATTTGCAATACCTGCAGTACGTGGGATAGAATTTGGAACCGGGTTTGCAGCTGCAAAGATGTTTGGTGTTGAGCACAATGACGCAATAATAGATGCATCCGGAAAAACAAAAACCAATCATGCCGGCGGTATTGTTGGTGGAATAACTAACGGCAACGAATTGGTGTTTAGAATAGCAATAAAACCAACCTCATCAACGCCCAAAGAACAATATACCCTAAATGTTGAGACGGGAGAATTGGAAGATTTTTCCGTAAAAGGACGCCACGATCTATGTATAGCTTTAAGAGTTCCTGTTGTGTTAGAAGCTGTGACAGCCTTTGTTTTAGCAGATATGATGATGTTGGAGCAACGTGTACATCGTATTATTTAATGCAAATAATCTATATCTTCTTTCCCCATAGCTACGATTATTAATTAAAGACGATCCTAAAAAACCTGATTAGCTGTTATTTGCGTATATATTAAAATAACAAAAGAATATTATATAAAATATTCTTATTGTGACAGCAATTAATTAACTTGTTAGAAGGGCTTCAGATTTTTAATTATTAAAATATAAATTATTGAAGTAAAACTTTTACCCTATTATTTATGAATCGTTATAAGCATATAATTTTAATTTTTACGTCTCTTTTTATATGTATTCTTATTATTTCCTGTCGCCATAGAAAAAATGTAAACCATATTGTTTCCAATCCTGAAAAGATGGATGAGACTGTTGAAGATGATATCCAGGATGCACTTGAATTTGCTATGGATAATGGTGGTAGAACTGATGATAGTCTTAGGTTACCTTATATTAATCTTGTAAATAGTTTTTATACTAATAATAAGTTTGAATGTGTTTGGAGCCATAAAGAAAAATGGGATCCATTAGCGGATTCTATGTACCGCTTTATTCAAAACGCAGCTTTGTACGGACTTTTTCGTAATGATTATCACTATAAAGAATTAACTACACTAAGAGATACGTTAATTAAGAATTCTTCTACTAAAAAAGATGCAGTATTGTGGACAAACGCAGATCTGTTGCTTACAGATGCGTTTATGCATATAACTAAAGATCTGAAGTTGGGACGTATTCCCGCAGATAGTGTGTTTGCTAAGAGCGCAGATTCTGTTATAACCGATAGTTTTTATGCTGCTTCTTTAAATAAACTCTTAGATAAAAAACAACTAACTATTTTATTCAATTCTTTTGAACCTACATATCGCGGCTATTGGGATATCAAAAATGGGATAAGGAGTTTTCTTGATAGCATGGATCTGCATATTTATACTATTGTTCCTTATCCTTATAATGCAAAGGATAAGAGCGACTCTGTAAAATTTGTCAAAACTTTGCAGAAGAGATTATATGAAAGTCATTCGATCAATTTTACAGATTCACTCCCCACTTTTTCTCAGCTTGATACAGCTATAAAAAAATATCAGGTGCTTAAAGGATTAAAGCCAGATGGTATAATATCCGAATTATTGGTTAGCGTTATGAATGAAAATGATGTTGATCGTTTTAAAAGTATAGCCATCACACTTGATCGTTATAAACATATGCCTGATAGTATTCCTGATAAATATATCTGGGTAAATCTTCCAAGTTTTTATATGCATGTTTGGGATCATGATACGCTTGTTTTTGAATCGAAAATAATTTGCGGTAAGCCATTAACACCAACACCATTACTAACTGGTAATATCACTAATATGATCACTTATCCAACCTGGACGGTGCCTAATAGTATTATTGTTAAACAGTATTTACCTAAGCTAAAAACAGATCCAAATTATCTAACCAAACTCGGACTTCATTTAATTAATAAAACAGGTGATGTTATTGATCCAACTACACTTAATTGGAAAAAATATACAGCGGGTATTCCATTTAATGTAGTGCAGGGTAGTGGTGATGATAATTCGTTGGGTGTAATGAAATTTAATTTTAACAATCCTTTTGCGATATACCTGCATGATACCAATCAGCGTTATCTCTTTAAAAATAATTTCAGGGATCTGAGTCATGGCTGTGTTCGTGTGCAGGAATGGCAAAAGCTGGCTTATTATCTTATCAGAAATGATAGCCTTGCTTTAAAACATGGGCAAAAGCCATGGTATACCACAGATACCGTAAACAATTTATTGACTAATAAAGTAAAACGATTACTACCTGTTAGAAACAAAGTTGCGTTATACATTCTTTACTTTACTTGTGAAGGCAAAGATGGTAAACTGATTTTTTATGATGATATTTATGATAGGGATAAGATATTGAAAGAAAAATATTTTGCAAATGAATAATCTTTTCATTGCAGACAGTAGCAGGTACAGCAAAGTATCATGGTTGTCCAATTCCTGATACAGATCACGATGGTATAAATGATGAAGAAGATAAATGCCCTACAGTAGCTGGTGTTGCAAAATATCAAGGCTGTCCGATTCCGGATACAGACAATGATGGTGTAAATGACGAAGAAGATAAATGTCCTACAGTAGCTGGTCCTGCAAGCAATTTCGGTTGTCCTGTAATTGAAAAATCAGTAGTTGATAAGATCAATTATGCAGCGAAAAATATTTTCTTTGCTACAGGTAGCGATAAGTTGTTACCTCAATCTAGCAAATCATTAACTGAAGTTGCTAAGATCATGAGTGATAATCCGTCATTAAAATTAAGTATAGATGGCTATACAGATAATACGGGTGATGCAGCTAAGAATGTAGCATTGAGCCAAAAAAGAGCTGATGCAGTAAAAGCCTTCTTAGTAAACAACAAAGTTGAAGCTGCTCATTTAACTGCTGCTGGTCATGGTTCTGACAAACCTTTAGCAGATAATAAAACTGCTGCAGGTAGAGCTCAAAACCGCAGGGTAGAATTGGGTCTTACTAACTATTAAGATTAATATTTGATAAATACAAAGCCCCCTGCAAAACAGGGGGCTTTTTCATTGAATATTTCTCATTTCGAAATCAGGAAATATATCTTATAAAAAGAGAGCGTTGTTTATTTGTTACTTTTGCATTATTAATAAAAAAATAAAAATAAAAAGTAAAAAAGCTTTAGCTTAAAATACCTCAATTTTAGGTTTTGATTTTTAATTTTTTACTTAAAAGTTGTATGGCAAAGATCGCGATTAATATAGCAACAGGAAGTTTACAGCAAGAAGAGATAATTGTGGGCATTGATCTAGGGACTACCAATAGTTTGGTAGCTATTATTCATCCTGATACCAAGCAGCCTGTTGCACTTAAAGAACACAACACCAGCTCATTGGTTCCATCTGTAATACATTTTGATGAAGCTGGAAATATAATAGTTGGAGAGGAAGCCAAAAGGAAATTGATAGGCGAGCCTCAAAATACTATTTTTTCTGCTAAACGTTTGATGGGTAAATCATATAACGATATCAAACAAAATGCTTCTTTCTTTTCCTATAAAGTGATTGATGACAATACTGAAAGCCTGGTGAAGGTTCAGGTAGGTAATAAGTTTTATTCTCCCGTAGATCTATCTTCTTTTATCTTGAAAGAGTTAAAACAGCGCGCAGAGCATATCCTAAAAACGCCCGTTAATAAAGCAGTAATAACCGTGCCTGCTTATTTTAATGATGCACAAAGACAAGCAACAAGAGACGCAGGAAAATTAGCGGGGCTAGATGTATTGCGTATCGTGAATGAACCAACAGCAGCAAGTCTTGCTTATGGCTTAGGGCTACAAAAAGATGATGAAAAAACAATTGCTGTATATGATCTGGGTGGTGGAACATTTGATATTTCAATATTAAAAATTAGTAATGGCATATTTGAAGTGTTATCTACCAATGGCGACACTTATTTAGGGGGAGATGATATTGATAATTCAATTGTGAAATATTGGTTACAACAGTCTGGTATAAACGAAGATGAGTTAAGAATAAATAAGGAACTAATACAAGCTATTCGTTTAAAAGCGGAAGAAGCTAAAATTTATTTGTCAGCTAACAATATTTTTGAAGGAGAATTAAATGGAGATAATTTATCTCTTACAAAAGAAAAATTTAATGAACTTATAAAGCCATTGGTTGATAAGACAGTTACATGTTGTACGAATGCTTTAAAAGACGCATCATTAAAAACTAAAGATATTGATGTAGTAGTAATGGTTGGTGGTTCAACAAGAGTTCCTTTGGTAAAAGAAAGTATTAGTCAGTTTTTTGGAAAACCTGTAAATGACACGGTTAATCCAGACGAAGTAGTGGCATTGGGTGCAGCGATACAGGCCGATATTTTAGCAGGTAATAATAAAGATTTTTTATTGCTGGATATAACGCCGCTTTCTTTGGGTATCGAAACGATGGGAGGATTAATGGATGTATTGATTCCACGTAATTCTAAAATACCTAATAAAGCAGCAAGACAATACACAACATATAAAGACGGACAAGGTGGAATGAAAATAGCTGTTTATCAGGGCGAGCGCGACATGATAAAAGATAATAGAAAGCTGGCCGAATTTAATTTAACAGGTATCCCGGGTATGCCGGCAGGTATGCCAAAAGTAGAAGTAAGTTTTTTAATTAATGCTGATGGTATTCTGGTTGTAAAAGCAAAAGAACTAAGAAGTGGTGTAGAACAAAGCATTGAAGTAAAATCTCAATTTGGAATAAGTGACGAAGAGGTAGAAAAAATGTTGTTAGATTCAATTACACATGCTAAAGATGATATTGCAACAAGAGCATTGGTGGAAGCAAGAACAGAAGCGGAACAATTACTGGAAACAACTGAAAAATTTATCCAAAAAAATGCGACGCATTTATCAAAAGATGAATTGATGCAAACGGCAGCTGCCATGCAAGCCTTGCAACTAGCCTCAACAATGGACGATAAAGATCTGATACATACAAAAGTTGAACAATTAAACGACATCTCCAGACCTTATGCAGAGCGCATCATGGATCAGGCTGTTTCTGCAGCGATGAAGGGGAAAACTATTTAGTCTTACACATCTTTATCACTGTAAACTCTATAGTTTTTGCGGCAAGCAAAACAAAGAACGGATAAATAGAAAGTACAAATCGGTTATGGTAGTCATCGCATTGCAGCACGATTGTGACTGCGTATAAAAGAATACTGCAAATAAGAAATACCGTAATCTCTTTTCTGAGTTTTCTATTTTTTATAAAGAAGCTCCCTATGCTGAAAAGATACACAGGTATTATGTTTAGTAAAAGATAAAGATTGTGTCTATTACTAAAGTAATCTCGTCTCATCAAAAAGAAGTAACGCAATTTTATTCCTGCATAGTGAATGAAATGATCAAAATTATGCCAGACATAAAATATCAACTGATAAAGCGGATTGCCCGTTTTATCCAAATAAAGTCTGGTTGTATGGATAGTAGAGGGGAGATCACAAATTATATTTTCTTCTTCAAAAGGCTTCGTGATCGTCCAGTCTTCAATTGAAGAGAATATGGTATTTACTATGAAATAAAAAAGGGTTAATAATATAATCGACCCAAAAAAAATAATGATTTTCCATTTTTTATTAGCGACATAAAAAAGGTATAAGTAAGTACTTATTGCAAATAAAATTCCTAATGGCCTGGAAATAACTGTCAGCAGTAATGCTGCAGAAATGATTACTACATGCTTAATGCTGTCAGGTTTGTAAAGGATTAATGCAGATAATAATATTAGAATAGAACTGTAAAAAGCGGATTCTGTATATAAATAAACGACCCAACTCTGGTAGGGCCAAAACGCAAGCAGGTAAAGGATAATCACTGTTGCTGTAATAGTAGTAAAAATTGTTTTTAACGCTTTGTAAAAGAATAAATAAGCGAAAAAATTTATCAAAGCCTGAATAATAAAAGCACCAACCAATCCTATTTTAATTTTTGTCGCAAAAGCTATAATAAAAGTAGTCGTAGCATAAAACCAATATCTTGAAGCAGACATACTCCCATATCTAAGAAGGTAATTAGCCTGGTATATATATTTTTCAGCCTCTAGCTGTGTAAATAAACCGAACCAATTATAATATATTATTACAGATAGGAGCCAACAGAAGGCAATGATATATGTACCATATTTATCTAAAAACGATGTACTAGTTAATTGAAGCTTCATTAGGATGCGGCTAATTGGTTTTTGTAAAATTTTCTCCTTACTAGCACTGCTAGTGGTTGTTCTACAAGTTTATGAAAAATGAAGGAGATAATTATCATGCAGATAAAGGCGATAAATATGTTGGTGCTGATAAATTTAAAGATATAAGATAAAACAAAAGTAGTATGTAATAAATAAAAGGAATAGGTCGAGTTACCTAGCTGTATCATTATTGGAGAAGATAAGAATCTTTGCAATAAACTTTCAAAATAAATAAGGTTATAGAATAGAATAGTGATACCGATTGGTAACAAAATATTATTTACGGTCATACCTGTCCATAAATTTGTTGCATGTTCCATATTGTTATTGGAAGCAATTAAATAAAGAAAAGTTATTGATACAAGAATGATCAATAGCCCAATATATAAGCTATACTTACTTATTGATCCAATAAAATAGTTTTTAATTTCGCCTTTTACTATCATACCTAAAAATATTCCGCAGGCAAATTCAAAAATTCTTCCGAAGAAAGTGGAATAGGCTGTAAAAAAAAGATCATTGAAAAAACCTTCAAAGGGAAAATAATGGAAGAGTAATGTTAGTAATAAACCGATACTATAAAAAATCAGAATGGCCTTAATAAGCGAACCCATATTCTTTGCATAAAGAAAAATAAGTGGCGATAATAAATAAAAAAGTTCTTCGACAGACATGCTCCAGCTAGGGCCGACGCCGGTTAGCCAATACTTTGCAGAAAAGCCTTTTAGCAACGTAATATTTAAAAGGTAAAGGTTCATAGCTTCTTTTCCAGAATAATAATGATGATAATATCCAATAAAAAAGGTAGCGCTGATTAGTATGAGTAAAATAGGGTATACCCGTGCTATTCTATTTACAAAATAATTGTATAGCGTTGTTTTATTGAAGTTCCTTATGTCACTGTATTTATAGTATATAAGAAAGCCACTGAGAACAAAAAAGAAATTCAGGAAACAATAAAACTGATTTACAAATAACCATAAGTGTGGTTGTAATTGTTGAGAAAAACAATTAAGGTGTTTAAAGAAAATAAAATACACACAGATAGCACGTATTCCAGTAAGTGCCGGTATGATTTTTTTTTCACTCATGAATAAAACCGAAGTAAGTTAAAATTGTTTTGCGAATTATTTAAACTGCATAAAACGATTAACATATTTGCCAATCATATCAAACTCAATATTTACTTCATCGTCTTTCTGTACAAATTGGATGTTTGTATGTTCATAGGTATATGGAATAATAGCAACAGTAAATGAATTATCTGTTATATCAAAGAGGGTAAGACTAGTACCATTAATGGTTATAGAGCCTTTCTCAATTATTAATGATGCAAATTTTTTGTCGAAGTGAAAAGTATATTCCCTGCTACCATCTTTACTTTTTATTTCAATACATTTAGCCGTAGTATCAACATGGCCCTGTACAATGTGGCCATCGAGCCTTCCATTCATCTGTAAGCATCTTTCAATATTTACTGATGTTCCTTTTTTCCAGTCTCTTAGGTTTGTTTTTGTTAATGTTTCATCGATAGCTGTAATACGATGCTGACCATTCTTTATTTCTTCCACTGTCAGACAAACACCATTATGCGATATACTTTGATCGATAGAAAATTCAGCAGAGATAGGGGATGCAACCCAAAAAGTGCGGTTAGTTCCTGATGAAATAACGGCTTCAATAGTGCCAATAGTTTCGATTATACCTGTAAACATCCTACAAATTTACTTTTTTTTGGTGTTTGATTTTGATTTTTAAATATTTCAGTTATCTTTGCAGTTCTAAAAAACTACCAGAGGAGGTATATACAAATGTTAATAATAGATTCAAAAGATTGCGAAAACATAGACAAGGCGCTTAAAAAATATAAGAAGAAATTCGAGAAGAGCCGTGTTTTATTACAGCTAAGAGAAAGACAGGCTTTTATCAAGCCTTCTATCAGACGCCGTAAAGAAGTGTTGAAAGCAGTGTACAAACAGAATATCGCAAGCGGTAAAATAGATATCTAGTCGCTATTTTATTGCTGTCAGTAATATTTTAAACTGATAATCGGTTATTGTAACTTTGATTATCAGTTTTTTTATGCCCCAAAGTAACCAGGAAATTATACAGCCTTTTTTAGATTACCTCAAATTTCAAAAAAGGTATTCCCAACATACTATTGTTTCTTATGAGAATGACCTGATCTCCTTTTTTGATTTTATTGAAATACAATTTGGTGGTATGCCATTGACAGATATTAATACATCCTTCGTTCGCAGCTGGCTGGCGAGTTTAAAAGAAAACAAGATTAGTTCTAAAAGCATCAATCGTAAAATATCTGCTTTAAAATCCTTTTTTAAATACCAGTTAAAAAAGGGACTTCTGCAAGCAAGTCCTATGGGTGCTATTGTTTCTCCAAAAATTAGCAAACGGCTACCTCAGTTTGTAGCAGAGAATGATATGCATGATTTATTCGCCTATATGGAATTTCCTGATACATGGGATGGCAAAACAGATAAATTATTATTGCAGATATTGTACAATACAGGTATGCGTAGGGCAGAGCTGGTAGGTTTAAAAGAA
>Ga0207034_1085_pt2 | contig 15728 bp, 14 predicted proteins | sample Alteio_BWMinCont_36_FD_153269 | JGI IMG/M metagenome (GOLD analysis project Ga0207034, IMG submission 153269) | Enriched cells from forest soil in Barre Woods Harvard Forest LTER site, Petersham, Massachusetts, United States -... | ecosystem: Environmental > Terrestrial > Soil > Temperate forest >...
GTTCAATCTACTGTCGTTTATGCGCTACCTAAAGAAAATCCAATCGCAGCCAACGCTGGCATATTGCCAAAAGATCAAATATTGAATATTAATGGAGAGTTTGTTGGCAGTCCATCGGATGCCGTAAAAATTCTGACTGGACATAAAAACGAAGAAGTAAAAATAGATATTAAACGTAATATCAAAGGCGTGGATCAACAGCTTAGTTTAACCATGAAAACTAATGACGCTGGCAAAGTAGGTATGGCTTTAATGGACAATAATCAATATGGTCAAGATGGCCAGCATAACTAACACTGCCAGAAATTGAAGGCAAAAGTCATGCAGTGAAAAGGCGAAATACAAATTTAAGTCCTCATATGAATTGCTTACTGAATTATAACAGGTGCATTAATAATCGATTGAAATGCCAGTATAGTAGTAGCACAGTATTTGAGCCGCATTGTAGCCATGTTTAGCTAATGACTTAGCACCCCATTGAGATAATCCTAAACCATGTCCAAAGCCTTTGCCAGTAAAGATATAGGCAGTTTCGGCAGGCGTTACATTAAAATTTGCGCTAGGAAGACTGAAATACTTTCTAGCCGCTTCGCCAGAAATAATATGACTACTATTTAAGCCATTAACGAGCATATAGGTTGTTCTACCGGAGGGGGATTTAGCCAATACAGAAATAGACAAAACCTGGCCAATGTCCTTGGGTAAACCACTTTCGGTTTGCAAAATAGAATAATTTTTTGTCCAATTGTATAAAGGCGCTTCTTGATCAAAATCAGTTACTGCTTTTAAATAAGGAACCGGTTTATGCCAAACATGTTCTGCTGCTTCTGTGCTGCCACCGCTGGAGCTATGAAAATAAGCACATATAGGCTTGCCGTCATATTTTATTACGAGTCCTTTGGTTGCATTCACAGCTTCATTGGTAGGCTGTGATTCAGATCTGACTCCTAGATAGACTTGATCTTCTGTATTGTCTTTTAAATCATAACCAAGACTTCCATGTTTACCGAAATTAGCTATAGCATAAGAACGGGCTGCAATTGTCTGCGCTTTAAGCGCTTCGCTTGGCCAGAGGCTTGGCATTTCAGAAGGAACAACTGATAGCAAATAATCTTCTATATCTAAACAATTGATGATGTTGAAAGCGGCGCTTGTTTTATCTGCTGATATATCGTTTGTAAAACTGGCAACCTTAGGATTTTTGTTTATGGGAACAGTCTGCTTAATTAAAAATGATCCACGGTATAAACGATCATTAAAGGCTAATAAACCGCCAGTGTTCGCTGGCTTAATTGTATAGCTCAGTTTATTTGCTGAAAGAGGCAGATTAGCTGTGTTGGCAAATGCGTCCGAAAGTGGTGCCATGTCTAGATCTCTAGTTGTATTAGGAAGGCTGCCAGTTGTGGTATAGACAGCTGCTTCGATGGCTGGTTTGAATTTATAAAACTTAGCTAGTTTTTGCATCGATAAATAATATTCTTTTGCTGGTTGCAAAACTAAATGATCATCTTTTACTGACAGAAGCCACTCGCTTTGGGCTGGCAAATTCGCTAGGAGTTCTCCACTTGTATTATCGATTAATTGAGCGCCGTCTAGTACAGCTAATTTGGCCGCTTGCAAATTTAAACCAATACCAATTCTTATGGTAGTGGCAGGACTTATTGCATTGATATTGGCTGGTATTGTATTTGATATCGGATTATACAAATTTTGCTGAACAGTCACTCCCTGCTTATTGGCAGTAGTACCATCGAGCTTGCTTTTTTTGTCTATCTGATTTGTATAATTATTTGCCGAAGCAGAACTATTCATTAAATAGCTGGGTATTAATCTGTGACTATGCTTATTATTGAACTGTTTGTCGGGTCCAAGATAATGCACCTGTCCAGCTGTATAGGGACTAGCTGGATAGTAATTGAAATTAGTTGGATAGTAATTTGGGCTATTTGGCTGAGCTGCTGTTTGCTTGTCTTTATGCTTATGATGAAAAAACCAAAAAGCATAAACTGGGGCTGGCACCATAACTGTTTGGCCAAACATAGAAGCTAAAGCAATAATGGCAATAGTGCCAGGTGCGTACTTGACCTTCAAATTATTCCTCAAACTTTCTAGACACCAGACCAATATTGTAGTCTTCATGCATATTTTCGCAAGCGGTAAATAGTTGTCAGGAGATTTTAGATCACAGCTGGATAAGGCTAGCAGCTGATAAATACAGTTTCGTTTTAGATCTAAACAATTAGAATTAGAATTAGAATTTGTCTCTGCGTCTTCAGCCTCTTAAGGCTTCAGCGCCACCGACTATTTCCAGCAGATCTTGTGTAATGCCGCTTTGTCTTGCTTTGTTATAGACAAGCGTAAGCGAGCTAATTAAATCGCGGGCATTATTAGAAGCATTAGTCATAGCGTTCATACGAGCTGCCAATTCAGAAGCAGACGCTTCTAATAGCGCTTGATAAACAACGTTTTCTAGATATTTAGGAATAAGTTCTTTGCTCATTACTTCTAAGATGCTGGGTTCAAACAGTCTTACCGGCGTCAATTTATCACTGTGCTTAATTTCTGCATTAGCGATTGTCTCACTAGTTTTGGACGATATTGACTCGACCATTACTTCTACTTTTAAATTTGATAAGGTGGCTGGTAGATAAGGAAGTTTTGCTACTTTTGCACGCAACATTGAAATAAATTGTGTGCCGATTAATTCAACTGCATCGATTGTGCCATCAATAAATAATGCGCTTGCTTGTTGCGAAATTAATTTAGCTTCTTCCACGGTGGGAATGGCTGGTAAAAGAGCATAGTTTTTTAGTTTTTCTACTTTTATTGATTTAAAAAATGCTGCTGCTTTCAATCCAACAAGAATTAAAGCAACTTGTTTGCCTTCCGCCCCTAGAGACTGAATACGGCTCAATGCTTCACGGAATACATTTGTATTGTAAGAACCACAAAGTCCGCGGTCTGAAGATAAAATAATCAAAGCTACTTTGTTTACTGGACGAGCATGCAATAATGGCAAGCCATATAAATCAACAGTGGCAATTTCTTTTACTGCATCCAATAACATTTCTACAATTGCTTTTGTAAAAGGTCGGGCTGCCTGTACTCGTGCTTGCGCCCGGCGTACTTTGGCAGCAGCAACCATACGCATAGCGCGAGTAATTTTTTGTGTGGCTTGCACACTTTTAATTCGCTGTCTGATTGCTTTTAAATTAGCCATTATTGTTTGTTGATTTTATTTACGCTTGAAAGAAATTGGTCTTGAATGTAACTATCTGGTCAGTAAGCACTTTTTCATCAGCTTCGGTTAGCTTATCGCCTGTCGTAATTTTGCTTTCTATATCTTTAGCCTGAGCAGACAGATATTTAAACCATTCGCTTTTGAATTTACTTATATTTTTTGTATCAATATCATCAAGCAGACCTTTATTAGCAGCAAAAATTATTGAGACTTGCTGAGCTAACGTTAAAGGCTGATATTGTGGTTGTTTCAATACTTCAGTTAGTTTCTGGCCACGGCGGATTTGATCCTGTGTAGCTTTATCTAAGTCCGATGCAAATTGTGCAAAAGCTTCTAGTTCTCTAAACTGGGCTAAGTCCAGCCTTAACTTACCAGCGACCGCTTTCATAGCTTTTGTTTGCGCAGCGCCACCAACACGGCTTACTGAAATACCAGCATTAATAGCTGGTCTTACGCCAGCATAAAACAAGTCTGTCTCTAAAAAGATCTGTCCATCAGTAATTGAAATAACGTTAGTGGGAATATATGCAGATACGTCCCCTGCTTGTGTTTCAATAATTGGCAAGGCAGTAAGCGAACCAGCTCCCAATTTATCAGATAATTTGGCAGCCCGTTCCAGTAAGCGGCTGTGTAAATAAAACACATCACCTGGATAAGCTTCACGACCCGGAGGGCGTCTAAGTAACAAGCTCATCGCCCGATATGCTTGTGCGTGCTTTGACAAGTCATCATACACGCACAAAGCATGTTGACCTTTGTGCATAAAATATTCGCCAATAGCAGCACCCGCATAAGGAGCTAGAAATTGTAAGGCTGGAGCAGCTGTAGCAGACGCGTCCACGATTACAGTGTATTCCATTGCTCCTTTTTCTTCTAGAATTTTTTGGATACGACCAACATTGCTTTCTTTTTGACCGATGGCAACATAAATACAGATTGGTCTATTTGGTTGATGTTTTTGATTGATAATGGCGTCAATGGCAATGGCTGTTTTTCCAGTTTGTCTGTCACCAATGATTAACTCACGCTGACCACGACCAATAGGGATCATGCCATCAATAGCGCTAATACCGGTCATTAATGGTTCGCAGACTGATTGCCGCGCTACTATGCCTGGTGCTTTAACTTCAATTGGGCTAAATTCATCTGATGTGATTGGACCTTTGCCATCGAGAGGCAATCCAATTGGGTTAATAACACGACCGAGCAATTGTGATCCAACTGGCACAGATGCAATACGCCCAGTTGTTTTTACAGTCATGCCCTCCTTGATTTTTCTTCCTTCACCAAGGATAACTACACCAACATTATCTTCTTCCAGGTTAAGTACCATGCCCGCTGTTTTGTCCTCGTCTTCAAATTCAACTAACTCGCCCGCCATGGCCTTTTCCATGCCGAAAACACGAGATATACCATCACCAACCTGCATAACAGTACCAACATTAGAGACACTAAGAGTAGAGCGATAATTCTCTAATTGTGCCTTTAATATAGATGTAATTTCATCCGGTCTAATTGCCATAATTTGTTATCCTATACTCCTGTTTTCTCAAATATTCTTAAACACTCAATAGTAGTTTTTCTATATTGTTTAGTCTGCCTTTTAGACTGCCATCAATAACTTGATCACCGATTCGCAAAACAAAACCCGCTATCAAAGAAGGATCAATAGCAGTTTCTAACTTTAAATGAGCGCCTAAATATTCATTTAGTCTGGCTTTGATATCAGCAATGTTGTTATCCGATAGTGTTTCAGAAGATACCAATTGTGCTATGACAGTATTTCGTTTTTCATTCAATAATTTGCGATAGCTAGATTCAATTGTTGGCAATAACTCTAGTCGACGTCTATTAACGAGCAAATCTAATAAACGCAGTGACAACTCTTGCACTTCACCCATGAAAATTTCCTTTAACAAAGCCCCCTTTTGAGCAGCTGAATAAGATGGATGATTCAAAACATTTTTCAAGTCTATATTATTCTCGACTGTTTGGTTGATAATCCGCAAATCAGTAGCAATATGATCAGCTAAAACTGGCACGACCTCTTTAGAAGAGGCAAGCTCTATTAACGCTTGTGCATAACGTTCACCGACTAAATTGTATTGGGATTTCACAGACTATAATTCCTTTATGAATTTGCTTATTTTATCCATTTTTTGGAGTTATCTATATTGTCTATTTTTTTTACGTTATGCATGGCTTTTTTTATGTTTTCTATGCTTGCACAACTTTCTGAGGGTTGTGATTGGCGTTTGATCTATTGCTTATCATTTCGTTAGTAATATTTGCACCGCCAATTTTACCCAACTCGCCCATAAATTCTTGGGCAATTTTTATTTTATTGTTGGGAGTTAGAGTAGAACGCAAATTCTCTTCAGCTAATTGCATAGCAGCCTTAGCTACGATATTACGCATTTCTACAATTGCTGCTTGTCTTTCATTGTGAGCCGCTAATTCGAATTTTTTACGCAAGTCAGCTATGTCATTTTCAGTTTGTTGTTTTAGGTCTTCAGCCATTTGTTTAGCAGCGTGTTTTGCTTCTAATATGATTTGTTCAGCTTCTCGACTTGCTTGTTCAATTTTTTGTTTTTGTTCAGCAAGCGTTTGCTCAGCTTCTTTACGCGTCTTAGCCGCTAACTCTAATTCGTTATTGATTGCCTGTTGTCTTTGAGAAATAAAAGCAGGGACATATTTTTTTATTGCCCACACTATCAATACAATTAAAATAATCCAGTTAATCATGTTAGAGCGGAAATCTAACAATGAGGCAATTATATTTTCCTGGCCAACTTCAGCAAGAATAAACATAAGCAATTTCCTTAGCGCGTTTTCTCAAGTACTTGCAGTACGTGTTCTTCATTTGTAACTAGGGCTAGTCTTTCTCCTAATAACTTATTGATGATTTCGCCAACCAGTTCTAGCTCCGGGTGAATGAGTGATTTAAGTAGACTTTGTCTAGTACTGGTAAGCTCTCCTTTTAGCTCATCAAGTTTATTGTGTCCTTCACCCTGGATAGTTTTTAGTTTGTCGTCTCGTTGTTTTTGCTCGTCAGTAAGCGCTTTTTGTATAATTGATTGTGCTTCCAGACGGCTTGTGTGTAATTTGGCTTTATAGTCAGCTAGAATTTTTTCTGTTTCTTGAGCGCAATTTCTTGCTGCCTCCAGATTTGCTTGCATACGAGCAGCCCGTTTTTCCATTGCTTGCCCAACAGGCTTGAGCATTATCATATTCAGCAATTGAATAAAGATAAGGAAAAGAACAATAAAAATGACATAAGTGCCATTGAGTTCAAACATGTTTCTTTAAACCAGAAGCGAAACTAAAATCAACAACAAAAAAATTATTGCAAATTGGAAGCATAGAAATATAACAACATGGAAGTAGCAAAAGCCATAAGGCCAAGCGCTTCCATCAAAGCAGCAATAATAATAGTATTGGTAAGAAGTTTTCCTGCCATTTCTGGTTGTCTAGCCATGCCTTCCAGAGCCCCTGCTCCTGCTAAGCCGATGCCTATACCAGATCCGGCTACGCCAACAGCTGCTATACCAGCGCCAAGTAAGGCTGCTGATTTAATAAGGGTGACATTTGCTACTGCTGCACTGCCGGCCTGAGCTAATAAAGTATGGTCCACTTTTTATCTCCTTTTAAATAACTTATCCAGATGATGCCTTTACAAAGTAAGTAAAGGCAATTAACTGCCCGAAAACAGATTGCTATACAGGATGCATTGATTTAGCTCCTGGACGCCCCTTCATTATAGCAATAGGTGAATGTGTATAACTAGTCTAACGTTTAAGGCTTTCCTAAGATTACAAGCCATAATATCTTAGAATGCAATTTTTAGTGATGGCTGACAGTTAAACCAATGTAAATCGCAGTTAATAAGGCAAATACAAAGGCTTGAATGATACCAATGAAGAGCTCAAATCCCATGACACCGATAGGCAAAAGCCACGGCACCAGAATTAAAGACACGCCGCGCAAAATTTCATCGGCTGTAATAACTAACATGAGTCGCAAAGCTAAAGTTGAGGGACGGATTATAAAATCCAGCCATTCAATTGGGTTTAAATAAAGCTTGAAGTATTTCAAGCCGTGTGCCCAGAAGCCAGAGCCTAAGTAAGTTAAAAGAGATATTGTGGCTAAAGCGGCTGTGACATTGAAATCAGTTGTGGCCGAGGCAAGTTCCAATGGCCCATGACCGATTTTGGGCCACCAAGAAAAACACTCAAGGGCTTTCCAGGGTCCCACACCGATAAAATTGTTTACTAATACGAAAATAAATATGGCAGCAATTAGGGGCAGAAATGTTTTGTAAACATCGCCCATCTGTCCCTTGGTAAGTCCAGCCATAAAGTCATAATACATTTCAAGCAGATTTTGTCCGACCCCGCCGGCATTTTCTGTAGTCAGCCGCGGGGTAATAATTGCTGCTGTAGCTAAAATGCCAAACATGCTGACAAGGGTAAGCCCAATTGTGTCAACATGAATATCTCCGGTTTTGCCAAGAGCCGAAATACCTAGAAAAGAGCTATCGCATACTTGCGGATCGTGCACAAAATAACTAAGGGATAAATTTTTGCCTAACATATTTGATAGCGGGTTCTTTCAATGACTTTTGCAGTTGGCGTTTGGGAAATTGTAGAAAACAATTTTGCATGATAACAGTGGTCAAGTGTATTGGTCAAGCCAATGCTAAGTTCTCCCCGTGTTTTACTTGGCGTGTCTGACTCATTCTATGTCGTCTTTATTTAACTTAATGGCCTTAATCACAAGACGTGCTAATCCCGCACCTCCGCCTAGAAAGCAGAGAATAATGGTGAGCCAAGGTGTGGTCATTAGTTTTTGATCGAGATAATGTCCTAAACACAACCCTAGAACAAGGAGAACAGCTGCTCCGATAACTCCGTCTGCCACGGTCATCATGGCTTGATTGGTTGAAATTGGTTCTTTGCCCATGCTTATTTTTACTTTACGGCCGTTGTCTAGTAGTATTTCATACGTGTCAGCGTCGAGCCAAGCAGGGCCAAGGCGAGGCAGCGCTTATAATATTGGTTCAAGCTTTAGCTGGGTACAAAGGTAATTGGAGATGTCATTAAATGTTTGAGCGTTTTGTAAATCTAATTAGGTCCATCTTTGGTGCTCTGCTTGGTAAAGCAGAAGATCCTTCATTGATGCTAGAGCAGGCTTATCAAGAATTGAACGCTAACGTTATGCAAGTCCGGCAAGCGGTTGCCCAGGCTTTGGCTACTGAAAAACAAATAGAGCAACAACGCGCAAAAAACCTGGAGCAAATACAAACCTGGCATAATCGGGCCATTATGGCTGTGCAACAGGGCAATGATGATTTAGCTAAACAAGCCTTGCAACGCAAACAGCAATATACACAAGTAGCCGGCGAACAAGATGTATTGCTTAAAAATCAGCATAAAGCCACAGAATCGTTAAAAGAAAAAATGACTGACCTAGAAGCAGAAGTACAAAAAGCTTATTCAAAGAAACAATTATTAATTGCTCGCGATAAAGCAGCGCAAGCAACTGGTAAGGCAAATGAATTATTATCTAAAACTACTGCTTACGGGACACTTTCCACTATAGACAGAATGGAAGAAAAAGTGCAGGAGCGCGAAGCTAGATCGGCAGCCTTAGCTGAATTGAGTGGCGATCACTTAGAAAAACAATTTAAAAGTATTGAAACTAAGACAGATGTTGACCAGGATTTAGCTGCTTTGAAAGATCAGCTTGGCATAGGTCCGACAAAAATAAAAATTCAAGAGCCGATATTATTAGAAGAAAAAAGTAAGTCTAACGATACGGTAGAGGCTCAAGAAGTACGAGATTTATCGGACAAAGATTAAAAGCTAGTGGTAATTGATTTAGTGTTACTACTCTGTGATTGTTTAAATCTCGCACCTTATGGGTACTGACTGGTTAGCACTCTTGATGAGGCTATGTCTCAAGTAATGTATGTTTAACCTTGATTTGCTCGCCCAAGTTTATTTAATTAGTTGCTTTGTGGGCGGATTTTTTATTATTTTCACTATAGTTCTTGGACAGATGGGTCAAATGTCTGGACATCACGGGTTTCATCTGCCTGGTGGGCATGATGCTTTGTCAGGGCATTCGGGTGCTCATGGTCATATTGGACATTCTGGTGGCTATTCAGCAGATCATAATATTGCTCATGCCGGCACAGGGCATGCAGTCGGCGGACATGATCTTACTGGGCACGGTGTAAGTGGCCATGGTGTCAGCGGCCACGATTTAGGTGAGCATGGTGGGGCTTTGCATGGTATTAGCGGGCATCACACTACTGGTGTGCATGGTGATATGTCTAATTCCAGTCCACAGGACTGGTTTGGTAATTTTATATCCACAAGCATTCTTCAGGGGCTTAGACGGCGGCTGCTAATTTTTATTCAGGGTGAAGATATTCCTTCGCGCATAGGTATGCTTTTAATTTCTTTATTGAGTCCTATGCGCATAGCAATTTGGCTTACTTTCTTTGGTTTAAGCGGATTTTTTATTGAACGCCTGTTTCCTTGGCTTTCTTTGCTCTCCTTAATTCCGGCTATAATTATCGCTTTTGTAGTTTCCAATTTACTTAACGCCTTCCTCAGCCGGACAATAGATACTTTGCAGTCGCCAGAAATGCCAGGTGAAGACGAACTGATTGGTAAAGTGGCGCAAGTATATACTCCTTTAACGAACAATTTAATCGGCGAGATTGTTTTTACAACAATTTCCGGGCGTATTAATTGTGCCGCCAAAGCGGCCAAAGAAGGATTGTCTTTCAAACGCGGACAAAGAGTAATGATTATCGATATGAAAGATCATATAGCCTTAGTTGAGCCTATAAGCGATCCCATGTTGCTAGAAGACTTGCGGCAATAAGGTTCTAGTAAAGTGGAATTATAAAAGCTAATAAAATATATAGTCATCCAGCAACCGATATTTTATTTGCACAAGAGGTATATTGATGTGGGGATAAAAATCCCTATCTAATTACTAGTAGATAGATTTCTCTACTCAGGAGGTTTTTCATATGTTTGGTTTAGACCCGATGCTAATTGGTGTTGGTAGTTTCGTATTCATTGTTCTGGTCTTCTTGGCAGCCTTTGTGCCTATGCTCTGGCAAAAGTGTGGACCGAACCAAGCGATGATTATCTCTGGACTAAATCATGGCAATAGGCGTTATCGCATTGTCGCTGGTGGTGGTGCGGTGTTATTGCCATTCTTTCAACAACGCAACGACTTAAGTTTGGAAGTGATGACAATCGAAGTGCATTCGCAAGCGCCAATGATCACTAAAACGGGTGTGCCTATTTTTGTTGAAGGCGTAGCACAGGTAAAAGTAAAAGGAGACGAAGATTCCATTGCTACAGCTGCTGAACAGTTTTTGGGCAAGTCCAATGATGAAATAGCAACTATCGCGCATGAAACATTGGTTGGTCACTTGCGCGCTATTTTAGGCACAATGACTGTAGAAGAACTCATCCAAAGTTTTGATTCGTTTGCTCAAAGAGTACAAGAAGTCTCTATTGGTGACTTAGCAAAAATGGGTTTAACTGTTGTTTCATTCACCATCAAAGAAATTAAAGATTCTGTTGGTTATTTAGAATCTCTTGGTAAACAACGCACTGCAGAAACCAAGCGTACTGCTGACATTGGTATGGCGATTGCTGCTAAAGAAACACAAATAGCACAAGCCCAGGCGCAGCGGGATGCTGTCATTGCGCAAGCCCAAGCAACCCAAGAAGGTGCTCAAGCTAAATTATTAGCCGATACACGAGTAGCGGAAGCGTCAAAAAATTTCCAAGTTAATCAGGCTAATTATGTTGGCGAAATTTCGCAGCAAAAAGCAGCTAGCGACATGATGTATGACATTGTGAAAGCACAAAGCCAACAAAAACTTATAGAAGAAACACAAAAAATAAAAATAGTAGAAGCGCAAAAAGGTGTTGAGCTGCAAGAAGTTGAAGTGCAAAGACGCCAAGCTGAATTAGCGGTAGAAGTGACAAAACCAGCTGAAGCAGAACAAAATCGCATTAGGTTAATGGCAGAAGCACAAGCTACAGCTACTAAAGTACAAGCGCAAGCAGCAGCAGAAGCAACTAGAATAAAAGCCATGGCTGAAGCTGAAGCAGCTAAAGTAATTGGTGTTGGGCAAGCAGAAGCTTTAAAAGCCAAAGGTTTAGCCGAAGCCGCTGTAGTTGCTGCTAAAGGTCAAGCTGAGGCTCAAGCAATGACTATGAAAGCTGAAGCCTTTAAACAATACAATGAAGCTGCTATGGCCAGTATGGTTGTTGATAAATTACCTGACTTAGTACAAGCTGCCGCTTCTCCATTATCAAAGATTGGCCAGATGACTGTGCTATCTACAGGTGGTGATGGTGTAGGTGCCAGCAAAATAACAGGAGATGTTATGAATGTTGCCGCTCAAGGCTTAAGCATGATCAAAGGATTAACAGGCATTGATGTTGCTGAAGCCATCAGCAAAACTGATACTAAGAACAACCGTGTTAAAGATGGACCTAATGGCCCAGTAAAGAGCAATTAGCAATACTTTCTTCCTCCAAATTAGCTCGCAGTAGGTAATTGCTTCTTGAGGTCAGCTATGCTTTGATAACGCCAGACAGTATCTAGGTTAGTGGCAGTGGCAATAATATTGTCTAAGACTGGGCTCAATTCGGGATTTAATTGGCTTGGATGAGAGACAGATATGGGTTTAGGATCCTTGGCGGTGAGTAGAAAGTATAGCGTTGCTCCTAGGGCGTAAATATCACTTTGTGTGGTTGGCATGCCTCGAAATTGTTCTGGCGGTAAATAGGCAGGCTTGCCTACTACGCTCCCAGTAGTGGTGGAATCAGTATTTTGAGCTACGTTAAAATCTATCAATTTTAAAATGCCGTCAGTATTTAAGATTAAATTGTCCGGCGTAAAATCTCTGTGCACTACTGGTGGTGTCTGGCTGTGTAAATAAGAAAGAATATTACACATCTGATTAGCTAATATGAGCGTATTCTTTTCGCTAAGTGGACCATTATGCTCAATAATAGTTCTCATTGAAGAGCCATCAATATGCTCAAGAACAAGATAAGCTCGGTGATCCTCAACAAAGAAATCTAATAAGCGCACTATTTGTGGATGCTGTAACTGGCTCAAAATGCGAGCTTCATTTTCGAATTGTTTGAGGGCACTTTTGCGTACGCTCACATCTACATATACTGGCAAAATGAATTCTTTCAATACCACTTGCTTCCCATCTGAACAATCTTCAGCCAAATAAGCAACTCCCTGACCGCCAGTGCCTAATGAATTCAGTACTCTATAACGATTATTCTTCAAGAGAGCGTCTTGGGCTAGTGGCTTAAATCGTTCCCGCTTAGGAGGAGCACTTAAGGCCTGCAACCAGAGTTCGGTATAGCTATAATCAGACGGTGGTTGTAGACTTTCTATTACCTGCGCATCTCTGCTTACTTGGGGTGCCCAGGTGCGAATAGCATTGAGTAATAATTCTTTGTCTTCATAAGAGTCAATAGCACTAAGGCGAATCTTCGTAATGTGATTTTGATTATCTCTTAAACAAAGCCGGTCTGAGATAGTGGCGAGTTGTTTTGAGTTGTGCTCTATGTAGATATTGGTCATTTGAGACCAGGGCATGTATTTGCCATTTATATTCAATAGCCGACTACGCCAAAGAAAACGCATACCTTGCTCTCCCAGAGCTAGGTGTGTGGGTTTAGTGAAAATGTAAATTATGCCAACTAGTATTCCCATTACTAAAACAGATATCAAATTTGTAATAAACCAAATATTGTTCCCAGTGGTTCCAATAGCGGTTGTTGCTATTTGACTGGCTGTATTAAACCCTAGAGATGTAACCCAGCTAGATAAGAGAAGCACGGATAAAATTACTAAAGCCGGGCCACCGAACCACATAAATAACAAACGCGTTCCCCTGGCGACACCCATTGCTCCAAATTTTTGCTTAAACCATCTCTCCAATTCAGGAAAAGCTCGATAACGTATCACAATATTTGTGCCAGCATAAACTTTATTTTGTTTACTTTCAGTTATTTGAGTGGATAATTCCAATTTCCCAGACAATTTAAGAACGACATAACTTATCCAGGATACTTGAGAAACAAACCAGAAGAAATCTAACAACCAGGCTGGATTCATAGAGTCGGAAGGTAATATAAGCTGCGCAGCAGCCGCACCACCGCACAAAGCTATTGGCCAATACAGTAATGTGGTAGCAAGTGATCCCTTATGGTCTTTTGTTTCTTGTTTATCGAGGAATTTGCCTATCTTATAAGGCACATAAGCCAGGGTAAGCAGCCACAAGTAGAAGAAGGGATCTAGCAAACGAATGAAATGATAATATGTGGCCGCAGGCAAAAGAACAAAATTAGCTATAAGAACTGGTATAAGCGTCGCCAGTCCAACCGGTGGGGAGCATTTATAATATTTGCCGCAGGCATGACTTAGAGTGATTAACCAGTAAGACCAATAAGCTTGAAAAGGCAAAGCGATCCAATAATTATTTATGCCGGCATGGCTCATAAGTGCAAGCGCAAATGTAACTAAGGTCAATGCTATTAACCAAAACATGGTAACTGGCAACGACGGGAACATGCGCTCTTTAGCCCGTGTTTCATTCGATCGATCTGTCGATAACTGTTTGCCGAGCACCTGAATATCAGCCCGGTTATTATTTGTTGCTGTTTCCGTATCTTTAGCTAATGTGGATAATTGACCTAAGTCATATACAACTGCCTGTGTGCCCTCAGTTTCGCTAATTGTACTGTTGCTTGGGAATATAGCACCATTGATATCATGATGCTTTTGGGGCACTCGAAAATAATCTGCGTTATTCTTTTGGGATTGCGAATCTTTTTCTTTTTCATTCATACGGATAATTGTTGTTATTGAAGTAAAGAGAATTTATATCATGCTAATTTCAATAGCATTGGCTGTCTCCGTTTGAAGGTGAGGAATCAATTGTTTTAAAGCTTCTTGTACTTCAGATGCGCTTTGATAACGATCTTCTGGCTCGAAACTAGTACATTTTGAAATAAGTGCATCAAGATCTTTATTCAATCCAACGATGACGGTGCCTGGGTGAGAAGGAGCCAGTGGAAGAGGATCTTGACCGGTAAGGAAATAACTGATTGTACAGCCAAGCGCATAAATGTCACTTTGCATAACGGTATTGCCTCTCAGTTGCTCAGCGGGAATATAAGCTTGTTTACCAATAATGGTGCCAGTAGCAGCGCCTAAAAACTGATTGGCAGCGCCAAAATCAATTAGGACAACTTCTCCCTGATTGGTGTAAATGAGATTATCTGGAGTTAGATCACGGTGAATGATGGGCGGGTTCTGGTTGTGCAAAAATATCAAGATGCCGCAAATAGTGATTGCCCAATTTACAGCTGTTAATTGTGATACCGGGCCGTGCTGCTTAACGAATTGTCTTAAGTCTTGTCCATTAATATATTGCAACACTAGATAATGTCTACCATCCTCCATGAAATGATCGAGTACATGAGCAATATTTGGATGGTCAATTTTCGCTAAAAGTTTTGCTTCGCGAATGAGATGTTCTTCTGCTTGTTTGCGTTTGTCTTCATCTGCTTGATTCGGTACCACGGCTTCTTTTAGCACAACTAGATCCAAGCCATTGAGTTGTGCTAAATAAATCGCTGATAAACCGCCAAAGGCAAGCTGGCGAATTATCCTTAGGCGGCCATTTTGTAATTGATGCTCAGGCTCAAGGGGAATAAAGACGGTATTTGTAAATCGACGTCCTAATTCTTCTTCCCACATCTGCGTATAGCCTTTCCCACTACCATTGTGATAACTGTTTTGTAGATCCTGCTGATAAGTTAGTAGTTGGGGACTACGTTTACAATTCGTTCCCCACAATTCAAGGGCAAGCAAAAGCTGCTCAATATCTTGTTTCTTCAAGCAAGCAATTTTAAGCGGGATAATTTCGCCGGAGTTAAACCCTAGAGCAAGCAGATTAGATTTATTACTCTCACCGTAGTCTATTAACTCAGCGTTTGTAATCTCAGCCCAGTTACGGTTACGTCCGGCTCTTAGCTTACGTGAAAATAGTAATGGGAAGGCAATGCCGGATTTAGAAATATGAATATATTTGTCTTCAGCAAAAGCAGTAAGTCCGATGCAAATTAAAAGCAAAGCAAAAACCGCCAGGCAGACATAAACAGTAAAACTAAGAGGAAAAGCAGATGGGTGGATAATAGTGTGTCCAATAAAAAGACCAAGAGCAGCCGGGCCTAGAATGGCCCATACTGGAAAGAGGACAGTCATGCCGAGCAGGATTATCTTGTTAGGCAGGGTCTTATATTCAATATGTATTTGTAGATCTGCCATGCCAATTATTTACCGTTGTGTTTAGTTTGATTACCACGAGCGGAACTCTTATTGATAGTGCTCTTGGTGAGCTTGGTTAGAG
>Ga0207034_1058_pt1 | contig 15445 bp, 16 predicted proteins | sample Alteio_BWMinCont_36_FD_153269 | JGI IMG/M metagenome (GOLD analysis project Ga0207034, IMG submission 153269) | Enriched cells from forest soil in Barre Woods Harvard Forest LTER site, Petersham, Massachusetts, United States -... | ecosystem: Environmental > Terrestrial > Soil > Temperate forest >...
TGTCCACGTGGCTCTGCGGGATTGCCCGGCGGCAGTTCTGGAAGCGTCTTGAGCAAAACGAATCGGCGGGCGCCTTTGACGAGGAGAGCGCGGCGGAATTGGAATGCCCCACCGATGGCCCGGCAGAGATATTGCTGCGGCATGAAGCCGTGGCCGCGGTGCGAGCCGGAATGGATGAATTGCCGGCTCCTCTGCGCGAAGTAGTGATCCTGTGCGCGCTTGAGGAGATGAGCTACGAACAGGCGGCGCAGGTGCTGGCCGTGCCGGTGGGCACCGTGCGCTCAAGGCTGCATCGAGCGAAGGCGCGGCTGGCCGGGTTACTTCGTGGGGAGATGGCAGACATTGAGAGGAAGCGTCGATGACGACGGATCGGGAACTGGAAGAAATCCTGGCGGAGATTGGGCGCGAGCATCGGGCGATGGGCGCCCCGCAAAGGCTTGAGGCAGCACTGCGCGCCGCGGCAGACAGTCGGAAAGATGCGATCGGCGCGCGAAAGCCGAGGTTGACTTGGGCCTGGGCCACCGCGGCGATCTTGCTGGCGATGATCGCGGCCAGCGGGGTCATTTGGCAGACGCGCAAAGGTGAGAGCCCTCAGCATCAGCAGGCGCGGTCCGTGCCGGCGCCCGAGGCCACCGGCGATCCGCGCCCTTCGGCGAGGACCACAACGCGCGATGATGCTGCGGCCGTTTCGGCGCGGGCGCGCAAGGCTGGCGCAGACCGCGCTCGCCTCCAGGAGGCCTCCACGAAGCAGGCAACCGCGAATTCACTGGACGAGTTTGTGCCGCTGCCGGCGAGCGAAGGGCTGCCGCCCGCGGCGGAGTTGAGCGTGGTGCGGATCAAGCTGCGGGGAAGCGATCTTCAGCAGTACGGTTTGGACGCCCCGCCCGATGCGGTCGCGCGAACGATGTTGGCGGAGTTCGCGGTCGGCGAAGATGGGCTTCCGCGCGCCATCCGCATTGTTCGGTAAGCGTTCAAGAAATTCGGAGAGGAGTTTCTGATGAAGACTATACGAAGGTTCCGGGTGGCCGCGGCGTTGCTGCTTTCGGCTGCGATGGGTTCGGCCCTGGTTGGCCGGGCAGAGAAACCGATGGCTGAGGGCCAGCAGGACATGGGTCCGCAGGAAAAACATGCACCGGACGTAGCGATTTTTATGCAGCCGAACAATGAAACAGGCGAGGGACAGGAGGCACAGCAAAATGTAACGCTGCAGTTGGTTGCGGCCGACACCCAGGTGGTGAAGGGCAAGCCGTATTCGGCGGACACGACGACAGAGACAGTGCAGACCCTGGTTGACGGCAATCGCATCGTCCATCGAACCGTGAGCAAGTTTTACCGCGACAGCGAGGGCCGGACACGGCGCGAGCAGACCTTCGGTAATGTGGACCCCGAACATCCGTCGCCGCACGAGGTGAAGGTGTTCGTCGACGACCCGCCGAGCGGGTTGGCCTTTGTGCTGGACCCGGCTTCGAAGTCGGCGGATAAGCTGCAGCGAACGCGCAAATTTCTCGACGAGCGAAATGGCGAGGATGACGCGAAGCGGACCATGGCGAAGGTTGTCAACGACGGCGAGGAGGGAGAGCAGAGCGGGCCCGGGCCCATGGTGATCAAGTTCCGCGATGAGCATTCTGGCGATCCCAGCACCGTCGTGGCGCAGATCATGCCGGACGAAAAGCGGGACGTGGCGAAGGAGGATCTGGGAACCAGGAACATCGAGGGCGTGGACTGCAGCGGCACGCGGCAGACCATCACAATTCCTGCGGGTGCGGTTGGGAATGAGAAGCCCATCTCGATTGTGAGGGAGACGTGGTACGCGCCCGCCATCGCCGCGGTCGTGGAATCGACCACGGACGATCCTCGCTACGGGAAAACGACCTATCAACTCACAAACGTGCAACTCAGTGAGCCGGCGCGGTCGCTGTTTGAACCGCCCGCAAATTACAAGATGGGCGTGCGAAAGTAGATTGCCGTTCGTGGATGCGAAACCAGAAGGAAGGCCGATCGGCACTTCCCTCATTTTTTGTGAAGAGATCTAGCTGATCGAGCCATCGCGTTCTACGCTCTGGGCCCCTGCATGGCACTGGAAACGTAATGTTCGAGCGTTGTTGTTTGAGTTAATCTCTGCTCCGCCACGCTATTGGTTCCCGATGAGTCGTAGATCGCCGGTCACTTACCCCCACATGGAACGGAAGGGGACTGCAGATAGAGTGGAATTGCGCTTCGATTTTCAGAACGCCGGGTATGGTTTCTAGCTGGGGGGCCGCTGCTGGGATCGAACTTGGATCGGTCCTTCATCATCCCTAAGTTACAGAAAACACACTTCCACGATTGTCATAAATTCTACCCTTTGACAGGGCACGTTGTCCGATATTGCACGACGGATGGGCACAGGTAGAGTCGAGACTACCCCCCCATTTGGTTGCAGCATGGAAGGGCCGGAGAAACTGCCACTGTTCCAAAGCCGCAAGGCAAGACTCTGCGGTTTTGCTCGCGGGACTGAGCCCCCGTTTCCGAGGAACTATCTTTCCATTAGCGCGAAAACCAAGGCCCATGAATAGCTTGGGGACTCGAGCATCCCGCTGTACCAGCGGACGTTTTCGGAAAGCAGTTGCACAGACCCTGGAATCCAAGTGTTCGGAAGACCCGGCACTGCGTACGGAATAAGATATCTCCTGAAAGATGTCGCGATGAAAAAACGCAATTGAAGACGAGACGTGCCTCTTAAAAGCGTTACACCGAGCATGCGTAATCACAGGAAGGCTTGATCTTGATCAGTTCAGCTGAATTGCGACGTGTCGAGGCATTTTTGGACTTGCCGGTCGACCAAATTGAGTGGTTTCTGAGTCATGTACAGGAGGTCTCTGTCCATGCCGGAGAGGCGTTCGTGCGGCAAGGCGATCCAGCAGACTGGATGTTCATTTTCCTTGAGGGACTCTTTCAGTGGAGAGGGGAATTTGGTGGCGACACTGTTTCTCTCCCGGCGCAAGCTGGTGATGTCAGCGGGGTGTTTCCCTTTTCCAGGATGAAACGGTTCACTGTAACCGGACGAGCTCTGACGGATGGGCGTCTCGCCAGATTTCCGGCTGCACTTTTACCAGAACTTATACAAAGAATGCCGGCATTGACGACCAGATTAGTAGCCATGATGTCCGACAGAATCCGTGAAGGAACCCGAATAGAGCAGCAACGCGACCGGTTGATCTCATTGGGCAAACTGTCAGCCGGGCTTGCTCACGAGTTGAATAACCCTGCGTCCGCCGCCAAGCGTGCGGCCGGTCAAATGCGCTATACGCTGACGAAAATGCGAAGCGCAAACTCCGGATTGTGGCGGCGCCCGCTCGATGACTCGGACAAAGCCAGAATCGAAGAAGTCGAAGCCTTGCTGCTGCAATCAGAGGCGACCCCATCACAAGGACTCACTCTCAGCGACCTGGAAGAAACACTCGGCTCGATACTACAGAGTTACGGCCACGCTGATTCATGGGAACTGTCGGCTGCCCTGGCGAGGCGCAATATGCCTCCGGACACACTTACCTCCCTGCTGTCACACCTCGATCCAAGCACGGCTCGGGATGCGCTTGCGCGCATCGCCGCTTCTGCAGAATTGTCGACTCTTCTAGGCACAATAGAGAGCGGAACAGAGCGGATATCGAATCTGGTTCGAACGATTAACGAATATACCAATGTGAACCAGGGGCCGGTACAGAATGTTGATGTCGCGCGAAGCTTGGAAACCACGCTTGGCACTTTGGTTCACATTCTGCAACCCAAGGTCAAGGTGCAGCGCGCCTACGAACCGGTCCCACTCCTCGTTAACGCATCGGGAACTGAGTTGAATCAGGTCTGGGCCAACCTCATCGAAAACGCCATAGACGCCATGCAGGGCGAGGGCGAACTTCGGGTGCGAACCTTCTGCGAGGACCACTATGTCGTGGTTGAAATCGGCGATAGCGGCCCTGGAATTCCTCCCGAGATAACACCCTATATCTTTGATCCCTTTTTCACGACAAAAGGAGTTGGTGAGGGGACGGGCCTCGGGCTGAATACCGTACAGACGATTGTCAGAAAGTTCGGTGGCAATATTCACGTTAGTTCAAAGCCGGGTGACACCCGCTTTCAGGTGCGGCTTCCATGGGTAGACCCTACCGAACCTTGTAAACCGTTCGATAGCTAGTCTTCTCACAGGACGTCTCGCAACCAGGTAATACAGACGCGACGGAAGGTCGCCACCGCGCTCGGCCTGTGGGTTGGGACTTGGTGGGGCTGAGGGCTTGCGGTCACGCTACTGGCGGTGAATGCCGTCAGCGACGCCGTGCGCGGGCTGACTATCGAGGCGGGCCGTGCCGGCGAGCCAGCGGTCTCAGGCTCTCTTGACTATGTTGTATCGCTCGACGGATCGCCGCTGTCGTGGTGGCGCCCGAGTGTAAGACCTGGCCCATAGTGCCTCCTTCCACACTTGGGAGCACTGATCTATGAGTCGTTTAGGGCCTTCGGCCCGCGAAAACCCATGAAAATTACTTCGAGGTAACATCGAAGTGGCCTGGAGCGGAGAGGTCGACCTCTCAGTGGATAGGTCGAGGCCGTCTATGAGTCTGATCCGGAGCGTGCGTGATAGAGCGAATGAGTGGAGCGTTGTCTCTCCCCCTCGTGGGAGCGGCGATAGCCCGAGACCCTGCTTTGTGTAATCTCCAGCGTGCTCCCCGCTCCCCGCCAAGGAGGAAGGTCCATGCCATACAGGATAGCGGGAATTGACGTGCATAAAAAGAAGCTGGCCGTGGTGATGGCCGATGTCGAAGTCGAGGACGAATTCCAATTCGAACGCCGCTGGTTCGGCAGCAACCCCGAACAGTTGCGACAGTTGGCGGAATGGCTGGCCGGGCAGCAAGTCGAGGAAGCGGTGATGGAATCGACGCCCAATACTGGAAGCCTGTTTGGGGGGCACTGGAGCGGTACTGGAAGCCGGCTTGCCAGAGCCGGGAAGGTGCAGGTCCGAAATCCGGAATCCTGCACCTGGCGCAAGCCCTGTCCAATCGCGGCCGGCGCGGGCGCAAGAACGACTTTCGCGATGCCGAGCGTTTAGTGAAGCGGTTGCTTTCCCAGGAGCTGATCCTGAGCTTCGTGCCCGATGCCGAACAGCGTCTGTGGAGGACGCTGACGCGCACCAGGTATCAACGGACCCGTGACAGAGTACGCCTGCAGAATCAATTGGAATCGCTGCTGGAAGAAGCCCACATCAAGTTGTCCAGCTTGGTTTCGGATATGTTGGGCGTCAGTGCACGGCGGATGTTGCAGGCACTGGCGGACGGAGAAACCGATCCGGCCGCATTGGCTGCCTTGGCCCATCAGCGCTTGCGTGCTACGCCGGAACAGTTGCAGGACGCGCTGGGTGCCTGCACTGAACTCAACCCGGTCTATTGCAGACTCATGAAGATGGCTCTTGCGGACCTCAAATTCATCGAGGAGCAGATCAGCCAACTGGACCGGGAGATCGCTGCTCTGCTCGGCGAGTATCAAGATGCAGTCCGGCGGCTGGCCGAAATCCCCGGTTTAGGGGTGGAGTCGGCGCAACAGATCATGGCCGAAGTGGGTGCCAAGGCCGCGACGTTCGCCGCAGCCAAGAATCTGGTCTCCTGGGTTGGGGCATGCCCGGGCGAGGAAGAGAGTGCAGGCGTAAACCGCAGCAAGCGCTCGCCCAAAGGCAACCGCCACATGCGCCGTATTCTCAACCAGTGTGCCAATGCTGCCGTCCGACACAAAGGCAGCATCTTCGAAATCCTGTACCGTCGTCTGGTACCTCGCTTGGGGCACAACAAAACCATCGGCGCAATTGTCCACCGCCTATGTAACCTCATCTGGCTCATCCTGCACCGTGGACTTCGCTACGAGGAGCACGGCCCGGCAGTATCCGAGCAGTCAAGGCGAACGCGCACACAGCGAATGATCCGTACCCTCCGAAACCTCGGTTACCGAGTCGAACCCCTGGAGGTCCCTGCTTGAACAGCACGATTTTCGACCCAGAGAGAGAAGATGCAGAGAGGCAAATCGCAACGGCTGCCCTAACGGTGGCGTGCTGGCAAGCCGGCCCGTGTCCAGGAATTCCGGAATTCCGGAAGCCCAAGGGATCGCTCTGCCGCAAACAGCCCCTTAAGATAACGGCGTCAGCCATGCATTTCTCGACCGTGCAAAGTAATGTCTTCTTTTTGAAGAAACCCGGGCTTCAACCCCCGCGGGGATGTCTCCTAGCCAGCACGCATTCCCCGATTCAAACCCGCTCCTGCGCTCCCGTCAGCCACTGAATATGCCCATGCCCCCAAACCAGCACCACTTCGATCAGCGGCCGCAGGCTCTGCCCATGCTCTGAAATGCTGTACTCCACCCGTGACGGCACCTCGGCATATACCGTGCGCGTGATCAGCCCTTCCTCTTCCAGGCTCCGCAGCGTCTCCGTCAACACCTTGTGCGAAATATCCGGCATCAGCCGCCGCAGGTGATTGAACCGCCGCGTCCCGGAATCGAGCCAGTAAAGGCAAATCAGGTTCCACTTGCCGTCGATGGCATTCACGGCCGCCGTCAACGGGCAATCCGTAATCGACGCGCGCCGGACAACAAGGCTCGCGGATGTGGTGACGGTTTCCATCCGGTAACCAGATTACCGGAAAGTGCATTCTTGCGCGCAGCCAGCGCCCGCCGCAACCATAGAAGAGGAGGCCGGGAATGATGAACCAAAAACAGCGGCGCGCATTGCCGAGTATGCTCCTCTTCCTCTGCGTCGGCTCTCTGTTAATGCCCGCGGCGCGCGCACAGCAACCAGCCCCGCCGCCCCGACAGGACGGCGCGCACGATTTCGACTTCGAGCTGGGCAATTGGAAAGTCCACGTCGAACGGCTCGCGAACCCTCTGGCCAGCTCGACCACGTGGAAGCACTGGGACGGGGTCTCCCACGTGTGGAAAGTCTGGAACGGAAAAGCCAATCTCGTCGAGCTCGAAGCCGACGGCCCCTCCGGCCATATCGAGTTCCTTCCCTGCGCCTCTACGATCCGCGATCGCGCCAGTGGAGCCTCCGCTATGCCAGCAGCACCAACGGCGGACTCACGACGCCGTCCATCGGCGAGTTTCGCGACGGCCGCGGCGAGTTCTACGATCAGGAAACTTACGAGGGTCGGGCAATCCTGGTCCGCGGCATCCTCACCCATTCCGGTCCCGATTCCGCACACTTTGAACAATCCTTCTCAGCCGATGGGGCCGCACCTGGGAAGTCAACTTCAGGGAGAAGTTCGCGCGCCTCCCCAACAACAGCACCGCGCAATGATACGCCAATGAAACGCTCTCTTTGCGATTCCAAAACCCGGAAGACCGCTGAGGGACACTCTTTCGGCCGTGCCTTTAGGGCTCCAAGACTACGCAGCCCGGATTTTAACCCCCGGATTCTTCACCCAACACCGAGCCGGCTTTTTAAGGAGAACCCATGATCATCGAAATGCGCACCTACAAGCTCAAGCCAGGCAAGCGCGCCGAATTCTTCGAAATCTTCCGCACCCGCTCCATGCCCGCGCACACCAAAATCGGCATGAAGATCCTCGGCCCCTGGCTCGCAATCGACGATCCCGACAAATTCTTCTTCATGCGCGGCTTCCCCGACCTACCCTCTCGCGAACCCATGAAGGCAAAGCTCTACGAAGGCAAGCTCTGGAAACAGGAACTCGAGTCTGTGCTCATCCCCATGATCGACCGGTATGGCGTCGTCCTCATCGATGACTCCCACGGACTCATTCGCTGGTGACGATTCCCGAAAACACCGTTGCACCGACCTCTCGACCGCGGGCGCGCGGACCTCCTGCCCAGTGACCAAAGCTAGTCGTCAATCTCGGTTCAGGAACACGCATATGCGTCCGCCGTGGCAGCGGCTTCGTTCATCTCGGCTTGGCGCCAGTTTTCACGAGGGTCGATGAGAATCGGCGCGAGGCCAACAGCAATGTGGTTCGGGAAATCCTGGGGCATAGATCCTCACGGTGAGGCCCAAAAACACCGAATCGGGCGCAAATGGCGCCCGGTTTCTTTGGGTTGGACTTTAGGGTTGAAGTCCGTAAATGGTTGCGGGGGTTGAATTTGAACCAGCGACCTTGGGCTATGAGTAGTTAAGCTGGTGATAGTAAACGACATACACAGGAACGGTTGGCGCTGATTCGGAAGGGTTTAGAGGCCAGCGCAACACATAGCTTGGGGTCAAAGTGGGGTCGAAACCCATTGGGGCTACGTATCTGTCCGTAAGTAATTATTTGTGAAGTGCGTATGGACGAGGGGGACCTTCAGCTGATTCTGTTGGCGCGGGCATTGTCCACCAGGCCATCATAGGCCAAGGTCCCGTCATCGAAGTTGTTACGAATTTGGAACAATTTTATGGGATCTAATTCCGCCTTTGGTCTCAAGATAGACTTGATATTGTCTCACATGAGACTTAAGATGATAAGTGAAGTTCGGAGGACCGCATGACGACTTTACCGGCGTTTGCTGCAGCCGGGTACCAGTTCGAAGCTACGCCCGATCTGAGCAAGCTTGAAACACGCGAACGCTTGAGCCAGTCCGCAATGGACGGTCTGTTTGCGATTGGGGAGAAGTGGGAACTCCCGATCGAGAAACTAGGTGAGTTGCTGGGGGGTATCCCGCGCTCATCCCTCTACAAGATGAAGGCATCTGCCGGAGCGCTTCGTCAGGATGAGCTGACCCGGATCTCCTATCTCGTCGGAATCTACAAAGCGCTTCACATCCTGCTTCCCCCAGAACATGCGGACCGGTGGATGAGCCAGCCTAACGACAACGTGCTGTTTGGCGGTCAACCTCCAGTTGAGTATGCCATTCGGCACGGCATCCCGGGCCTCCAGCAAATTCGTAGCCTCCTTGATGCAGTGAGGGGCGGGCGGTAGGTGGCACGGCTCGGCGTTTTCGACCAGCAGGGCACTCACCGGCTGATCCCGACGGCTTACACCACCGAGAGCGTTCTTGAAACTTTGTCTCTTCCAGCAAACGTCATTAGCGACCTGACCGAGCTAGATGCTGCGACCAATGAACGCAAAATTTCGGAGCACGGGGGAAACGCTGCGATCAGTCCTGGCGAATTGCTTTACGGGGTTCCGGAAGCGCACATCGTGAACGCTGCCTTCACCCATCCGGGTCCATTTGGTGGCCGCTTCAATGACTCGCGCCGTGGCGCCTGGTATGCGGGGATTGAACTCGATACGTCAATCCACGAAGTGGCGTTTCACAAGCGACGCTTGCTCAAAGATAGCCGAATATCGGAGCCACTCAGCTTCGATTATGCAGATTTCCTCGCTGACTTCTCAGGGCAGTTCCACTTCCTTGATGATGCAGAACGTCAGCAGTGTCTTCAGCCCGGTCCGATTCCCGGGTGTTACGGTCCATCGCAGGCTCTTGCCGGCTCGCTCCTGTATTCCGGATCAAGCGGTATCGTGTACCCGAGTGTCCGCCGTGCGGGCGGAACGTGCATTGCCTGCTTCCGGCCGGCTCTCGTCTTCCATCCGCACCGTGGAAGGCTCTACCACATCACTGTGGCTGCCATGGACGATATGACCGAGACAAGAGAACTCTTATCGTAGTCCGAACGTGACAGTCATCGAACTGGCGACCACACTACTCGGAGGCCACACCGCAGCGTCGAACTGGGACCTGCTTCACCCCTGGCTGACCGACAACATCCACACCGCGCTCGTTCCCGTTGAAGTCTTCCGGCAGATGGAAACGCTCCAGAAGGCGGGTTTGTCGGAACAGGAGATTTCGCAGAGGGTTACCATGCCGCCGGCGTTACGTCAATACCAGTTTGATGTCAATAAGATCATCCTTGCGGGCACGCAGGGTGAGCCCCAGGCAAAGCTGACTGTATTGTCGGCTCCCGGCTCGACAGAGCCGGTTCGCTTTCAGATCACGCGCGTCGAACTCGTCGGTGACGACTATTTGGCTCGCCATCGCTGGGCGCGGTGCCCTTTACCTGTGAGTTTGCCAGCTCCAGTTGTACCTTCCCCTGGCAAGCTCCATCCGAGGAGAAGAAGTACTGGGGCTCGCTGGAACTCCAGGTTACGTTAAGCGTTGAAGGCATGGCTGGCGAGTTACAGGCCCTCCAGGCCTTCTATTCGTCTCCGATGGTGGCCGGTCGTTTCACCGGCGACTTCTCCGAGCGCCTCGACAACGGCGCGCTGGTCATCGATTCCGGGGTCGAAGCCCAGCGCCGAATGTTCTGCTTCGTCAGCGCAAATCTTTATTCAGCCGACAATGAGGCTCCGCTTCAATCTGTGCAGCGCCGTCTGATCGTGGATCCGTCCATGAAATCCATCCCCTTGACCTTCTTCGGAAAGATATTCCGCGACTACGGAGAGCAAGGGGCATTCCGGCTCCAGGACTTGAAGGCCCAGTGTGAAAACCTCCACTACCCGCCCGAGTGGTTCATGGACAGCCAGGCCCACCAGCCCCAGCTGGAGTCTTTTCAGAAGAACCACAAAGCACCCCTGGAACCACAGCGAATCTATTTCGAGTACAGCACGCACTCCTATGTCACCCGCCGGTATGCGAACACCGAATTTTCCGATGCGGAATGGCAATCCGCGGACAAGACCGGTAAGCTGGAAGCGCTCCGCAAGCTGGCATCGGAACTGAATGATCCGGCGCTTGAAGCACGCAAACACCCGCAGTAACAACCACTGGATGATGCCAACCATACAGGGTTACGCGGATGACGGCTCTTCAGATCTGTCCTGATCCGCGCGGATCCATGGGCGGCATTTCGCGGCCGTTTTTTGGGAATTTTTTACGGGATTTCGTTCGAATCGAATGCTCGCCGCCAGTTTCGAACCGCTCTTCGGCTCCATTGCAGAGTAGCCTAGTTGGTTCAAAGCACTCGATCGATAATCGAGAGATCAAGAGTTCCAAGAATCTCGGAAGCGCTTGCCGGCGGAGGGTAATGCCCCTCGCCGTCGCAAAAGATCCGCCCGGTTGACCACGGCAGCTGCCACACGGGTTAACACTCCTCCCTCGCCGAGTTCGGGCGTCTCAACTTCACCCATCGTCAGGACGTCTGTTCCACCAAAACCGTTCAACAACACAGTTCGCATTTATTCAGGATAGCCGTCCGCGAGTCCATAAGAGGACACACAAAGAGCCCGGAATCGACGCGTGCATGAATAAGCATGCAGGCCGATTGGGGGCCATCAGTGGTTTGAAGCGATGCAAAAATGCGGGGACGGAGTCCGGGAGCTTTTGCATGACGGCTGTCCGGTTGCACGTTGGGAGTCGCGCCCTTCGGCTGGGTGAATGTATTCACATCGCACGTAGACGTGGTTCTTTCACGGCACAGGGCTGCCGGATCCGGCCCGCTTGTTGCTGGGCACCGGCAAGTTCATGCGCTATGCGAAGCTGAGACCGAGAACGGTCACAAACGCTGCAGCTCTAAACGGGCTCATCGCAGCGGATCATGCGAGAAGGCGCACTACGACACCCGCTCGTGGGCGATCTCAGATGGCGCCATTCGAATTTGTCGCAAGAACCGGGTTGTGATGAGGCCCGAGTTCGAGGAGTCTAAACCTATGTGCAATGACCGATGAGCCGTTACGGCAAACCTGCGGAGTGGACTGGAACGGCTCTTTTCTAAAAACAGAGGCGAACATGAACAAGCTATACGATACTGAAGCGGTTTCGATCCTACAAACCCATTTGCCCATTCCAGATGCAGCGCCCGCAGTTTCACGCATTGCATCGTTCGATTGGCATGCCGTTGCCAACGACGTCAACGAATCGGGCAACGCCTTGCTGAAAGAAGTTCTTACATCAAGCGAATGCGAGGCTCTCGCGAGCTTGTATGCGAGCGACGAGCATTTTCGCAGTCGCGTTGTGATGGCGCGGCACGGTTTCGGACGGGGAGAATACCAGTACTTCCGATACCCATTGCCGACCCTTCTTCAGCAATTGCGCACTGCGCTGTACAGAGGTTGGCGCCGATTGCCAACCAATGGAATCACGCCTTGGGAATCGATACTCGCTACCCGGAGACACACGCGGACTTCATCCAGCGTTGCCACAAGGCAGGACAGGTGCGTCCAACACCGCTGCTTCTTCAGTACGGCCCGGGGACTACAACTGCCTGCATCAGGACCTCTATGGCGAACATGTCTTTCCGATTCAGGTGGCGTTCCTCCTCACTGAACCTGAAAGGGACTTCACAGGCGGTGAGTTTTTGCTGACCGAACAGCGTCCCAGGATGCAATCCCGGCCGGAGGTGGTGCCCTTACGCCAGGGAGACGCCGTTGCCTTTGCTGTTCATCATCGTCCGGTGCAAGGAACACGCGGCTTCTACCGGGTCAATATGCGGCATGGCGTAAGCCGGCTGCTTTCAGGACGACGTTACACAGCCGGCATCATCTTTCACGATGCAAAATAGATGGCATGGGCACGCCTCTTTTCGATAACGAAACGCCTCCCGCGCTGCCGAAAGATGTCCTCGGCACCGGAACTGCGGTTCTCGCCGGATTCGCGCTTGATCGAGAGGACGAACTGTTCTCCTCACTCAAACTCGTTGTGGGACAGTCACCGTTCCGCAACATGATTACGCCGGGCGGGTTCCGCATGTCTGTCGCCATGGTCGAGTAGGATGGAGACGCTGAGCGGGCTTCGAATGATGCCGCCGTTTCCTCCATCCCCTCTAAAATTGTCGAGTAGAGTCATGGCGCGGAGCGGGCTTCGCATGATGCCGCTGTCTCCATGACCCTCTGTGAATTCTCCACCGCCTGACAGGCGGTGGCTTCGGTTACGGCTGGAAGCCGGATTGATCGGCCGTGCGGCCGATTACACCACCTTGAAGTCATCGTCTGGCTCCGGTGGCTTTTGTTCCTCGATATACCGTTTCCAGACTTCGTCAGTCACGTTGCCGCTCGTAGCCACCCAATACCCACGCGCCCACAGGTGCTGGCCCCAATACCGCTTCCGCAATCCTGCATACTCGCTCAACAGCTTTTGCGAACTCTTCCCTTTCAGGTACTGGACCGCCCGCGACACGGATATCTGTGGCGGGATTCCGATCATCATATGAACATGATCCCGATTGACCGATCCGGCATAGATAATCATCTCCTGGCTTCGAGCGATTTCGCGAAGCAACTCCCGGCATCGTTGACCGACGTCGCCCCCAAGCACCTCATGCCCGTACTTCGTCGTCCATACAAGGTTCCGAGTAGAGGAGGCCCGGTGAACTGTAGGTTTTCCTTGGCTGTATCCGCCGTTTCCAGCTTCGTGCCCGTATAGGTCCACCATGGGTCGCCGAGATACTCCCCCCTCACGGACCCCACCGTGCAGATTTCCCGCAGTGGGTTCTTCAGGCGTGACTCCCCGCTCCCGCCCAGGAGTGTGTGATCCGGGGTTGCTCGAGTGGGTATTGCTTTAGGATTTCTGTGTACCTCTCCCACGTGAGCAGCTTCCCGCGCGTTCTTCGGCTCAGCCAAGTGCGCCAGATCCGACAGACTCTCCGGTAGAACTGCCTTAGACCTCGGAAGTTCGATGATCGTCCGTAGTACTGGTAATGGCCGCGGAGTTTGGCATTCAGCGTCTTCTGCTGTTCACTCACAGGGTCGTGCCGGTGCTGTTTGCACCAGTCGTCGATCGCCTTTATCCCTCTGCGGAGACGTTTGGCGAGCGTCTTCACGTGCACTGTGAACTTGCCGTGTCGGCTATGGGCGCAGATGTGCGTGAAACCGAGGAATCCGAAGGTCCCAGGTTTCTTGCCCTGTCGCCTCGCATTCCTTACTGCATCGCGTCCGAATTCAATCAGCCGGGTCTTCTCCGGGTGCAAGGTCAGGCCGTACTTTCCAAAACGGTCGGCCAGTACCTTTAACACTTTCACCGCATCCTCCTTGTGCTGAAAACACAAGATGGCATCATCGGCGAAACGAATCTCGTAAGCTTCCCCTTTCAACCGGGGCTTCACCACGCCCTCGAACCATTTATCGAGAACGTGATGCAAGTAGATGTTGGCCAGAAGCGGACTGATTGGCTGCCCCTGTCCCGTCCCTGTTTCGCTTTCGAGCAGTTTGCCATCATCGATGACTCCTACCTTGATCCATTTTCCGATCAGGCGGAGCATGCTGCCGTCGCTTACGCGCTCCTCTATCATTTCGACGAGTAAATCCCGCGCAATTCGGTCGAAGTATGAGCGTATGTCTATCTCTAGAACCCATCCTATGGGGCGGGTATAGATCACCCGATCCACTTCGTCCAGAGCCTGGTGCTGCCCTCGTCCGGGCCGAAACCCGTAGGAACAGTCGAGAAAATCCTGCTCGTAGATGGCATTGAGCAGATCGACCGCTACTTTCTGAACGAGCTTGTCCTCCAGAGCGGGAATCGAGATTGGCCTCTGCTTCCCATCCTCCTTCGGAATGTAGACTCGGCGTAACGGTTGAACCTGATATTTGCCCTCTTTGAGCCGCTGATGGAGCTGGCGGATGTTCTCTTCGGCGTTCGTCTCGTATTGTTGGTACTTGATTCCGTCGATCCCGGCGCTGGCGTCCTTTCGTAGACTTCCAAAAGCCTCATACATCTTCTCCACTGTCATCAGGTGAGCGATAGAGAAGAATTTCCGCTTCGGATCTTCCTTAGCGAGTTCAGCTATTCTGTTGATGTCTGTGCACATAAGTTTCTGAGTTCTGAGCCTCGTTATGTCTCCTTTCAACAGATTCGTACGTCTGCTTCCCCCTTCCCTCCGGCGGGTATCGTGGCCGCCCCTTGCGGGAGCCCTGCGGTTCCCCGCCCTCATCGGTACTATGGGGTTGTAAGACTGCTCCATCATCCCTCACGCTTCCTCCGGTCGACCCTTGGTTGCGATTACCTCCGTCCCATTCCAAGGCGTTCCTTGTCGGGCTGGGAGGAGATGGGGAGCTCTCTTCGGTTCCTGGGTTACCCCTGTGGAGCATGCCCCGGGCTAGAGACACCGCCGATTCCAGCACGCCCTCGCGGTAACGGTCGCTGCCGGATATTGCCTTCCGCTAATACCAGCACGTCGGCATCGGATCGCACTGGATTTCGGTGCTGAATCCTCACGGCCTACTTCCTCGCTATGTACGCTTCGCACCCACCAGTCGCCCGGTGGATGGCAACACTCGCTACTGATCTGTCTGCTCGACTTTGATCAGGCGGGATTTACACCCGCTGGGTAACGTTAAGAAGTTTCCCTGACTCGTTTTCAGTTCCTCCTCTTCCAAGCTTGTCCGAACGCGAGATACTTGCAGTCCCACACCGTATGGCTGCCACGCTTATAGTCTTCCATCCCTGAAAGCCTAGCCCCATCCGTCGCCTGAAGGCGAGGGGTTTACTGATCCCCTATCGGGGACTCTAAAAACCGTACGGTGGGTTTTCCCCAGTACGGCTTCAAGGCTGACATATCGGGTGGCGCCTTCCTATA
>Ga0207034_1091_pt1 | contig 15431 bp, 17 predicted proteins | sample Alteio_BWMinCont_36_FD_153269 | JGI IMG/M metagenome (GOLD analysis project Ga0207034, IMG submission 153269) | Enriched cells from forest soil in Barre Woods Harvard Forest LTER site, Petersham, Massachusetts, United States -... | ecosystem: Environmental > Terrestrial > Soil > Temperate forest >...
ACTTGGCTGAATAAAAAACCGATCCCGAATTTCTGCAAAGACAGCTGTGAAGACCAGACTAATTCAAAAAAAATACCAGCGACAAGTATCAGGATGGAGATGGGGAAAACCGCCAATATCCTCCTGAAAACAATGTCGCTGGTATCTTGTCGACTCATAATGCTGCTATATTACCTTAGTACTTGACCTGATTCAACTTATTCTGGATCATTTCTACTAAGTTGTCCGGTAAAGGCGCGTAATCCAAATTCGCCGTTAATTTCTGACCATCCGTGACAGCCCATTTGATAAAATCCACAATGGCCTTGCCTTTGGCATGATCATCCATTTGTTTGTAGATCAACAGCCATGTGATCCCGGCGATAGGATACGCCTCCGGATTAGAGCTATTGACAATAGAGAAACGAAAATCTGAAGGAATGGCGACCCCTACAGCCGCTTTAGAGGTGGAATCAATGGTCGGTTCCACAAAATTCCCGCTTTTATTCTGTAAAAAGGCATAGCTTAAATTATTTTCTTTAGCGTAGGCCAATTCCACATATCCGATGCTTCCGGGACTTTGTTTCAAAAGTCCGGCAACACCTTCATTACCCTTACCGCCTAAACCAAGCGGCCAGTTGACAGAAGTGGCTTTGCCGACCTTGGACTTCCATGCACTGCTGATAGAACTTAAATAATCAGTGAAGATATAGGAAGTACCGCTGCCATCGGAGCGATGAACTACAACAATAGAACTGGCGGGAAGATTGAACCCGGGATTCTGTTCGGTGATCTTGGGATCATTCCACTGGGTGATCTTTCCCAAATAGATACCCGCCAAAACTTCCTGTGTCAATTTCAGCCCCTTCTCTACACCAGGAACGTTATAGGCCACTGCCACCGCACCCATCACCACCGGGATGTGATAAATACGTCCGGGAGCCTGGGTCATTTGATCCATGGTCATAGGACCATCGGTCGCGCCAAAATCAACCGTCTTAGCGGTGATCTGCTTGATACCGCCGCCCGAACCGATGGACTGGTAGTTAAAAATAGCATCTGAATTTGTTTTGGAATATTCATCAAACCATTTGGTCAACGCCGGATAAACAAACGTTGATCCTGCCCCATTGATGAGGGTCGAATCCGCAAAGGCCATGGACGTCACCATAACCATTGCTACAACTAAGGCTATAATTTTTTTCATATGTTACCCCTTTTAAAGCCCCCTCGACTACCCCGCCTTGGCGGGGTAGCCGGGAGCGACTAATAATATTAGAATCTGAAATTCAAATCAGCCTGCAACAATGATTCGCCATTGTTTTGGGCCAAGGCTGTTGAAGTACTGCCTGTGCTATTGGTAAAAATAGAGCTAACCTTTTTGTAAACATGTGTATCAAAGAATGAAACTGTCATCCACACATTTTTAGCTAACCCTAAGTCAAATTCAGTACGATAGCCCGCGGCATCCGTCATACCGGAATAGAAGTCAGCATCCGGAAGAGAGTCTAGCCATGAATCCCTTTGATAAACTTTATATCCAGAAAGGAGTCTCCATGTTCCCCATCCATTGATCGCGGAATTTCCCATGTACCCGCCGATCATCCACGATTTACCAGTGGTAGGAGCAGCCCTGTTATCTGTGAATTGACCCATGACACCTACCTGCGGTATGTTAACAAAAGAAGGCAGTAATTCCCCGAACGGATCGTTCAAACCAACATCCGCCGCACCGCCGATAACGTCGTTAAAACTATACCTTAATCCATACCCATTGATAATGGTGTTCGTTCCCAACGAGTTGGTCAATTGGAAATTAGAAGGATTATGGATGTTATAATAGATCATGGCCAACTTATAGTAAGCCTTCTCGGTCAAATTACCCTTAATACCATTTTGAGTGAACATCATATACGGGTCCTGACCTAAGCTTGAGCTTGGGGAAGCATCATGAAGGACAAAAATACCACTTGTTGAAAATACTGTTAGATAATCACTGAGCTTCTTTTGAAACTCAATATCACCGCCTTCAGGGGTAATATTCGGGTCCCATAATACTTGGGTAGGCTCCCAAATGGGGTTATCCATTTTACCGGCTTTTAAGGTCAAAAAGCTGGTAGGCGTATAGATGGCATAAACCTTATTGGCGACAATGTAGCCCTTACCAAAAGCGTCATTGCTGGTTGAGTTACCACCAAAGGTGACGTTATTACTGCGGCCAGATCCACCATCCGTGGCAATACCAAAGATAACTTTCATCTTGTCGTTAAGTTGATCTTCAACCTGCAAACGACCGCGATAACGGCCGCGGTTACGGGGCCAATCCCTGGCTGCGTCCGCGTCCCGGCGCTGATATTGATAACGCAAGCGCATATCACCGGTGAGCTTCATGGTATTTAACCAGTCCGGAAGCATGCTTTTAAAAGTGGCTTGCTGGGAGTCTTGCTCATGAGAGGCGATCTCACCTTTGAGCTGATTAGCATCCTGATCGGTCAAAATACCCTTATCCTCTAATTTCTGGATAAGCGCATCCACCGAACTGCTGGCAAAACTTATTCCTTGCCAGCTAAAGATCATTGCTGCGGTTAACGTTAATACAATTTTTTTCATGCCCCCTCCTGTTTTGGTTTTAAATTGACGAGACAACTATACAAGTCAAATATTAAGGAAATATTAAGGAAATATTAAGAGTTAGAACTTAGGCCAGGCCCGGGTCCAGGTTGAACAAAAGTTCAATAATGAAACGAAAAATGCTTAATGTCAAGATTCCCTCTTTCTTGGTTCGCACTAGTTGTTAACTATAGGCGAACTTCATACCTAAGAATAACGAAGTTATATTAGGGAAAGATAAAACACAGGTAAAGCTTTAGAGGGATCAGGAGATGAGGAATTTAAGGATGGTGTCGCGGGTAAGGATGCCGCAAAGCTTTTGATAATCATCCACAATGGGGATACAGCCAAATTTAAAACGCACGGTCGCCTCAATGGCCTCATAAAGGGAACTGCTGGCTTTTAAAGTGAACGGTTTGGCATGCATGACATTCTTGAGTATAAATTGATTCAGCGCGTCCTTATCATAATACCAGCTTCCATCTTCCAGGCGCCTGGGGGAATGGATCTGGTATAGGTCACGCTGGGAAATAAGGCCTACGACACTGCCCGTTTCATCAAGTACCGGCAAATGCCTGACATCATATAAAGCGATCTTCTCCTGCACCAGCGCGAAATCATCGGTCTCTTTGACCGTAATGACAGGCGAGACCATGACTTCCTGGACCTTGGTATCCAGCAGGAATTGTTTAATATCTGCTTTTTTAACTGGCATAGTTATAAATTATAACATAAAATAAAACCCTATGTCAGAACAAATGAATTTAATTTATTGGACTTCCCTGACCGGTATCATCAGCTGCTTAGCTACGGGTCTAGGGGCCATCCCGATCCATTTCGTCAAGAATAATTCCAAACTGCTGCGCTCATTTTCTTCAGCTTTTGCCGCCGGGATGATGCTATCCGCCGCGGTATTTTCCCTGGCCCAGGAAGGCATTTCCCTGAGGACCAAATTCCCATTAGCGCCTTACGAAGTCATCCTGGGACTCTTGCTGGGCGCGGCCTTTTTCTGGTGGACCTCACGCTTCGTCGAAGACCAGCACTTGGAAAATCACGGCCTTGCCAAAGGGGTTTCATCCAAAGGCATCCTTATTTTTATCGCGATGTTCATCCACTCCATCCCTGAAGGCATTGCCATTGGTGTAGGCTTTGCCACGGGCAATTTCCATTTTGGACTTATCATGGCCATTGCCATCGGCGTGCACAATATCCCTGAAGGCATTGCTGTTTCTCTTCCCCTAAAGAAAGACGGAGCATCAACGGTCAAATGCGCCTGGGCTTCTATTTTGACCAGCTTGCCGCAGCCGATCATGGCAGCGCCGGCAGCGCTTCTGGGCTGGCTTTTTGAACCGGTGCTGGGCATAGGCTTAGGTTTTGCGGGGGGCGCTATGATCTATTTAGTCGTGGCCGAAATGCTTCCTGAAGCCATCGAAGAAGGCGGGAAAACCTTGAGCGCATGGGGTGTGATGATAGGACTATGCACCATGCTGCTGATAACTACCCTTATCAACTTGCTCCCCACCCCATAACTTAAGAAGCAACCGGGGCATTTTCTATTTTCAAGACCTTCACCTTGAATGTCAATGTTTTTCCTGCCAAAGGGTGGTTGAAATCTATGGTCACCTTGTCACCCTTGACAGCCGTGATCACTCCTTGAAATCTCATACCGCGCTCATCGGTGCCGATCAAGCTCGACCCCACTTTAGGGTCCAATCCTACGGGCATATCGGTCTTAAGGGCTTCACGGACCCTCTTGGGGTCAACATTCCCATACGCGTCTTTAGGGGCCACAGTAATGACTTTTTCTTCGTTCATGTGCATGCCGTTCAACTGGGCTTCCAAACCCGGGATAATATTGTGGCTGCCGACCGCATAGACAAGCGGGGTCTTCCCCACAGAAGTTTCGACCTGTTTGTTATCAACGGTCAAGGTGTAATCCAATGTGATTTTTTTACCAGGCCCCACCACCAAATTATCCGCGTACGCAGAAAAATTGAACGTGACCACGGCCAATAAGATCATGATTCCTAAGACTTTTTTCATAAGATCCCTTCTCTAAAAGGTTATAGATCGGTTGTTCGCATCAAAGGCCTGCATTCTAACGCATGGTTCCCTTTTTGACCATTTATTTCTAACTTTATCGTCAAAATCTTTTTTTATACTGCAGATAAATTTGCGTCTCAGGCTCTGTAGGGGTATCTTGGGCGGTTTGAGAAAGGTCCCTGCTCTGAGGGAAAACCTCACGCGAGATATTCAGGCTCATATTATCATTCATATCCATCTCCCCATTGATCTTGCGGGAATAATAAACATTCGTTTCTACCGGGGACAATGGCGCCTGGTCCATTTCTGCCCCAAGCTTTAGATTATCAGTTAATTTTGTCTTAAATCCAAGGTCTTGCTGCTCATTGACATCCTGCAGGGAATAATTTAAAAAATCCCCCGCTAACTCGCTCGACGTGCTGCCTTTAAATGGGGAAGTAGAAGAAGTCCAGGCATTGCCGGTAAACAGTACTTGCAGCGCTTCCTGGGGTGGCATGGGCGGGTCTGAGGTTACTGTCAACTGCGGGGCCAATGTCGTACCCTTGATCGTCAAATTAATATCCATGTCCTCTACCCGTGAACCTAAATGAATATCCAAGGTCGGGCTGAAAACATCTCCCTTAAGGATAAATCGACTTGTCTGTAATTCCAGATTGGTCTTCCGTACATTGACAAGTCCGGAATCCAGGACCACTTCACCTTTCACTTGGATCTGACCCATGGCAGGTATTAAGGTCAGGTCCAAACGTGAAAAACCGTCCGTAAGGAGCACGGACTTATACCGGATACTGTCCGCTAAAAAATGACCGCTGAGCTTAGGCGCAGACAAAGGCCCTTGGATGGCCGCATCAAAATTGGAAATAAATCCGCGCAAATTCTTTTTAAAATCCTCACTGGCCCAGAAACGGCTGGCCGCATAAATATCCACGGATCTCGCGTAAAGGTTCCCTTTGATCTGCCCCGCGCATACCTCTCCGGTAAAAACAACAGGGTCACTATCAGGTATAAAAATACGGGCATTAAAAATACTCAGGTCCGAATGGGGCAGGTCCCATAAAGGAAGGCGCACATGGACCTCCTGAACACGCAGCAAAGCGTCAGGAAAATAGGAAAGGCCTTTAATGGTTATGTCCTTGAGGATAAAACCATTTTGAAGGGTACCTTCGTACCGGCCTACATGCATCAGGCCCACCGAGACAAATTGCTGCTTAAAATAACGCACCAGTATCTTGCCGCCCAAAGGCGTCACGATCAAATAAGCAAAGACCGCACTAAACAACAGTATGACGGAAAGCACCGTCAAAAAAATAGCCGTTATTAATCTTTTAAACCTGTGCATAAATGTGTGTTAGAAAGTGTGAGCGCCCGACATGATCTCAATGATACCGCGCCTGACCATCATCACGCCGATGGCGGCCAAAAGAAGCATCATCACCTTGGACAAAGCGCGGGAACCGGAAGCCCCCAGGAAGCGCATCAGGGTATCGGAAAAGGTGAAGACAATACCCACGATACCTATATTAAGGAACAGGGCGATCAACGTAGGCCCAAGGCCGTGCACGCTACGGAGCATCAATGAAATGGTCAAAACAGCAGGCCCAACGACCAGTGGCGTTCCGATAGGGACAGCTCCTAATTCTGAGGCCACACCCCGGCGTGTTTTACCCTGGGTGGTCAGGTCCACCATGGCCAGGCAAAACAAGATAACCCCGCCCGCCACCATAAAATCACCCATCGTAATGCCTAAAAAACGGAAGATCACATTTCCCAAAAAAATAAAACCGACAGCTACCAGGCTTGCCGTGACCAACGATTGAAAAATGATCCCTCTTTTCTCTTGAGGGGTCAATCCCTGCGTCAAAGACGTAAAGATAGGCAGGATACCGATAGGGTCAACGGTAAAGAACATGGGGACGAAAACGAGTAGAATGTCATTAAGCATACAACTGAGGACCAGCGTTGATCAGATCATGGCCGTTGGGCGTATCTGTAAAAAGTTTAAAGTTCTCGATGAACATCCCCCCCAATTTACGTAAAGCGGCATCATAAGCATCCTTATCCGCCCATAACTGACGGGGATTTAATGTTTTGTCATCCACTCCGTTAATATGTTTTGGGATATGAAAATTAAAAACAGGCAAGGTCTCAAAACCGCCCTGATCAATGGTGCCGTCTAAAATAGCATCCACGGCCAGACGATTATCTTTTAAAGGGATACGATACCCCGCCCCGTAAGGCCCCGCGATCCAGCCGGTATTAAGAAGGTACGCGGAAGAATCATGCTCCTGCATTTTTTTAGCCAGGATCTCAGCATACATCGTAGGATGCACCATCAAGAACGCTTTGCCGAAACAGGCGGAAAAAGTGGCCTGCGGCTCTTTGACCCCCAACTCCGTACCCGCGACCTTGGCCGTATAGCCGCTTAAATAATGATACATGGCCTGTTCCTTGGTCAACTTGGACACCGGCGGAAGCACCCCGTAAGCGTCACAGGCCAGGAAAATGATCTTGGAGGGATGACCGCCTTTGGAGGGCGGCTTGACGATATTTTCAATATGGCTGATCGGATAGGAAACACGGGTATTTTCCGTTTTCTTCTTGGAGGCAAAATCAACATTCCCTTGGCCATCGATATCCACATTTTCAAGTAACGCATCACGCCTGATAGCAGCATAAACTTCCGGCTCACGTTCTAAGGTCAATCCAATGCATTTGGCATAACAGCCGCCTTCAAAATTAAATACACCATCATTGTCCCAGCCATGCTCATCGTCCCCAATGAGGGCACGCTTGGGGTCAGTTGACAAAGTGGTTTTACCTGTACCGGAAAGGCCGAAGAATAAAGCTGTATCCCCGTTACGCCCCCTGTTCGCTGAACAATGAAAAGACCCAATGCCTTTTAATGGCAGAAAATAATTCATGATCGAAAAGATGCCTTTTTTCATCTCGCCGCCGTACCATGTGCCGCCGATGACCGTCATGCGCTCGGTGATATTAAAGGCCACGAATACCTCTGAACGCAGGCCCCACTTGGCAAAATCACCGCAAGTGGTTTTGCAGGCATTGAGGATGGTCCAGTCCGGCTTAAAGCTCTTCAATTCTTCCACCGTCGGCAGGATGAACATATTCTTGAAAAAATGAGCCATCCAGGCCACTTCGGTCACCAAACGCACACTGATACGCGTATCTTTATTGGCCCCGCAAAAACCGTCCATCACATAAAGCTTTTTACCGCCCAATTGTTTGACGGACAGATCTTTAAGATGCGCCCACGTTTCCTTGTTTATAGGTTTATTATCTGAACCGGAAGCCTTGCCGTCCGCCCACCAGACGGTACTCTTGGTCGCATCATCCATGACGATATATTTATCTTTAGGCGAACGTCCTGTGAACTTTCCGGTATCTACCGCGACTGCCCCTAAAGAAGAAACCGTACCCTTCTCATAGCCCTGCAATTGGGGATCAATTTCATGGAAAAAAAGGTCCTCAAAAGAAAGGTTGTAATAAAATTCCCCGGTCGGGGACACCCCCAAAGCCTTTAATCCTGAAATGATCTTTGATTGTTCTTCCATGCTGATCATATGTACCTCTGTATGCTTTTGAGCAATGCGTCAGGTTGAAAAGGCTTGATCATATACTCCCTAATCCCTTCCATTTTTAAAATATCCGAAAGGCCCGCCTTGGCGGTCAATATGATAACAGGTATTTGTTTGCCACCCTGGACCTCTTTCATGGCCGTGATAAATTCATACCCATCCATATTGGGCATCTGCAGGTCGAGGATGATCAAGTTGGGCTTCTCTTTTAACTGGGCGATCCCTTCCCTTCCGTCATAAGCCACTATGACCTCAAAACCCTGTGACCTTAAAAAAGGCTCAATGGTCTTAACGAACGTCGGGTCATCATCGATGACCAATATCTTCTTAGTACCCGTCTTCGCCGGGGAACTCCCTTTAGGGAGCATGGACAGGGTCATCATCTCGACGACCAAACGCTTGGACCCCTCCACCTCAAAACTAAGCTCGAATTTCTCCGTCGCTCCATTTGGGATCCCGACCCCATCCGCTGCGGTATTGATATAGTTCTCAAAAGGCGACATCATCAGGTCTTTATACCCCAGTGCCGTGATTTCTCTTTTATACTGCCCTGCGATAAGATTGCATAAAGTGCCGCAGCCGTCTTTCACTTCCGTCTCATCATCAGAATCAATGTACGGGTATTGCAGCAAACGCAAAAATTCCGGCAAGAACTTCTGTTCCAAATAAACAACCAGGGTGATCAGGTAAGCCTGTTTCTCCAAGGTCTCATCATTAGCGGCAAACTGAACAACAGAAAAGGCAGTGGTGGCGTTGAACTTCTCCATCGCATCAACACGCATCCTGTGAACGAACTGGGTAATGAGCTTCTTCTCCAATTTCGGCTCATTGGAAAAGACCGTCCCTGATTTTTCATAAAAGATCTTTTTTACGGCTGCAGAAAGGGCCAACGCCAGGGTAAAGGCGCTTTCGCCCTCAACAGAAAAAGAGCGCAAATTCATCTTTGCGCTTTCCTGGCGGACGATATCCTTCATCTTATTTAGGTCCAATGGATTGGGATTTCCGTCCATAAAATGACTACTTCAAATAGGGCTTTATCGCGGCCATAAGCTCTTCGGGTTTATAAGGCTTGACCAAATAGCCAGCCAATTTGGGGTTGACCTGACGGGCCATACGCTTATTCTCATCGGACCCGGAAGCAGTGACCATGATAATGGGGATACTGGATAATTCCGGGATCTTGACCATACCGGCCATTAACTCGATGCCGGAAACTTTAGGCATCTGCCAATCCAGCAATATGAGGCCAATATCCTTATAATTGACAGCAAGGACTTCCATTGCCTGCTCGCCATCCTCAGCCTGAAGGATCTCCTGAGAGATCCCTGACTTCATCAAGACACGGATCAGAAGTTTTCGGTCCAGCAAAGAATCATCAACAACGAGGATTTTCATATCAGTTCTTGGGCTTAAGGATAAAGCCGCTATTATAATTTTTACGGATCTCGTCCAACATTTTATGCGCCGCAGCCTCATCCGCGATACCGCCGACACGCACCCGGTACCAAACCCCTTTTTCCCCCAGATCGCTCATGATCAAAAATGCCTGATACCCGTTACTCTTTAAAGCCTGCAGGGCGGCTTGGGCCCTGTCCTTATCCTGAAAGGAGTACACCTGGATGGTGAAAGCGGCCTCATGCCCGTTGACAGGACTGGTCACGATCGCCATAGGAGGCACTGGGTCGGCCTTTTTAGACGGCACTGACGGGGCAGTATTCACAGGCCCTGATTTTACAAGCTGTTGATGGAAAATATCGTTTAAAACCACCCCCTGATCGACTGAAGGTTTGCCGGGATGCAAGCTCAAAAAGAAAATGACCCCGCCAGCCGCGATCAAAAGATAGATCCACCATGTATTTTTAAATGAATTAGGCATAGAATTTATTGTAACATAGAAAATATGATTGTCTCAAGTGTTTTAAAAACTACTGTGACAGCTATCCTCCCTGTTCGGGGTACTTGCCGTTGAGAACTCCCTGGATCATATTCTTCACTTCATCAGAAAAATCTTTGTCCAAGACCCATTCTAAATATTGAGGGTCTTTCTTGGCAATTGTCTTTAAGGATTCCTTTTTGGCGTATTTACCGAAGGTCATGTACAGATCGCCATTCCACCAGCGGAACTTCCGTTCGTTATCAAAAAACTCGCTCGATTGTTTATATTCAAAATCTTTCAGGGCTTCAATGTCCTCGCGGGAGGCCGCGTAACGTTTCAACTGTTCTTGAAGGATGCCCAAGGTTGCCTGGGCATCGGCAGTGGCGGAATGTGCGTCCTTGAGTTCCTGATGACAGTAAAAAGCAAAGGCCGCGAACAGGTCCCTGCGCTCATGCAGGTGATAGATCTTCTGGGCATCATAAACCGTGCGGTCGGCGTATTGAAATTTGATCCCGGCATCGGCGAATTCCCTGGCCAATAAAGGCAGGTCAAAACGTTCCACATTAAAACCGCCCAGGTCGGCCCCTTCTAAAAAAGCCAACACCTTGCCGGCAATGCTGCCAAAGGCCGGTGCACTTTTCACATCGGTATCGGATATACCGGTCAATTCCGTAACAACCGCCGGTATAGGCATGCAGGGATTGACCTTGGTCGAGTAAATCTCCTCTTTACCATCAGGCGTTACTTTGACCATCCCGATCTCAATGATCCTGTCTTTTTCGATCCAAATACCGGTGGTTTCAAGGTCCAAAACCACCAACGGTTTAGTCAACTTCATACACCACACCCATTTCTAAATATTCCCTGTTTTTGCTATGCCGAAGTATCTTTAGGCCCTGCGCTCATGCCTTAATAACCCTAGATCCAATATTTTTTGGATCAATTCCTCATATTTTATTCCTGCTTTAGCTGCTGCCTGGGCCATTTCATCGATCTTGGCGATACAGGGATTGGCATTAGGTTCAATGATATAAACCTCACCCTCCCCGGTGACGCGGATATCAAAACGGACATAGCTGTCCAGGTCCAACGCCCTGTACGCCCGGCGGCAGACATCATCAATGTTCTTCTGCCAGCCTTCGGGCAATTGGGCCGCGGCCGTGCTCTTGATCCCCCATTTTTTCCGGTAGGCGTCATCCCACTTGGCCTTGTAGGTCGCGATCCGGGGTTCCCCTTCAGGCATATTGCCGAAGATCATCTCACGGGGCGGCAGCACCATGATCTGCTTGTGCCCGAGCACACCCGCGTACAATTCACGGCCTTCGATGTACTCTTCGGCGATGGCATCCATCTGCATGCTCTCGTGGATGAATTTGATCCTCTCCACAAAAGCGTCGGGATTATCCACGATGGAAGCCTGTGAAATGCCGCGGGAAGCTTCTTCGCACAAAGGCTTGATCACCGCCGGTAATTTCAATTTGGCCACGACCCCCACGCGCTTGCCGCGATAATATGTATGAAAACGGGAAACTTTGATATGGTGAAAGGTAAAGATCTTCTTGCTCAACGCTTTATTGTTACAGACAAACATGTTCCCCGAAGAAGCCCCCGTGTAGGGGATGTCCAGGATCTCCAGGAGGGCGGCCATATTCTTTTCCAACTGGGTCTGGTCATTAAAAACCTCCATCATATTAAAAATAATATCCGGCCGGTTTTCTTTGATCTCCTCGAACAAAGGGGTGATATCGTTAAATATCCCCAGTAAAGACACTTCATGCCCCAAACTCAAAAGAGCATGCTGCACATCCTTCTCCGTGTACATATTATCCGGATCGGAGAATTCCTCCTTGTAATCATAGCCGCGCGGCTTTTGATAAGGACTGTAAAAAAGCATCAGCACTTTAAGTTTTTTCTTCATTATGTTCTATGCCGTGTTCCACGCAGCCAGCCTGTATGGATGTAATTCATCGTGAGGCTTGTCACGTAAACCGACAACTGCATCAAGGCCACGGATTGAGGCTGGGATACGATCATATGCAATTGCCTGGTCCTTAAAGCTATGTTCTTTAATAGATCACTGATTATATATTTACGCTCTCCCGTGCATCGGTCAATACTATTTAAAATATTCTTAGAATGCTCCCTGATAAGCTCTTCTGCCGTCAGAAGCTCTTTTTTCTTACGACGGTCTTTCTTAAAAGCCCACCATTCCTCATCTGTCAAAACGGTGAAGATCTTTTCCAATTGGACATCATGAAAATCCGGGAACTCCTCTTCTTCATGCCGGTATTTCCTTTTGTAATAATTATCCAGGGTAATGGTCAGGTTTTTTTGATGCCAGAGTTTTTTTCCCCGGGGCTTAAGGGGTTTTACCCCCTTGATCGAAGACATAAGCCCATCGACGAACTTTAATTTATCCAGGGCCTTCCAGCCCTGGTATTTCTTTTGCCAATCGGCATCCGGGGTCAGCCAGACCGCAAAGGTCTCGACAAAGTCCTCGTCAGGATGATACTGGGCATAAAATCCGTCAAGATGGCGCACATAACTCTTGCTATAGGGTTTGAATTTATAGGTGTTACCGTATTTTTCCTTGGAAGAACCGAATACTTTCTGCCACTCACGCCGTTTATGCAAATTGTACGCGTAGGAAAAGGCATGGCCTGCCTCATGGCGCAGGAGTTGCATGCACCAAGGCTTACCTTCTCCTTCGGCTTCCAGCATCATGCGGCGCTCAAGCTTTATCAATGCCGGATGGGCCAGGTAAAAAGGTATACCTATCGCCACCTCACCCTCAGGCGTCAGCCATTCGTCCGCCAAATAACACTCCGGGTGAAAAACCAAGCCCTTAGCGTCCAGCTCGGCATATAGTGTTTTGACACACTCTTCGAGCCAAGTGCCTTCTACGCTGATGGGAAGGTCCCCGATACGGGTTGCGAGCAATTGTTCTTCGGAAAGTAAATTTATATCAATTGGTTTGGGGGTCATTAGAATGCTGTTGTTCTAAACGCCTGAGCAATCCTTCAGCCTCTTCAATGATGTCAGGATCAGCTAATTTTAAAGTTTCCATATCTTTCTTAAAACTCCTTAAAGCAGCCGCCAGACGGCGCATACTTTGCTCATGGCGTGCCTCGCGTGCCTGGTCAGGATCGACTTTCTTACGTTCTTTGATGATCGTGGTCAGGTCTTTCCTGACCAAAGAGGCCTCTTTACCCTTCTCAAAAATATCTTTGCGCAGTTTAGTATAATCTTCACGGGTCAATTCCTTGTGAGCCCGTGCCAAACGCAAAACGTCGAGGCTTTCATAGCCGGGGATAATGGCCGTCTCCCGGCTTTCTGCAAATTCTTTCTTTAAATAGACCGGCTCATCCTGTTCGACGAAAAAATATGTCTTCACCAATTTCAAGGCCAGGGGCTTCTTTAAACCCAGTTCCCTGGTCACATAATCCTCAAATTTCTCAAACTCCCAGGCCTGATAAAGCTTGTCACGCCAAACGCTATAAAGCCCTTGCCCTAACTGCACCCAGGACAATTTAAAATCTTTGGCATGCCGGGCCAAGTGGCCCCGAAGGTCCGCAGATTGCTCTTTGATCTTCATAAAAAATTCCCTTCATGGTCATTTGAACCAACGCGTTTAAAAAACGTATTGTAACACAGCTTCTATAATTTTACTTTCAAAATAATTCCAGGCGGAAAGCCTTTTGTAGGCAGGTACAGCGGCCTCATAACATGCAAAAACGGCTGGCGGGTCATTTCCCCTCCAGCCGTTCAATGACAGGAATCAAATTTTACTATGATTATTTTAAATAAACCTTGAGCTCTTCCCAGGTCTTTTTACCCAGCACCCCATCAGCTTTAAGGCCATGGCTTTTCTGGAACTCTATGATGGCTTCTTTAGTACCTGCGCCTATCTTGCCATCCACAAGGCCTGTATAAACACCGGCGGATTTAAGGGCCCTCTGTATTTTTTCAGGACTGACCTTGACGCGGATGATCTGTGAATTATCACCTGCCTCCGGGGTCTTGGCAGGCTCGCCTTGGTCCGTGGGATTGGAAGACACTTGAGTGGGTTGGTCGGATTCGGCAGGTTTTGAGGCCTCTATCTTACTGGAGAGGTCCTTGACCTGGTATTGCAGGTCCACGATCTCCGCATCCTTGGCCTGAAGGCTTTTCTCAAGATCAGTGAGCCGTGATTGTACTTGATCATTTTGAGCTTTCATTTGAGTGGTGGCACAACCACTGAAAGTTATTGCCAAAATAAAAACAGATAATAAACGTATCAACACGATCGGCCTCCTATTTGCACATTGTCATTTTGGGAAAGTCTTTTAATCTTTTTGTATTTTAACACAAAGACAGCCTTGTCCATATGAAAGTTTTTTTATTTTAATCGGATTTAAAACTGATAAATAACTTTTTCTTTGCTTGTCTCCACGACCAAATTTTCTTATAATATGGAACCATGTCCAACGAAACCGTCAATGACGAGGAATACGCCGCACTTCCCATCAATTTTACCGGCATAACCGGCCGCGGCAAACCTGATTTTGCAAGTCCTTCTCAGATCACCCCGGCCAGTTCACTCAATGAGATCCTGGCCTTCGCACGCCAGCAAAACGCCAGTGACGTGCACATCGGGTCCCTAAAGCCTATTATTTTCCGGCAATTCGGCCAGCTTAAGAATATGACAACCGATGTCCTGGAAGCGGAACAGATCAGCTGCTTGATCACCGATGCCTTGCCTAAGGATATTTTGGATGATTTTGAAAAAAAAGGCGATGTCGAATACGTGCATACGATCAACGGCTACGGCCGTTTTCGCATGGCCATCATGAAACAGCGCAACGGCTCGGACTTGACCGCACGGGTCATCCCGATGGAGATCCCAAAATTTGAAAGCACCGGTATGCCTACCTCCTGTGCCAATCTGACCAAGTGGGCGCAAGGCATGGTATTGATCACCGGACCGGCAGGCTGCGGCAAAACAACCACCCTGGCGGTCTTGGTCGATATGATCAATCAAAACCGTCACGACCATATCATCACCATTGAAGAACCTATTGAGATCGTTTACGAACCAAAGCAATGCCAGATCACCCAGCGGGAGATCAATACCCATACACTTTCTCAAGGAAATGCCCTGCGCGCGGCCTTGCGCGAAGACCCGGACATCCTGGTGGTCAGCGAATTACGGGATCTGAGCACCATTCAATTAGCCATCACCGCTTCCGAAACCGGTCACCTGGTTTTCGGTACCATGAACACCATCAACGCGGGCCAGACCATCTCAAGCGTCATTGATTCTTTCCCGGCGGAAGAACAATCCATTG
>Ga0207034_1092_pt1 | contig 15427 bp, 17 predicted proteins | sample Alteio_BWMinCont_36_FD_153269 | JGI IMG/M metagenome (GOLD analysis project Ga0207034, IMG submission 153269) | Enriched cells from forest soil in Barre Woods Harvard Forest LTER site, Petersham, Massachusetts, United States -... | ecosystem: Environmental > Terrestrial > Soil > Temperate forest >...
CTTTATAACGCTTTGCAGTCGATGGCAAGGGTTAGTAATCGTTGCTTTGCAATAAATATCAGCTAAGTACATGCAGAATAGTTCGCCGACAGAGTGCTAGATGTGCAAATAGGCTAAGCGATAGCTAAGCAATTGAATAGCTGGGAGAACTCCAATAGCCATGCAGCCATCAATAATTATGCAGCCGCAGTCCAACAAAATTGTTATTGTTTGCTCTTTCCAGCAGGGTGCCAGCGGTAATAGCCGTATATAGGAATGCCCAGCAATAGAATCAGTAAGCCGGCAATTTGATTAGCAAAATTTGTGCAGCCAAAAGCCGCGTATCCCCATATAAAGGTTGTGATAATAGCGAGATTCCAAAGGAGAGCATTACCATGCTTACCTACACGGAATGGACGCTCCATGTCAGGGTCTGTATAACGCAGGCTCACCGCACATATGCCATATAAAAGCGCGATGAAAGCATACATGAAGCCGAATGTTTCAGCTAAAAATGTATAAGCATCTGGGAACATACCACTGCGCGCCAATAGATTGGCGCCGATGCCGATTATGATCAAGCACCAGAATTGAAATATAAGCGCATATTTAGGCACTTTTGTTTGATCATCCAGCTTAGCAAACTGAGCTGGAAACAAACCGGTCTTAGCCATTGAGTAACTAAGTCTTGCTATAGTCATCAAACCACCAAAACCGCAACCAATTATAGAAGCGACAACGCAAGCAGTAAATACATTACCCCATACAGGGCCACCCAAATAACCAGCTATTGATGGACAGGTGGCATAAAAATTAGTGCCGGCGATCGTCATGGTGGATTTATTCGCACTAAGTATATAGGGCGCAGCACACGATATCGCCACAGACATACCGGTATAAATGAATGCCACCGCGATTAGTGTCATAAAAACTGCTCGCGGGACAGCCTTTTGCGCATTTTCCGTTTCTGAAGAAGTACAACCGACAAGTTCAAGACCTGTGTAGCCTGACAGAGCAAGCATAAAAACCGAGGCAATATTTTTAAATAAGTCTGTGCAGCCCATCGGACTTGCAGTTTGAAGCACATTAGATATTGAGGAAGTAGGAGCGAATAAAACCAAAGCGCCAAAGCTGATAGCCATAGCAAATTTCATAAGCGTGAATAAATTATTTACGCTGGCTACTTGATTTACAGGTTTGAAATTAAAAATCGTAGTGATGCCAAACAATACTGAAATTATTAGAGGACCAAACCATAATGGAGAAGCATTGGCACTACCCCAGATACTAGTACCAAGCATGTTGGTCAATCCATTTGACATACACGCATAACCCACTACCATGGCTATCCAAAAGAGCCAGCCAGTAAGAAAACCAAAAAATTCACCAAGGCCTGGAGCTAAGCGCTTTAGGGCGTAGTACTTATAAACGTAAGGGCCACCAGCGGCGGGAAACATGGAAGCAAGTTCCATAACGATGAAACATAATGGCAGCATGCAGACACCAGCTATGATCCAGGAGACGGCTGAAGCCAGTGTGCCGGCGCGAGCAAGCATTGGTCCGTGAAATAACCAGGCCATAGAACCTATAATAGAGCCAACGCCAAGCATCCAGGCAGCAAACGAGGAAATGCCTACCGGCATCTCTGACCCAATTTGCTGGGCTTCTCTTTCTTGTATTTGGGTTTCGAGATCTGTGGTGGACAGTGTCGTTAACGATGTAGGCATGCGATAATTCCGATTCATTGTTTCACTCTAGTAATGACATAAACCTGGTATGTGCGGCAGATAAATGATTTTCCCAGCCAACAATAATGCCCTGAATTATAGCTAGCTTAAAGTAGCTGTACAATGGGAAAAATACTAATCCTGGGATAATGAGGTAATGATAATTTCTGGGTGCGGATGATTTCTGGTTGAAATTGATCTCATCTACCTCCAACAATGGCTCTCTCATTGGTTTAGCAAGGAGCGCACAGCTTTAGAAGCCTTTTTTATCTCATGATTTGGAAACACCAGTTTGCCACCTGTTAATGGTTTTGGTACTCCGGTTGTGCCAGGCAAACTTAAGGGTAGTTTGCGTAATGAGCGCACAGCCAAATAAGCAAATATTTGTGCTTCCATTGCCTTGCCGCTCCAGCCCACTTGGTCTGCATGTTGCAGGCGTAATTCTGGACCTAGTGTATCTTTCAATCTTTGTTCTAATTGGGATGTAATCATTTTATTTTTCCAGCCACCACCAGCTACTATCCAAAATTTGGGTATGGGATATTTAAGGTCAGCAAGACTTTCAACAATACATTGGGCGGTAAAAGCTTCCAGGGTAGCGCAGCCATCCTGCAGACTGAGAGCATTTACCTCTGGAATGAGTTTGAGATCATTTACATCCAGAGATTTGGGTGGCTTTCTATCTAAATAATTTGAACCATCTTTTAATTTAATTGCCTTTTGTCTTAGGGCTTGCAATACTTTTTCAACCACTTTACCTTTGCTGCCATAAAGTCCATCTTTGTCCATTTCTTTGCCAATTTTTGATTGGACAAAGCGATCAATTAAAGTATTACCTGGTCCGCAGTCATATGCATAGAGCTCTTTATCAGTAGTACCAATGACGGTGATATTAGAAATGCCACCACAATTAGCAATTACAACAGGAGTTAAGCCGGCCTGATTAGCTAATGCTTTATGATAAAGTGGCGCGAACGGCGCTCCTTGCCCACCGTGGTGGACATCATTGGTGCGGAAATCATAAACAACACTAATACCAATTTCATCGGCTAATCTCTGTCCATCGCCAACTTGTATAGTGATGCCATTATTTGGGCGATGAAAGAGTGTTTGACCATGATAGCCGACTATATCAATATTTTTAGCCTTATAGCCGGTTTTCTTGAGCAACTGCGTAATTACTCGGGCATGCAAGTCAGTTGATTTTTCTATCACTGCTTCAAATGTCGTTGATTTATGTTTCTTGTTAAAATCAAGGCGTGCTTTTTTTAAGTCACCTTCGTTTTGGAGAACCGCTTGCTCGCAGGCTTTAAGTAGTGACTTGAAGGAAGACTCATAATCGAGCGAATAACTGCCTATATCTTTAATAAGCTTTTCGCCATCAGTAATCATTAGCGTGCCATCGATGCCATCCATCGAAGTTCCACTCATTAAGCCTGCAGCGACAAATGTGTTAGTCGGTGGAGACATGGTTTGATTGACAGGCTTGGATTCGAGATCAAAAAAATCATTGGGAGTAACCAGTCCACCGGTCATTTCGTAAATGCGCAACATAGTCTCACGGGAAGGCATATTGGTTCCTCCTTCATACTTTATTATGGATAGCTCTGATACACCAAGCTTTTGAGCAATCTCATGTTGGGTGAGATTGGACATAGCTCGATAGGTTCGTAATTTCATTAAGCTCCTATGGAACCTATACCATCAGCATAGGCATACTAAATCAATGGTATATCTAAATCAAGAGGTTTTCTTTGGTTTATTGTGAAATAATTCTCAGTCTAAACAGAAAGAGAGCCTATTTTACAGGCTCTCTTTAATATTACACTTTTTATTTAGCGAGTATGCTTTGAGCTTACTTCGCGAAAGTAACTGCGCAGCTTTGTCCTTCAAATTGCACTTTGGCATTAAGTCCAAATTCACTGGCAAGATCTTGCATGCATGTTTGGAAACTGCTGCCCATTTTTTCTTCTTCTTGGGGAGTCATATTGCTAAGCTTTTTAATAGCGTTCCACATTGCGCATGAGCTGTATGTGAGAGTAGCTGACTTTTCGTCGCCAGCAATTTCAATTTGACTACCATATAGATTGGCTTCTAATTCGGCAGCCGCTGTGGCTAATTCCAGAGCGTTCTTTACGCCCAAGCCTTTTAAATAGGCTACTTTGAATTGTCTGGCAGCTGCTTGATATTCTTTAAGGGCAGGCTCGCCTTGTTTGGCGATTACTTGATAGGCAGCCAAAAGATGGCTAGCTGCCATGCGAGCAGCTTCTTCTTGCACTTTGCTCGCTGGCCAAGTTGGCTTTACAGGTGTTTTTGTTACTGTGGTCATGTTTATTTCTCCGCATTGGGGACTAAATGATCGTAAGTCCGAAACGCATCAACCTGTATATTGGTAAGCAACTATTATGGATTGGTCTTTTCAACCAATATTATTGTATTTGCTCTTTGCCAGCCAGTTGTACCGGTTTTAATTGATTTAAATTTGCAATTGCGAGTCCATTGTTAGAAAGATCTTGCACTGCTTCGACAAAACTATCATTGGCAGAACTAGCTAGTTTGGGGGCGCCTAAAGTGTCTCTAAAATAAAGATAAGTCAAGCGTTGAAAAATGCGACGGAATGGTGCAGCTGATGTGCCGCAAACACAGCGGCAACCAAGGGTAGTAGGATTTTCTACATCACAATGATGGGCGCCATTAATTTTCACATCATTATAAGGAAATGTGAGAAGCGGTAAGTATTCCAGCATACGGGCATGATAATTGCACAAACTAGGTTCTGCTCGTAGTGAAAGAATATTGACTGGCTTAATTAGTGACATGCGGTCTTTTGTGCGGTCCCAAGGAACTCCATCAAGAGAACAGACGGCATGGATGGGTACCTTTGCATTTTGTGCTTCTATGAGCATTTCCAAACAAACCGCGCCACCAGCACTATTGCCGGCAATGCCGATGCGGTTTGAGTCTATTAAGCCATACAGTGGAGAAGTTTTTGTATTTCCCTGTCTTATTAACCATGCGATTTGATCTAAAGTGTCCTGCACATTGTGCATGCGTTTAGTGTCTCCCAAAAGAACCTTACTCAAATCAGGAGTAATAACAACGAAACCCCTTTGAGCAAAATATTCAGCATTATTACTGTGCTGACGCCCACTCATCAAAAAGCCGTGAATTAATACGAGTAAAGAGAATGGTGGATGTGGCAATCCAGAGCTTTGCTGAGGAAGATAAAGTGTGTACGTTCTAATGATACCGGATGTGGTGCGGAGCTGTCCGGGCATAATTTTGATTTTATATAGACCTGGATCTGGATCATATAAATCCAATTGATTTGAATTTAAATACGTGCCAATGTTGGCTAAAGCGATCTTTTCGTCAAGCGCAAGTACGTACTGCAATGAGCCAGCGAAAAAAAGCAACAATGAAGCGCTAACAATTAATAAGCAAAATATTTTTTTGTCGAGCTGGTATTTAGGCATGTAAGATCAACCAAGCCATCAAAGATGTCAATAATAGCTGCTGTTCTCAAATACTTCAACCTGATTTTTATTAGATATTAGTGATATTGGTTTAAATAATCTAATAACAACCATAAAGAATTAATCTAAAAGTGAACCAACTAATTCTCTTTCTTCAGGCGCAGACAATGTTTCAGCTCTATGGCGCATAGTGATGCTTGCTGTATGTAAACCAACAAGCCGTGCTACTAAAACGGCCAAATAAAGTTGTCCAAGCGTTGCCTCAAGAAATGACAAGGAGCGTGCCAATCGGCTTACGGGAACTATATCCCCATAACCAAGAGTGGAAAATGTGCAAAAACTGAAATAAACAAACAGTGGATAGCGTTCTACGTAAGAGCCATACGTTTGCGTATGGGCGGTACTATCGGCGGTGAAAATATTATTGCGATACGCATTATGATCGGATAAGGCGATCATCATATGCAGCATGGAAAAGCAAAAGCCGATCAATAAATACACGCACACAGAGCCACATATCTTATTTGCATCTACCGAGCCTTGGAATACATCTTGCAGTATTATGCAACAGATAATGACAAAGAACAAAAAGGTTACAGCATAAGCAGCAATCTGAAAACCAGCACTGTTACAGGGACTAAAGTGATCACAAAAAGCTAATATCCACATAATCCCTGATAAACAAGCAAGGGAAAATGCTATTAATGAAATGCGATGATTGCTTTTAACAGCCAGCGCGGCTGTTAGTAAGGATGCCACCATCATAAGGCCAATAGTTATTTTAGCCCAGATAAAGTGCTCGACTATTGGAGCTAGGACAGTTAAGCCAAGCACGCTGCTCAAAAGAGCAACATAGTGCTTAGGGCTGATACAATGTGCCATCGTTTCAGATATTTTTGCTTGCACAGACATTGGTATAGATCTTGCTTATGATTGACACTTAGGTTAGAAGTCAAGAAATGGTTATACCATGCTTATCGGCTTATCGCCTATTTTCTATACTAAACTTTTAAGATTCGGAACAGTCGCGGTCAAAACATTAGATGGACAGCTCGCCACGGTCAAAAACTTTTGATAATAGGGCACCGGATACGAAACCACCAACATGAGCCCAGAATGCAACTCCGCCTTGATCCTGACTAACTCCAGCGGCAAGCGGCAAAATACCAGTAAAAAGCTGCATAACAAACCATAGTCCTAGAAAAAACACTGCTGGTATTTCTGTTGTGCGAGAATAAGAGCCCATGGGCACCAGGGTTAATACGCGCGCCTGAGGATAAAAAAGAAGATAAGCACCTAGCACTCCAGAAATGGCTCCACTAGCGCCTACCATAGCAATATGTGAATGAGGAGTTATAAAAGTTTGTGCTAAAGCTGCGCACAAACCAGTAATAATATAAAATAGAAGGTAGCGAAAATGTCCCATACGATCCTCGACATTATCGCCGAAAATATAGAGAAACCACATATTACCTATTAAATGTCCCCAACCAGCATGCAAAAACATTGAAGATAAAATATGAATTCCTTGTGCTGCACCCAGATTAGCGAAAAAGTCTGCTGGTACTAAGCCATAATTCTGTAAAAAAGGTTCTATATTTGAACCGACCGATAATTCAATTAGAAATACAAAAACATTCAAAGCAATTATTATCCACGTGACGATTGGTAAGCTTTGTGACTCAACATTGTCTCTTAAGGGGAACATCGTTTCTTAATCTTCCAATCAGATCTTGCCGTATGACTACCAATTGAGTCTTCTTTTTATACAAAGAAGAGTGGAATTTTTCATTATGTATTGCTCAAACTTGAAAATTGACGAAGTACAATAAAAATATTACTGAGTAACTGTGTTATGAAACAAACATGGATCCAAAGTCAATTGGATAGACTGACAAAATATCTTGTTTCCTGTTCCAAGCAAAATTATAAGCCATATCAAATTAATATGGCTATTATTTTCGGTTCTACACTTGAACTAGTTGCGATTCCAATTTTTTTTGTGGTAAGCACCAAATGGCTAGATTATACTCTTACTTTGGGAAAATTATTTCCTAATGACAAGGGAACTGCTCCTGCTGTTTTAGCTTTCTGTCTTGGTTTAACTTGGATGCTCTGGTCAATTTTTACGCAGCATGTGCAGGGGAATGGAACTCCGTTCCCTTTGGTTCCGACGAAGAGTTTGTTAGTAACGGGTCCATATAAATATACACGTAATCCCATGGCGTTTGGAGCAATTTTCTGGCTATTAGGATGGGCCTTTCTTGCTAATAGTCCTGTGGCTCTTTTAGGTGTTGGTATTTTCATAATAATACTTGTAACTTATATAAAATTGATCGAAGAAAAAGAGTTGGAAGCAAGATTTGGTGAGGATTACATTATTTATAAACAGCAAACACCATTTATTTTTCCTCGTTTAATGATCCGTCGTTAGTAAAAATATTGCTTAAATGAGTTGGTATTTCCTTCTCTTATTCTTCTATATACTGAGACCAGAATTCTGTGCGCTCTTGCCATTTACACTTACCATTGCCGCATATGAGTGTAACTCGTGAGCCGCGCGATTCAACATGAGAGTCGCCAAAACCGTCCCAGACCGAATCTATTGTTTCTGCATATTTATCGTATTTCTGAATTGGACTTTTGCATTCAGGACAAAGCATTTTCTTTTGAGAGATAGCATCCTTAATAGATTGAAGTGACATTTAGTTGAATAATCCTCACAGTTTATCGAGTTGCTGCCAGCAATTCATGTACGCATGTTACGCATTGCGATCCATCTCCAACAGCGAAGCCAACTCTTTTGGTTGAACCAGAGCGAACGTCACCAGCGGCCAATACAAGAGGGATAGTTGTTTCCGAACGTGATGGTGGTCTGTTCTTTAAAGGCCATTTACCGGACTGCAGAGCTTCGGCACCGGTTAAAATGAAACCCTTTTCGTCTCTCCCGATATAGTCTGGAAGCCAATCAGAACCTGGCTGAGCGCCAATAAAAACGAAGATTGCTGTAAGAGGTAATCGTGATGTTTTACCGCTATCATTGATTTCTACTTCCTCAATATAGTGATCTCCATGAATTGCAGTAACGACTGTTCGTTCGTGAACAATGATATCTGGATTAGCTTGTATACGTTCGATCAAATACTGCGACATGTGTGTTCCAAATTGATCACGAACAAACATATGTACTTTTCGTCCTGGGCAACAATCAGTTAAGTATGTCGCTGCTTGTCCAGCAGAATTGCCAGCACCAACTACCCCGACATCTGTATGATCATGAAGGACAGCTTCGATGCTCGTGCACGCATAATATACACCTGCTCGTTCAAATTTATCCGCGTTTTCGGCCTCCAATTTACGCCAGGTCATGCCAGTGGCAATAAGTACAGTTTTTGCTTTGACGATCGTGCCACAATCGAGGACAAGATTGTGGTAGCCATCCGGACTGTTGCTTGGTTCGATCCGATCGATACTAACCGGTGCATATAGCTGCACACCGAACTTAAGCATTTGAATCACGGTACGCAGGGACAGATCGCGTCCAGAAAGTCCAGAAGGAAAGCCTATGAAATTCTCGATTTTAGAAGAGCCGCTTGCTTGTCCACCAGGGCCAATCCAATCAAGCACAAGCGTAGACAATCCTTCTGATGCACCATACACGGCGGCAGTCATTCCAGCTGGACCGGCACCGACAACAACAAAATCTACTGAGAGATTCTCGAAATGCCGCCAAACGCTAGCAGCGTTTGCAAGTTCACGTAAATCAGGTTGTAAGAGAACTTTACCGTTACAATCAACGACTGGCAACTTAGAAGGTGAACCGAGAGCTTCATAGACTTTCTTGCCTTCTTTTGTTTCAGGATCATACCAGGAGAAGGGTACGAAATTGCGATAGAGAAATTCACGCACGATTGTTGTATGTTTACACCGGCCTGGTCCAACAACTTTCAATCCTAATTTTTGGGTTTGAACAAATAATTCCCTGCGCTTTTGGAAGGCAACAATGAATGTGTCAGAGAGCCGAGGAATTCTTATAAGTAATTCGGATAATTTCTTGCTGGGAACACGAAGAACATTTAGTTTTCCTCGCGCAACTCCGGAAACAATTAGTGGTCTGCGGGTGAGTAAATCAATATCGCCGCTAAACTGTCCTGGCTTGTGCGTGATTACTAATTTATTATTGTCAGCCGGATTAATTATATTAAGCAAGCCCGACTTGACTACTATTAAATCAGCAGCTTCGTCGCCAGCTCTAAAAACAAATTGTCCATCAGAATACTCTTCACAAGTGGATAAGGGCAAGAGTAGCTCTAATTCTTCCTCGCTTAGCTTTGGAAAGGCTTCATCAACCAAGGTCAACATACTCTACCTCTGACTAACCTATAGATTCATTGTAATTTTATCAGCCTTTAGGAATAAATCAGCGTGCTGTTTCACAAAATCTCTTACGCTTAACGGCGGTTTTTCAGTAATTTTCTCAACATCATGTGTCAAACGATCATAACGATTTTCTTTGTGTAATTGAGCCATGGTCGCAAAGTGATTCAACACATGTTCTGGTAACCCATGCGCGCTAAGCTCCTTCTTGTACCATTCATCGTACGGCACATCTACATAAGAGACAGGCTTATTCAAAGCGGCTGAGTATTCAGCAGCCATGCTATTCATATCCTGCGACTGCGATCCAGTGAGCTCGTACACTTTGCCTATATGCATAGAAGGGCTTTCCAACACTGTTGCAATTACCTGTGCCACATCATAAACAGCAATCGGGGAAGTACGTGCTGAACCAAACGGTAACCTTATTGTGCTATCTTTGGCAATAGAAGCTGCGGCCCAGTCTGAGAAAAAGAAGTGTTCAAGAAATACAGTGGCGCGCACATGCACTACAGGCAATCCTGACCAGTTTAATACCTGCTCGCCAAGCCAATGCTGACGCTGCTGCGGCGAGTCAGTCATGTTTATAAGACTCATTTGAGAGACAGTCATTTGTGAAATATTTACAAAAACCTCGAGTTCACTGTGCTCTTTTGCTGCTGCAGCAGCAATAACCGTTGCTTCCAAATACGGCGGCGAGACACTCATACCAAAATACATGCGCCGGCAGCCCTCAAGTGCGCGTTTCACATCGCTGCCATTGGTAAGATCACCTGCTATTATTTCTGCACCTATATTGCTTAAAGCTTGCGAGCGCTCATCAAAACGTCGCACAAAAGCGCGCACAGGAAGGTTTTTCTCACGCAGAATTTCCACTACGGTGCGACCGACAGCACCAACTTTTCCAGCGGCACCGGTAACAAGAATAGGACTTTTATTTGGCATAATTTCTCTTTAGCAATGCCTTGATTATCGACTAATGGTTACCATATCTACCAAATCCTCGCTCAGATTTTGCATATTTTATTATACTGGCTACATTATAAGTTCAGTAGATGGATAAAAACTGTTGTGTTCGCGACGAAATAATAATTTACGTCCAATTAAGAATCAGAACTATCCGGACTACTAATTCGAGACAGGACTCAAAGACTCCGGCTTCTACCCTTCCATTCTTTGGGCTGTGGATGTCTTGACTCATAGTCATTGATCAATTCTTTATTAAATGAGCGAAACGTATGGGAAGCAAAACATTCTGCATGTGACTTTTCTTGCTTAGACTGTCGTTTCTTGTCTTGCCGTGAACGGTTTTCAGAGGGGTAAAATCCGAGTTTTTCAGAATTGTCTGCGCGCCGGCTTACTGCGTTATTTTGCCAGTAGTCCTTACCGATACGCCTTGTTTGTTCCGCATGACTTTCTTGGTCGTCCATATCTTCACATAAGTGTTTTTGGCAGTAGAGCTGTCCTGCTCAGTTAATTACTCTATATTTAGATCATACCGTCATTAGTTCAGTCCAAACCATCCAAATTATAAATAATTGGATACACATTGCTACAACACTGTGCTAACAGCTGGTATGCGGAATACTAAAACAAATACTATAATAAAGATTCAAGTCTTTTATGAGGGTGGAAACCCCTCGTCTAGGTGGCGGTCGCCCCTGCAATTATAATGAAGGCGCCCAATTGTTCCCTCAAGATGGTGCTGTGATTGCTCGAACCCGGCTCTTTGCTGCAATTGTACTGATCATTCCACCGAAGATCAATTTGTGCAACGGTAGTAACAGTTTCCAATACATGATCCCAAACAGTTCCAATGGTACGAAGCGCGCTACTCGTTCAATTCCTATTTGATTGCTCGAACATTTTTAAAAACTCGAACGTCGATTACCTCATCAAATACGAAGAAGGCGAACCCGCAGCAGGCACGGTGAAACATGCGCTTACAATAGCTAATTGCGGCGACCTACATCGCATTGTTGGCTATCACGAGGCTTCGAGGGATTTATAAATCCTGACAGACTTACTCCTATGCGGTCTCCCACCAAGTATTGTCGTCGTGCCGTCCTCTTTATGCTTCCGGTGTTCCGTATGAAGAGACTGCAATCTGTTATACTGCTAATTGAACTTTATTTCTACTTTTGCGTATATAAACCAGTAGATAAAGAGGTTATTTATATGAGTTTGACACTTAAATCATTACAGACAGACATGCGCAATTCGTTCGCAAAAATGTCACTGCGTATTGACAATCTTGATAGTAACATTAACGAAAGAGTAGATAGTATCTTGCTAAGGTTAGAGGGTCACATTAAAGAAACAGAATTTCGCTTTCGAGAAGTTGATCAGCGTTTCGATAAGGTTGATCAGCGCTTCGATAAAGTTGATCAGCGTTTCGATAAGGTTGATCAGCGCTTCGATAAAGTTGATCAGCGTTTCGATAAAGTTGATCAACGTTTTGATGAAATGGATCGTCGATTCGATGAAACGGATCGAAAGTTCAACAAACTCACAAGCGATATAGTCGATTCGCTCTCGCCTTATTTCGATAATTTGGAAAAAATGCTCAGTAACCATGAAGATCGAATTGCTGTTTTGGAAAAGAGACATTGAATTCGATCTAACCAAAACAAACCCCCTCAATTGAGGGGCATCGATGAGTAACGATGGCAAACTACAAACGAAAAAAACCTAGGCGCCTGGTTAAATGTGCGCTTTGTACAGATTCCAGATTCGGTAACAGTATGAAAAATGCTACGAAACAAACTAAGTTGGTAAAGGTTCGCATAAAACAAACAAATGAAAATGAATGACGTTTGCCGAGCTAGATCAAATCGTTCTGATTTAATTTGTCAACTAAAGACTGTCGGTTTTCTTGTCAGTTTCTTCATATTTGGTCAATTGGCACAGGCACAATTATCCATAATAAACAAGGATGCGGATTCAAATAGGATTTTATATAATGCCAATGAGTTCGCTCGACATGTAGAAAACAAGATCCGTGCTGTGGGCTTGCCTGAAATTGGCTACCCTCCTGTCAAAGGCTCTTTTCGTATAAGCCAAAGCGGGATCATTTTGAATTTACGAGTAAACCAATCTTGTGGCAAAGCTGAACTCGACTATGCTGTTCTGCAAACTGTTCAGCGAAGCAGCCCCTTTGATCGAATCCCTGCCGATCTTGGTGAATTTCAGGATGTGAATTTTACGGTAGGGGCATGTAGTCCTTCTGATTCTTCTGGACGTACTATTAAAACCTCTGCTATTCAGATGGAATTCACTGGTCCATACATTTCGTCGCCGCCACCGATGCACAGATCGGACAGAAGTCTTTCTGAAAGAGGACATCTTAAGATAGAGCCTTCAGTACCTCCTGCATTCTGAACCCAGCTAATCAAACATATTAAACGGCCGCTTTAATGGGCGAACAGCCCGACCCTTGGACCGTACTACCGCTCCAGGATGGATGAGCCAACATCAATGAGCGACAACATTGAGGTGCCAAACCTCCTCGTCCCCCTCAAACTGCCCAACTGAAACTTGTATGTAATAAACATAATATTGACTTATTTGATAAAATGATAGCTTGCAGGTTGGGAGTTTTATTATGTCTGACTCTTCACAACTTCAATTATTTTCTGATACAAATTCTGAAACGGAATCGGTATTAATAATGCTTTTACGCAAGAAAAAAGCATTTGAAAAGTTACGCATGATGGATCAACTAAATGCTAGTCTCCATATATTAACGTTAAGTGGTTTGCACGAACGTAATTCTACGGCCACTGAGGATGAACTCAAGTTCGAACTAGCCAAACTCTTACACGGACAGGAATTGGCGCAAAAAATTTCGTCTAAAATCAAACACAGCTAGTGCAGATGGATACTCAAGCCAGTGAAGTTGCTCTTTTGGTTATTGCCGTATTAGAGGAGCTTGGAATAAGATATTTAATTGGTGGTTCTCTCGCTAGTACTGTACATGGCACACCGCGAGCAACATTAGATGCTGATTTGTTAGCTGATGTAAAAACCGAGCATATTAAACAGCTTTATGAAAAGCTAAATCGTGACTTTTATATATCTGAAGAAGATATGCGAAAAGCTTTTGCACGCAGAACAAGCTTTAATTTAATACACCTGAGTACCCTGTTTAAGGTTGATATATTCTTACCAAAGAATCGTCCATTTGATAACCAGCAATTTAATAATAGGGCACTGTATGTGGTGGCGCAAGATCCAGAAAGAAGTGCATATATTGCGAGCGCTGAGGATACAATACTTGCTAAATTGGAATGGTACCGTCTTGGTAATGAGGTATCAGAAAGACAATGGCGGGATGTTATTGGGATCTTTAAGGTGCAAGATAAGCATCTAAATATAGAATATTTGAGGCGCACAGCATCAGAGTTGGGTGTCTTGGATTTATTAAATCGTCTTGTAGAAGGCAATTCGTAGCTATTGTTGCTGCTAACCGTCTTTACCTTCGTGTTCGGGATGGGAATAGAAAATAAATTCAAAAATCCTGCGGGCATGCCGGATATGGACCGAACTGTCTCACGACGTTCTGAACCCAGCTAATCAAACATATTAAACGGCCGCTTTAATGGGCGAACAGCCCAACCCTTGGAACGTACTACCGCTCCAGGATCCGATGAGCCGACATCAATGAGAGACAGTATATAGAGGTGCCAAATCCAGGTAAATTTAAGATCGATTTAATAAAGATTGGTTGTTGAGCGTATCTTTAACTAACAATTGTCTGTTATTTGTGGTATATAAAAAGTGTCGTAAGACTTGGTCAGGTCCCCTGCGGCATAGCAGCGAAGAAGTATTAAGTTGCTTAGCCTGACAGAGCAGACAACTATCGTAGAGGTATAGACAAGTTCTATACCTCTATTATTTTGGTTTTTTATAATTTTTGATAGCTCTGTATTGATTGGCCAGTAGGTCATAGCTGGAAGACGAATATTTTTGGTTTTCCTTTGACAAAATATTTTCGCGCAGTGCACCTGCATAAAAATCGGAAAGTTGAATGCCAGGATTAATAACGGAAGCCAACAGAAATTTTGCTTTGGCAAATTTCCCTTTCGTAGCAGAATTTTTAGGAACGTCTTTCAAACCTGTAAGAAATGATTTTTGATATGTTTGCCAGCCACCTTGCTTACCAATAGTTACCACTAGATCCTTGTACTCGTTTAAAGCGGATTCTACCGCTTGATGAGCAAGACTTTCATATATAGAAAAATATTCTTGATGATTCTTTCGACCTTGATGAAAGTAAGTACTAGCAAACACACTAGTTTTTGTATGAAAAAGCAAACCACTGACCAACCGCTTTTGGTTGTGATCCAAGTCTGCGTAATGTATATTTGTATTTTTACTAGGCTTCGTTTTAGATTTTTTGAATCTCTCCGGGTACAGTTCGCGAACAATTTCTAAGTGAGTGTGTTCGGCTGTGCGCACGCCGACAAAAACAACTAACACAACGGTCATACAAAGTTGATCATCTTTTGTACCCGACTCATCTAAATAAGCATAATTAGACATTCACGTCACCGCTGACACTTTTGTTTTGTAATAAGTTGTGCCATACTATATCATCTGCCGAAATATCAGCAAAATCGCAGCCAAAGCAACTTGGCGAAATTTGGTTTGAACCACTGAACGTTTCAAGAAGCAGTCGAGAAAGTAAAGCCCCTCAGCGATTAAACAGAGGGGCTTATAAATCCTGGCGGACTTACTCCTATGCGGTCTCCCACTAAGTATTGTCGTTGCTAACCGTCTTTACCTTCCAAATCCCTTCGGCTATGTGGACTATTGGAGGGGATCAGCCTGTTGCCTTTCACTAGCTACGCTGGGTAAACCAATGAG
>Ga0207034_1093_pt1 | contig 15392 bp, 16 predicted proteins | sample Alteio_BWMinCont_36_FD_153269 | JGI IMG/M metagenome (GOLD analysis project Ga0207034, IMG submission 153269) | Enriched cells from forest soil in Barre Woods Harvard Forest LTER site, Petersham, Massachusetts, United States -... | ecosystem: Environmental > Terrestrial > Soil > Temperate forest >...
GTTTACGGCATGAAGGATAATAAACTTACAATTGGTTTAGTGATTAGTCTCGATAGTCGTGATCCAAACTTAAATCCGCAATTGAAACTACAAGAGTATAAAAAGCATCCCTGGCTGCAAAGCATGATTCAAGGCGGCAAGCTGCTTAAATACGGAGCAGCTGTTTTACCGGAAGGCGGCTATTATAGTTTGCCAAAGCGCTTTGCTGTACCTGGCGCTATATTGCTTGGGGATGCGTTAGGTGTCTTAGATGTAAAAAATCTGGCTGGCATAGATAGAGCAATGGAATGTGGTTATGTAGCGGCTGAAGTATTGCATGATGCTTTATTGCATCAAGATTATAGTGAAGCGGCGCTTGCCCCTTATCAACAAAGATTGACAAACAGTTTTGTTGTTGAAGAATCTTATCACAATAGATATTTCCGTTATGCTTTTATGGAAAACCCGCGACTTTTAGGTGAATACTTGCCGTCTATGGCCAATAGCATTGATAAATCAAATCCTTGGTTAGGCATGCTTAAATTGGTCTGTCAGCATCCAATAAGAGCCCCGCTAGATGCTCTAAGAGCCCTTTTGTTGATTGAAGGCAAAGTAAATATTGGCCCGCTTAAATATGAAATAGACTGCCGGAATATAGTGCCAGACTTTGTACCGCCAAAATATGATGAGCCACCCTATGATAAATCTACCATTTATTCAAGACCGGATGCTGTGTTCTATGCCTCAACACGCTATCATGAGGGCAATCATCATATTGATGAATTCAATGCTAATGTTTGTATGCGTTGCATTGCCAAATATGATGCTTTAGGTAAAACAACACCATGCGTTTCTGATTGCACCGCAGAAGTGCATCGCATTGATATTATAAATGGGGAAAAAAGGCATGGTATGTCTTTGGAAAATTGCATTCATTGTCGTACATGCGAAATTGTTTGTCCTGAAGTCAATCTGCGCGTTAATGCTACTTCTCAGGGCAGTGGACCAGATTTTATGGGACTTTAATAGATAGACTATTACTTTCTTCTGCCCGTCTGGGTAGGACATCAATTGAAGAACAAATTGATGGCTTAATTCGCCCTCCTAATGATAATAGTTATAAATAGATTAATGCAATAGTTCAATTGATTAGGAAAATATTTCCGTGGGTACTTTACTAAAGGGTAGGTCGTTGCATGGGGTTGGAACGGCTAAAAAGTAATTGTTTAACCGGACGTTAACAATAAAGTCCGGGGTAATAATTGTCCCTTTGGATCAAAGTAAGAAAAAGCTTAAAAGATAAGCCAAGCGCATGTCTAAAAATCTGGAATATATGCTTGAAGATGAAAGAAGTGAGATAGCCCTAACTGGGGAAGCAGGCGATCTTGTGGATATTTCGCTGGAAAAACAAGACATAGACAATGATGAGATTGAAGAAAGGGTCTATGAGCCGCAAGAAAGGTTGGACAGCGAGTCTAAAGATTCTGTTTATACTTACCTGAAAGACTTAAGCAAGCATAAATTATTGACTGGCACTGAGGAAATCGAACTAGCAAGAGAGATTAAAGCTGGTGACCAAGAAGCGCGTCGTAAACTAGCGGAAGCAAACCTGCGTCTAGTTGTTAGCATTGCTAAAAGATATCAAAATCATGGACTTAGCTTTCAGGACTTAGTACAAGAAGGAAGCATGGGACTATTAAAGGCAGTAGATAAATTTGATCCTGAAAAGGGTTGCCGGTTTTCTACTTATGCTACCTGGTGGATTCGCCAGGCGATTTTGCGGGCTTTGGCAGACAAGTCTCGCACAATTCGTGTGCCAGTGCATATGAATGAAACAATGACTAAAGTGCGCAAGGCTTTTCGAGAATTGTCACAGACACTATTGCGCCATCCTACGGTTGATGAAATTGCCGAGCGGTCCCATCTTGCCCGCAATAAAGTTGTGCAAGCAATGGCTGCTGAAAAAACTATGATTTCGTTAGATGCGACCCTATCGAGTGACGGGGATACTCCTATAGCGCAATTGATTGAAAATGAAAAAGTAGAAGATCCAGAAATAATGACGGACGATCGTTTATTGAGAAACCAAATCGATCATGTCTTGTCTAAGTTAACTATGCAAGAAAGGGACATAATAAAGCTGCGATATGGTTTAGCTAAACATGTGCCTCTGACGTTAAAAGAGTGTGGACTAGAACTTGGTCTAAGTCGAGAACGAGTACGTCAGCTTGAACAAAGAGCAATAAAAAAATTACAAAATAATATAGAAACCATGAATCTAAAGGCATATTTGAACTAAATATTTGTTCTTGTGGTCAAAAAAAATCAATCTAAAGAAGTATACAAATTGTTGAAGCAGTAGTTATACTTAGACTAAGTATTTGGCTTATCCTGTATGATCTTTAGTACAATGATCTTAGTAGGGTATATCTCTTAAGACATGGAGATATTGGGATGTTTATAAATCGTCAACAGGCAGGTTCGCTGTTAGCAAAAGAAATAGCGAACCATATTGAACAACACGGTCAATTTGATAAAGATCATACTGTTGTATTGGGTTTGCCTCGTGGCGGGGTACCGGTAGCGCTAGAGATAGCACTAGCGCTCAACTGTCCGTTGAATGTAATTACGTCCAAAAAAATTGGTGCTCCTGATCAATCAGAATTAGCAGTTGGTGCTGTGACCGCCGATGGTGTGGTAGTTATAGATGAAAAATTGACAGAGCATCTTGGTATTTCGCCTGTATATATAGAAAAAGAGAGAGATTATTTGGCTGACAAAACAAAAAAATTAGAGCAAACAGTGCGACGGTCAGCTGGACTTGAGGTTAATGTCGATTTAAGAGAAAAGCAAGTCATCGTTGTAGATGATGGTGTGGCTACTGGTATGACTGCCATTGCTGCAGCCCGTAGTCTGCGCGGACAAGGGGCTAAGACTATAATTTTTGTTACACCTGTTATTTCACGGCGTGCTTATTTTTTATTGCGACAAGAATACGATCAAGTTATTGGGCTAGAAATACCAGAAGACTTCCAGGCGGTAGGGCAATTTTATATTGACTTTAGCCAAGTGAATGATGGTGAAGTGGTCTCTGCCTTAACATTGGCCAAAAATAGAGAAGTGGTTAGTGAATTTGTGCGTTGAAAGTCGCTATTTCATTGTAAAGTCGGTGAAACAAATTGATTTGCTTACAAGTATTTTGGGTATCCACTTATTGAGATTGATCTACCGACTGTAAAATGAAGGGTCATTCTTAGAACAGTATTAAGGAGGCAAAGGTGAGTCGTACTGCGCTTGGTCCCATTCCTGAAAATGTTAATGTGCGGGCGTCAACTACAAATGTTCAGCTCCTGAAGGCGATGATTATTGCAGTTCTATAGTCCGTTGAATATAGCTGGCAAGATTAAGTTTCCAGATTTTCTACAATTAGATCGAACTTTTTTAGCTCACCGGATAAGTATGGCATACCTAAGTTTTCTAGTACTTGTACGTTCGGCAGGAAAGCAAGGAGATTTCCTGGCAGTATTAGCTTTGATTTCCTTATCCCGCTTCCAATGACTACATATTTCGAGTTCACTACCGCCATATCAATTAGGATAGGCCAATCTTTTGGCAGACCTATAGGAGTTATAGCGCCGTATTCCATTCCTGTTTGTGCGACTGCTTGTTCCATAGCAGCAAATGATACTTTCCTTGCATCGAGCGTTCGGCGAACAAGGCCATTAACGTCTGCTCGCGTACTACTTAGAATGACACAAACGGCAAACCAGATTCTATCTGCCCGCTTTGCTTCGAGCACAACACAGTTAGCTGCCTGGTCGGATTGAATCTGATAATGTTTGCAGAAAGCTGCGGTATCAGATAGTTCAGGCTCTATTTCAGCGACACCAATTCGGCTGGTGTCAAGACTTGTCGAAAGAGCATCAAGCACTTGGTGAGCGACCAACTCTTTATGTTGAACTACCGGTACTATACGGAGTGCACCTAAATTAATGTCCATATAATAGTTGTAAATTTATCTCTATACCAAAGTCAACTAATTATCGTAGGGATATCATAAATTACGTATAGCTGTGAATAGCAATTATATCCTAAGTCATGTCGATGGACAGTACTCAATCCGGTACATGGCACGAAGAAAAAGCGGGCGAAGAGCCTCGAGTTCGCGAACCTATGATTTCATGTGTTTTGGATTGCTAGCCAGATCGCTGACGCCCGAGCTCACAATGCCACAAGACTGCTCCATCAAATCGAATAACGTCCTCTTAAGATGTGGTTTCTTATATGGTACGTCTGGAGATTCCAGAACGCGGAGCAACCCTTCCTCAATTAGATCTTTGAACTTTCGGCCACGTAGAGCCGCTGCCGCTTTCGCTTGACGAAATAATTCATCAGATAGATCTACGCTGGTTCGCATAAATATAGTTAAGTATATTTATGCTTTTGCGTCAAGTCCTCTGTACCCTTTTTTGGGGAAAGCCCAGCACAGACGACATGCTCTCAGCTGTTGGTCTTAGTAACGTAGTATAAGATGATATAATAATGACTGTTGATAAAGATACACTGAACTCTTGGTTACCTATATGCATTTTGCCGGTTTAGATCGAATTACAGTAGATCCTGAAGTGATGGGTGGTAAGCCATGCATCCGTGGAATGCGTGTAACCGTTGGCACTGTTGTTGGCTTAATTGCTGAAGGCCATTCGACGGAAGAAATTTTGAAAGAATATCCGTATTTAGAAAAAGACGATATTCAACAGTGCTTGCAGTACGCTTCGATGCGTGTGAATGAAATTGACGTTCCATTGACCGCTGCATGAAATTTCTTATTGATCTTACCTTCCGCCAAGTTGGAAGAAGCTCTTAAGTGATTCAGATTGGTCTGCAACTCATTGGTCTGAAGTTGGAAGTTTAACGGCTAGTGATGCTGAGATTATGGAATGGTCGAGGCAAAATGGTCATATTGTGTTAACACACGATCTTGATTTTGGTGACTTACTTGCTCTCACAAATAGCAGCGCTCCAAGCGTAGTGCAACTACGCACCCAAGACGTGGTACCAAGTAAAATTGGTTCGCTTGTAGCTAAGTCGCTGAAGCAATGGGAAAAACAGCTTGTTGCTGGGGCGTTGTTGAGTGTAGATATACACCAAGCGCGTGTTCGATTACTACCGTTCGCTGTCTTTTCGGTAGCTTTTTGATTATTTCTTGAATATTCTTTGCCATTAAAGTGCTCTTTATTAGTTGCTAATACCATTTGATTTAGCTCGTACTGACCAATCGCCGTTTGTCCATTATGACAGTCCCTATAAGACGATTCCTCGGTGTAGGAGTGGTGCTAATATGAATATCATAGCCAAGTTTCTGAGTATATTCAGTAATACGCTCGATTGAAAACTCATTGAATTTCCCATTCAAAATTTTGGACACTTTAGGCTGATCAGCTCCTATTGTTTCTGCAACTTCTTTTTGAGTCATTGAACTATGACGTATGGCTTCTTGTAATGCCATAAAAAGATAGGACTTTAATTTTAGCCCTGCTGCTTTTTCTTCACTAAAACCTAAATCTCTAAATACGTTTTTGCTCATATTCTTTTACTCTTCTTGCGATGTTCGATTATCTCGTTCAATCTTTTCTTTGCTATTTGTATATCGTGCGGACTTGTCTGCTGTGTAGTTTTCTTTGTAATAACGTGAAAAACGTATATCGCTTCCTCAAATTTGGCTATATAAATCAATCTGTATTGGCTTTTATCATCATCCTGTAGCTTTATTTCGCGCACTCCTGCACCAATAGTTGGTATCGGCCTATAATTATCTGGGTCTAGTCCTTGTTGGACCCTCCCTAATTGAAATCCACCCTCGCGACGCATATACTCCGGCCAGTCTTTCTTAACTTCATCGACAAGACTTGGAGGCCAAAATATGACCTCTTTTTCCTCGGTGGGGTCTATTTTTATGACTTTAGAACTATGTCTTTTCACTAATTTAGTATATGCTAAAACTGGCATATTGTCAATCTCTATTCAGGCCAAATTTCATCAGTCCTCAATACGTTTTAGCGCCAGCTGCCACAAATCACGCCAAGTGATCTCTATTAACAAAATAGATCTTAGGGCTGGCGTTATTGTGGCAGGATAAGGCCGCGCCAGCGGAAACCGTAGACGCTTACTGGCGCTTATTTTTCGCGCCAGCGCTTTCAATTTGGACGCCAGCGAAAACCGCTATGCATGGTTTGGTGGCGTTTTAGTGGCTGGCGAATACTGTTATAGAACTAATTCTGGATATTGTTTCTTGTCCAAACTTTGACTTTTGTTTTTTAAATAAAGACAAAATCTATCGACTATTTTCCATGTTCTCATTAAAAACTTCGCGCGTTCTTGGTCTGAGATGAATATGTCGTCGCCGTGTCGTTGAGGATTGGCAAATGACTTGATGCCTTCAATAATGAAATCCTTGTCGATATTCAATTCGTCGCGCATATACTTCCAGGCATCTTTTTTTGATCCCATTCCAGCTGATGAATAAAAATGATTCATTATTGCTTCCACAGCATGGTAAGCAAAGAAACCTGTTTCGTCTGGCAGCGCCATAGCAAGGCGCAGACTCGCTAATGCGCGTCTCAATTGGTTGAATTGTGCCCCGAGGCCAAAGAGTTCTACATATGTACAAGGCCGTTCGCTTTTGCTCCCAGCAATAACTGGGATCTCAATCGTAAATACAGTCATTTCATTGGTTTCGATATTCAATGCCGTTGTCATTTCTACCTCATGCCAGCGTCCATTGAGATATCCGTATATGTCTATAAGAGAAGATACTTGTGCCTTCACCAAATTTTTGAGGCTGTCCATATCCACATTGAGATCTGAGGTCTCGACCGATACATTTATCTGACTGTCCTGCACAAAAATTACAAGCTTGTATTCAACGTTTTCGTCTTTGCGACCAATTATCAATTCAATTGGTGATGAAATCTCTAACGCAATGCGTTCGGGATGAACTCTACCAGCGAATACAAACTTCCTCAATTTTGCTACCAAGTCTGTGCCGCCTGATTGCTAATTTATTTCTTATGTTATCTCTGATTTTCGATTTTGGGGGCCACCAGAGGACCACCGAGAAGATCATCCATCCTTGAAAGATAGCGGGCGAGGAGTCTCGAACTCCCGACCTATAGCTTGGGAAGCTATCGCTCTACCAACTGAGCTACACCCGCATTTGTTCATCTATTATTCTAACAATAATTCCCCCTAAGACAAGCTTCCACTAAAACACAAATTCATGCTAATTAAATCCGAGCCCTGTTCTTACGAATTCTTCGGCTTTTTTCTTCCATATTTCAACGTTTTCAAAATTTTTGCCATAATCAAAAATCACATTTTTCATAGCCGGACGGCTCAAGCAACGCAATTGAAATTGACCAGCCTCGCCTTTGTATATTTCTACTTCTATTTGTTCTCCAGCTGAGCGCCAGCTCGCGTTTGTAAAAGCAATCATTCTTTCGTTAGTCTTATCATCATGTACTTCTTTTATTCCGGGAATAGCGAGCAAAGCCTGCCGACAGATAAAATGCACATGCTTGCTTGTGCCAGCTAAAACAAGTTTTCTTATTTGCTCGCGCTCTAAAATTCCAATAGTTTCTCCACTTTTGCTGTTTTTAGCGACGAAGAAACGGAGAAGCAAATCAAGCGGCATAAAAACGCAGAAAAATAAAACAGTAAAAATTAGACCAATCACAACGCCGGCTGTTAAGCCATATTGTGCAGCATGCTCATCGTGTTTACTAGTTAAAATGATGATAAATACAAGCATACCAATTCCGCCACCAAAGCCAAAGGTGCTTATAAGAGCAATTTTTACTAAGCGCAGCAAATAATTGAGCATATGTTTATGGTTCAGGTGATTTATTCATTTCTTTTTGGAAGGATTGCCACGACCATTTAAGAAATCGAATCAGAATATATAGCGGCGGAAATACTAATACACCAAAAATTAGCTTACCTATTAATTTACCCATTATTATTTTTCTCCCTCTTCTTCCTCGGCTTGATTAACTTTAATCTCTTTATCGACAATCTCGCTTACATCTACTGGTTCTACTTGTAATTCTTCAACATTTATGACTTGTGAAGTAGTATGGTCTATCGGATCAACAGCTTGCACGTTGGGAATTAGCAGAACTGTTTTATCTATTTTAGCTGTTTCTACACGCAGAGGAAATAAACGTTTGCGACAAGTTGTACAAAAACAATAAGCACCAGCATTGAGAAAGGCAAAGTCTTTATTGGAAAAACCAGTTGGTAAATAACCTCTTGTAGAGACCATGCGCCGACGATAATCTTTGTATTTGCGTTGAAAGATTTTTACATATTCGTGCCGGCAAGGTTTGTCGCTGCTTTCCATTTTGATAATTTTTACTTTTATAACTGCTTGGCAACAGGAAATTCTTTCAGGAAATATCCTTTCCAAAATAACTGCACTGCTAATTGATGTTCGCTTCTGACAGTCTCGGGGCATGAGAAGTATAAAGTACGAGAACTGTTAGCGGCAAATGGCGCTGAAGCTGGCGTGGCAACCGGCAGTCTGACAGTGCCATTATTGTGTCTCATATTGTGGTCATAAAATACTGCTGTTAGTGTGAGATCATGTACCGGTTTACCAGTAATATTTTTGATTTTAATTTCGCCTTCTGGTGTCAGGCTACCAGAGGAAAGCCAGATACGCGAAGATATTAGGGCTACTGGCAGATCGCGGGCGGAAGCAAATTTATCATTTCCTTTATCCTCGTTGTTAGCAGCTTCTAACTCATTTAATTGCTCGGCAACCCTCTCAGCGTGTCCTTTGACTGAAGCAGCTTCGTCAAATTTTTCTTCCTTGATAAGAGCTTGTTCCCAATCATTAAGAACATTCAATAGTTGTTTGAGCAAATCTGCTTTAACTCCCAAATCACAAGCATCTTCTAGAGCATGCACAGCGCCAGCGAAATTTTTTAATTGCAAAGATACTTCGACTAATTGTTCATAGTTTTCTATGCTCTTTTCTTTGTTGGTCAGCTCAACTAGCGCATCTTGAGCTTTTTCATAATTACCAGACTGAATGAGAAGATCTACTAAGCGATGCCGTGCTTCGAGATTATCTTGATCAGCATCAACTATAGTTTGATAATTCTCTATTGCCTTTTGTGTCTTATTTAGACGGGCATATATCTGGGCCAAAGACATTCTTGTTGTCGCATCATCGATAACAGAAAGGCTTTTTTCTAGCCATGCTATTGCTTTATCATCATTGTCATTGATTTCGCAAATCGCTGAAAGTCGTTTATATCCTTCCGCCAAGCGATGAGGGATAGTTGAGCGCACTGGTTCTTTAACAAAAGTACTCAGACTAGTGGCTCTTTCAAGATGGGCTACTGCTTCTTCAATATTGTTTTCATCAAGATTAGCGTCTGCCCAATTCACATAAAGTCTGGCTCGGCTCTCATTTAAAATCAACTGCGGACAGTTAGAACTAGCGGAAGCTAAAAGTTTTTCTGCTTCTTCAAAATCTCCTCGCCGTTCATAAAAATTGGCGTAAGTGTTTACTGCTTCAATCACATCAGCCGCCGGCAAACCCAGCCTTAAGGCGGTATCAAGGGCCACTCTTCCTTCAGCCACTCGTTCACAGCCTAAGTATGCTAGAGCTAACCAGGGGGATAAATTGGCATTATCCGGATGTTGTAAGGACAATTTTTCTAATATTGGCAAGGCAAAAGCTGCTTTTCCAGCTTTAATCAGTGAGACAGCTTTCATATAAGGTGTTTGCTGGAACATCAAGTGTCTGGCAGAAAATACTACTAAGGTTACTAAAGCAATGGCCAGCAAAATAAAAGAAGTTAGTTTGAAACTACTGGTAGTGGCTTGTGTTTTATTTGCCTTGTTTGTCGTCATTCTTCCACTTATATCAATAACACTTCAGCTTATAAACATTATCCAGGCTTCTTCACCTGCTTCAAGCCGACTGCTTGGCTAAATTAGATTTTTTTTCTAACTAGCTTATAATAACTTGCTATGACTAACCTAGAGATCAATTTAACTCCGACAGCTACACTCTTGGAAATTGACTCTGTAGCTAAAATCCCATGCCGTACCTGGGGAATGGCCTCAGAAAGCAGCGCTGCTTTTCTTCTTATTCATGGCTTAGGTGGGCATAGCGGTTGGTTTGAGGCGCTTGCGCGGCGCTTGAAAGTAAAACAAATTTTTGTATTGGCATTGGATTTAGCCAGTTTTGGCAGGCGACGGCAAGAGAAGTATGTAAGTATTGGACAGTGGCTTAAGGACATAGAAATTGTGTCCACTTATTTACATTCGCTTATGGGAGAAAAACCGTTATTTGTTTTAGGCAATAGCATGGGTGGTTTAATAGCCCTTAAAGCCTGTGCCACCATCAAGCCAAGTGGCTTGGCGTTGCTTGCTCCAGCTTTTGCTGGACACCCTAAACTTTTTCCGGTCTCCTATCAATTATCGGGGTTTCTTAAAGCTCTCATGGCGCCAAATAAGGATATTGTTATGCCATATAGTACGGATTTAATTACTAAGCAAGAGCAGGTAAGAACCTGGCTGGACAATAATGGCGATATTAGATTAGCTGTGCCAGGAAAAATGTTATTGGACTTGCTCTTTTTAACACAGTCGACCCGCATGAAAAAAATCAGTTTGTCCTGCCCTCTTTTCATGATTACTGCCGGTCAGGATGCTATTGTCGATAATCAGGCTAGTGAATTAATTTTTCGACAGATTAATGCTCCAATGAAGAAAAAAATCAATATCCAAAAAGCCATGCATGATTTAACTCTTGACTTAGCCGTTGATCAAGTAGCTGATCTTTTAATCGAGTGGAGTGTATCGCTTTTACAAAATAAAGACAGGTTAAAAGCGGTTAGCAATCAAAGAGATAAGTAAATAATACCTTTAAAGCTGGCTCAATATCGTTATAATTGAGCAACGCTGTGGCATTCAGTTAAAGTCAATTAGCTTTTAGCAGGCTAGAAAGATGACCTCGTCTAACACCATTGCACAGTTATTTTTCAATCAGGCGGACAGGCTGAGCACAAAGACTGCCGTGCGCTATAAGCATTTAAGCCCGCTTTATCAATCAATGTCATGGAAAGAATTATCTGCCTTTGTGGAAGAGATTGCTTTTGGTTTGGCTACTATTCCAATCGAAGCGGGAAAGAGGGTGGCAATTTTTTCTCCCACCTCTTATTTGTGGATAGCAGCTGACCTGGCTACAATCAGTGTTGGTGCTATTTCTGTGCCGATTTATCCCAATAGTTCAAATAATGACATCGAATACATTTTGAACAATTCTGAAGCGCAAGCAATCTTTGTGGCGGGCGACAATTTATTGGCCAAATTGCTCGGTCTTAAGGATAAACTTTCGCATATAAAGAAAATCATTTTTTTGCCGTCGTTAAGCAAAAAGGACCCTGAGTGGGAAATACTTAAAGATAAATATAAGGAGCTCGGTGATAGTTTTGTTCATTTAAGCGAATTGTGCCTGTTGGGTCACGAATTGTCCGACAGTAAGCCGCGATTGGTGAAAGAGCGCGGTCTGGAGAGCAAAGCAGAAGATATTGCCACGATTATCTATACATCAGGCACTACAGGCACACCGAAAGGAGTGCCGCTTATGCATGCCAATATTATGGCGGTGTTGAACGATCTTCCTGCTGTCATTCCTATCAATGAAGATGATGTTTATTTTTCGTATCTGCCTATCTCGCATGTTTTTGAGCGGATTTGTGGTGAGTATTATTGGATTTACGCCGGCTGCATTTGTGCTTTCGCCGAATCAATTGAGACTATGGCCAAAAATCTCGGTGAGATCGATCCAACATTGATGGTTGCCGTGCCAAGGGTACTTGATGGTATCTACCACAAAATGAAAAATGGTATAGCTGCGGGCACAAGTACCGCCAAGGGACTAATTGACTGGGCTATTGGTGTAGGCGAGAAGGTGATTGACTTAAAGGCCTGCAATTTACCAATTGATGGTGCGTTGAAACTCAAACACTGGCTAGCCGATAAAATTGTCTTAAGTAAATTGCGCCAACGTGTTGGCAATCGTTTGCGCTTTATTGTTTGCGGCGGCGCGCCGGCAACACAGCCTGTGCTTTCTTTCTTTAATGCTATTGGTATTCCTACATTAGAGGGATACGGCATGACAGAAACTGCCGCGCCCACGCATGTTAATCTTTTTCAGCGAGTCAAACTGGGAACAGTGGGACCAAATTTGCCTTGTGTTGAAATTAAAATTGGTGAGGATGGAGAAATCCTTCTTAGAGGACCAAGTGTTTTTCAGGGTTACTATAAAGATCTCGAATCTACAAATGAAGTTTTTGTGGATGGCTGGTTCCAGACTGGTGATGTCGGTTATATAGATGACGAGGGTTATTTAACTATTACTGATCGCAAAAAAGATCTCATAGTAAACGCGGCTGGCAAAAATATTGCTCCGCAACGAATTGAAAGCATGCTAAAAACAATACCTCCTATTAGTCAGGCTATTGTTTTTGGAGACCGCAATAAGCACTTAGTGGCATTGCTTACACTTGATGAGCAGAAGGCGACTGAATTGGCGCGAGAACATGGGTGGCAGTTTGAAAAATATGCTGATCTTGTTTCATCGAGACAGTTATATCAATATCTAAAAAAGGAAATCAGCAAAAAGCAAGAGCAGTTGGCAGAATATGAGCACATTAAGCACTTCACTATTTTAGATCGCGATTTAACTGTAGATTCAGGGGAGTTGACAGCGACGCTTAAGATCAAACGCAATGTAATCGCGCAAAAATTTGCTAAAACTATCGAAAGCCTTTATACAAGCAGTATCAATTAACTAGATTTGTGTTAATCGACTCTTATGGCTAGTACTTTACCTTTGGCACAAATTTGGTCATCGCAAGTAATGGTGCTTTCTACCCAGGTTTTTCTGCCTTCGCTGCTGAGAACTTTGGCTTTTACTGTGAGAGTTTTATTTATTGGAACCGGTTTGTGGTAAGAGACATTGAGCTGGGCGGTGACATAATTGACTAAGGGCTCAGTACCGGGTTGGCGATTTTCTAGCTTGTAAGCGTTTGAAATAGCGGTGTTAATAGAGTGGCAATCGATTAAAGAGGCAATAATGCCGCCATACATTATTTCAGTGTTACCACTAGAATAATAAGGTTTTGGCTGCCAAACACTTACTGTTTCCTCACCTTGCCAGTGGGTTTCTATATGCAGACCGTGGGTATTCTTTGTGCCGCAACCAAAACAGTGCTCAATCATATTTTGCTCTTGCAGCGAAGGAGTTTTCATAAATATCTATTGCGAATGGTGATTTTGTTAATAGTTGAGGGGGCGGTAAATTGATTTCGGCTGATAAGGAAGAAGTCGCTGGCTAGTCGAACTTGATGCCGGTGGTAATTTTTCAGGTGCAAGTTTTGTATCCGTGGCTGCTACACTTAGCGGGACTTTGCTTGCTATTTGAGTTGGTGTTTGACTCGCGGGAGTCAGCGATCGGGTTGGTGCTTGCCCTGACGTTTGGCTTGGCGATTGTTCTTTGGGAGCCGGTGTAATTTTTTCCACAGCTGGCGAGGTTTCAGATGGTGCAATTTGGGTTGGCGCAGGTTGTGGCGCAATTTGTTCGACAGTAGGCTCTGGTTTATAGGCTTGCGCGGATGCTTGTTGCGGCACTAAGCGTATAGTTGGAGATGATTGATCATTAGCTGTTTTAGTTTCATCTATTTTTTCTACTGTTGGTTGGAGAAAAGTAGCAGTTATTTCATCAGGTTGTCCGCTTGCTTTAGCAGGTCCTTGTTTATCAGATTTTTGATAAATGTCTTTCAGCCTTTGCTGCGCTAATTTGCGATCGTAGGTAGAAAAAGATCCAGGCGGGGTGGGATAAGTTTTATAGTAAGCCAGATTATATTGTTGCCAAATTTTAGCCATGACTACACCACCAGTAATATTGTGTCCTGGTATAGGCAGATTTTCATCATTGCCGCCCCAGACAGCTGTGCATAAATCTGGTGTAAACCCAATAAACCAAATATCTTTTCCTTCGTCAGCAGTGCCTGTTTTGCCAGCAACTGGTCTATTTGGTAATTTCGCTTGCGTGCCAGTACCATATTTAACTACGTCTTGCAAAACATCAACCAGCTCGGCTACTGGTTCAGGTGGAAATGCTGTTGTTTTTTGTTCAGTAAATGCTTCTATAACTTGGCCGTTATTGTTTTCTATGCGCCGTATTACGGTAGGCTTAATAGAAACACCGTCCCGGGCAAAAGTAGAATAAGCAGTAGCCATATCGAATGGTGAAATAGCAGAACTTCCTAAAGCTAAAGAAAGATTTGGGTCTAACTTGGCGCGGATACCGGCTTGTCTTGCTGTTTCAACAACATTATTAATGCCTACTTTCTGAGCCATTTTTAAAGCAGGGATATTGCGTGATAAGGCAAGAGCCTTACGTACAGTAATGTGACCATAATATTTATGATCGAAATTTTTTGGAATGTAATCAGGCAGTCCCCAGCCTTGATGGACAATCAATGGACTATCATCAATGGGAGAGTCGGGAGTGGCAGCTCCTGATAAAAAGGCAGTGAGATAAACAAAAGGTTTAAAAGACGACCCTACTGTATGGGGATTAGTGGCTCGATTAAATTGATTTTTCCAAAAATCACCAACTCCCCCTACTATTGCTAACACAGCACCATCAGCTACTGAGATTGAAACTAGAGCCGTTTGGCTTACACCCTTAGGCGTGTGCTTAGCAGCTTCACTGAGGGTACTTTCAGCAATTTGTTCTGCCTTTTGGTCAAGATTGGTATAGACACGCAGTCCTTGTTTGCGCATTTCATCTTCGCTATATTTCTCATGCAAAATTTGTAATACATAACTTATATAGTAAGGATAGTGAGAAAATGGATTGGCGCCATTGCGAAAAACAAGTTTTGTTGCTAAAGCAGCTTTTTCCTGAGCAGGCGTAACATAACCATATTCAACCATTCTATCTAATACTTCATGTTGTCTAGCAATGGCTTGCCCGCGATTGTGTGGGGTGCCCAATTCAGAAGGCGCTTTCACTACGCCGGCTAAAAAAGCTGATTCGGCTAAATTGAGTTTTAAAGCTGTTTTATTAAAATAGCGAGCAGCAGCCCGTTCTATGCCGTAGGCATTGCTGCCAAAATAAATTTGATTTAGATATAGTTCTAGAATTTTTTCTTTGGAATAACGTTGCTCGAGCTCAAAAGCTAGAATTGCTTCTTTTAATTTGCGATTGTAAGTACGCCCAGCTTGAGTAAAGAAAAGGTTCTTTACTAATTGTTGTGTAATAGTTGAGCCACCCTCAACTACGCGTCCTGCTTGCGCATTCACCATCATGGCACGCAAAA
>Ga0207034_1089_pt2 | contig 15301 bp, 9 predicted proteins | sample Alteio_BWMinCont_36_FD_153269 | JGI IMG/M metagenome (GOLD analysis project Ga0207034, IMG submission 153269) | Enriched cells from forest soil in Barre Woods Harvard Forest LTER site, Petersham, Massachusetts, United States -... | ecosystem: Environmental > Terrestrial > Soil > Temperate forest >...
AAAAAAATGGTAAACACTTGCTTGTATGGATCCTTTCCAGTAGCTAATGAAAATGTGTTCAATGACAACCAGGATATTTATTGGGGCATTGTATGTAAAGATGATTCTGCCGAAAGGAATAAACTAGCATTTGTGTTACCGGGGTTAGGTGCTGCTTATCCTAATATGCTCGTAGATTTGTGTTTGCATTTTCCAGAAATCAGAGCAATTTTTGATTTTGTCGATTATCTATCTGTATCAGCGGGTAATAATTCAAGACCGAGTGATCGTATATTTAGCCGCCCAGATCCCTACACTAAAGCATCACTGGAAAGCCCAGCAGCCCTGGCGGTGATGGATTCTGCGGTAGTGACGGTTCTTATGGCTGAATGGGCAATTTTCACTCTGCTCCTTAACCTTGGCATTGTACCTGATGTCCTATTAGGATCTAGCACAGGTGAGTTTGCTGCTTTGACTATGTCTGGCGCGGTGGACATATTGAAGGCAGCCCCGCTGTTTTATCATCTCAGTACAGGTATGGTGCGAGCCATACCGCTTGATCAATTGATAAATTTGCGATCGCTAAAAGTAAATGCGGCTATCGAAGATATTGAAGCACAGCTTAATCAATTTCGCGACAAGGTGTATTTAAGTGCAAATCTGTCAAGCAGACAATTGATTATCACTGGAGACAAAGAATCAATAAATATACTGGCGAATGCATTCGAAAGCAGAAATATATCTGCTGATTTCTTACCCTTTGCTGTGCCGTACCACACGCCTCTGGTATCGGAGGTAGTGTCGTCCGATAATCCTGACATTCAGGCTTTACAAATTAGTGCCCCTCTCATAGAATCCTGGTCTTGCTCTTTGGCGGCACCCTATCCATCTAAGCCTGAAGAAATACGGAAGATGACCACTGAGCTGTTTAGCAAGCCGATATTATTCCGCGATAGTATTGAAACGCTATATAACAAGGGAGTAAGAACATTTATTGAAGTAGGCCCAAGAGGGAGTCTTGCTCCTATGATTTCTGAGACAATAGGCTCGCGCCCGCATACTTCTTTGGCTGCTAATCGTTCTGATACGTCAGCTATTACACAATTGCATCATGTTTTAGCCGCTTTGTTTGTTAATGGCATGTATATGGATCTAAGCTATTTATATGCGCGTCGATCGCCTGTAATATTTCCCATCGTTGAAGTGCAAGAGGTCCCTACGGTTGATGAGGCTAGCATCCTTGACATAACTCAATTGTTTCAAAAACAATTGTGGCAATTGGAACAACAAGTAATGTCACATTTGAGATCTTATATAAGCCAAGAAATTCCTGTGCGCGAAATATTTATTGAATTGCACGAAGACCAATGTAAAGCAATTGTCTGCCGACAAGTACTGGAAACAGCATTGCCAACTGAAGAAAGTACATTATTATCTTTTGCAAAATCTGTCTTGACTCTCTTTGAAATGGATGTGTTTTGCGGATTTCAGCAATTACCAAAGCGCTTGCGGTGGTTGGCAGGTCGGCTCGCCGCTAAAGAGGCAATTAGTTCTCTTATACAGAGGTCTTTTGGCAGGGTATTGAATGTCGTTGACATTGAGATTGATTCACTACCATCAGGAAAACCATATGTGGCTAAAATAAATAATAGTAAGCTGGAAAATTATCCACTAATCTCTCTCACGCATAAAAATGGTAAAGCAATTGCTATTGCTGCTGATGATTCGATATTTTCTTCTATTGGTCTTGATTTAGAATCAACGACCTTGGAAGATGATATAGAAGAATTTATTCTTAATACCGACGAGCGTAACCAGATTCAACATTTGTCTGGTCAGGAACGTGTTTGTATTGTAAAGAAAATCTGGTCAGCTAAAGAAGCAGTGGCTAAGCTGCTGGGACTCGGTTTGCCTGAATGTCTGAAGAAATTACCTTTAGTTGACATTGATCAAAAAAATAATAAATATGCCATTGCCATAATTGAAAATAATTCCAACAATAGCAAAAAGCATTTGGCAGCCCAGATTGGTTCATTAGATAATATGATTCTGTCATTGGCGATTGATTAAGTAATATGGAAATAACTCTAACAGGTTTGCCAAGGATTGTTGCCGATGTATAAGGTGCAATAATATTGATAAGGATCGACATGGTCTAGGAGGGACAACTGCATGGATTGGCTTATATTGGCGGTAATAGCCCTAGTCGTTGTTGGCTATTTATCCTTTATGTGTTTGATTATTTTGCGAATGCGTAGGGCAGCAGAATCAGTCGAGGGAATAAAAAGCGCAAATCAAACGATAAAAAGCATGTATGAAGAAAGCAAGACATACTGGCTGCAATCTCTTGACGAGCGGCGACAAACGAATGTACTACTTCGCGATCTTCTGAAGATCCTGCATGAGCGGCGGAACAACGACTAGGTATCTATCTGCAAATTCTCATACTGCAGCTTGTTCTTTAGCATGATAACTGCTTCTTACTAAGGGCCCAGAGAATACATTTTTGAAACCCATATCTTTGCCTAACTGAGCTAAGCGACTAAAAACTTCTGGTGGTACAAATCGCTCAACTTTCAAATGTTCTTTGGTCGGCTGTAAATATTGCCCTATAGTAATAATATCACAACCGACTGCTAACCATTGTTTCATTACCTCTAGCACTTCCTGTTCAGATTCTCCTAATCCTAACATAATGCCAGACTTGGTTGTAAATCCTTGTTTTTTTGCGATTGCTAATAACTCGAGACTACGTTCAAATTTGGCTTGTGGTCTTGCTTTACTATATAGACGGGGTACCGTTTCAATATTGTGATTAACGATACCAGGCTTTGCGAGCAGCACCGTATTTAGTGCTAGCCAATTGCCAGCAAAGTCTGGCAATAACGCCTCGACTTTGATCGATTGATTCATCGATTTCACTGCTCTTATAGTTTTGGCCCAGACACTGGCTCCACCATCTATCAACTCATCCCTATTTACTGAAGTAATTACGACATATTCAAGATTCATTTTTTTTACAGCTTTGGCTACTCGCGCCGGTTCATCAAGATCGAGCTCACTAGGTTTTCCTGTTTGTACATTACAAAAACCGCAGCTGCGAGTACAAACATTGCCTAAGATCATAAAAGTTGCTGTACCTAGATTCCAGCACTCGCCACGATTAGGGCAAGCGGCAGATTCACAAACTGTGTGCAATCTATTTTCATCAACAATAGTCTTTATGTCTTGATAACGTTTGCCAGTTGGCAATGTCACTTTAAGCCAAGCTGGCTTGCTGCTCGAAATCGGGGCAAATTGATTGTTCAGATTTTTCTTATTAGAACTCATATTACCCACAGGCTTTTCTTTGATCAATTGTCTTGTCAGGCAATACAATAATAGGGCAATTAGTAATCAAGTTTCTATGTTTGGTAATTTTAAATGCCAAGAACGCCAATTCAACTGCCAGAAAAAATTGACTATTTATCTATATTAGATGAGCATGGCAAGGTTGATGCGGGCTTGGATCCGAACCTAGACACGCAGCAGCTAGAGACCATCTATAAATATATGCTCTTTGCTAGACGCCTGGATGAGCGTATGTTGATTATGCAGCGGCAAGGCAGGTTAGCCACTTTTGCTCAAAACACAGGTCATGAAGCAATTAGTTTAGGGGCAGCCTTTGCTGTTAACAAAAGCGATTGGTTTATTCCTTATTATAGAGAAATGGCAGGCATGCTTTATCGCGGTTGGCAGCCGGAAGACCTTTTGCTTTATTGGAATGGGTTTGAAGAAGGCGCCAGTGTGCCCAAAGATCTAAATGATTTACCAATTTGTGTGCCAATTGGCTCTCAGCTTTTACATGCTGTTGGTATTGGTATGGCAATCAATATTAAAAATGAAAAAAGTGTTGTTTTAGTTTTCTTTGGCGATGGCGCTTCATCCGAAGGTGATTGTCATGAGGCGATGAATTTTGCCGGCGTCTTTAATGCCCCAGTTATTTTTATTTGTGTCAACAATCAATATGCAATATCTGTGCCAGTAAGCAAACAGATGAAAGCTAAAACAATTGCTCAAAGGGCTTTGGCTTATGATATGCCTGGCATACGTGTGGATGGTAATGATATCCTTGCTGTTTATTCTGCTACTAAAGATGCTGTAGCTAGAGCCAGGCAGGGTGCTGGTCCAAGTTTAATTGAAGCAGTAACTTACCGGCTGGTGCCGCATACAACTTCTGATGATCCAAAGCGTTATCGCAGTGAAGCGGAATCTTCAATATGGCTAAAAAGAGATCCATTGATTAGATTTAGACAATATCTACTGGACAAAAAAATTCTTCCCAAAGAGAAGGAAGAAAAACTGGAAGAAGAAATAAGCAGCCGCATTAAAGTTGCAGTTGAAAAAGAAGAAGCACAGGCTAAAAGCGCCGAATTAAATGATCCATTGAAGATCTTTGATTATTTATATGCAGAAATGCCATATACTCTCAGCAAACAAAAAGAAGAATTGTCAGAGTATTTGCAATTTAAAAAGGGTTCTTTTAAGAAGGGTAACAGCTAAAAATGCCAGAAATGAACATGGCTAAAGCTATAAATCTAGCCTTGCATGAAGCAATGGCTAATGATGAGCGTGTTGTTGTCCTTGGAGAAGATATTGGTGTTGACGAAGGTGTCTTCCGTGTCACTGAGGGACTCTTAGCTAAGTATGGTGCTAAACGGGTGATTGATACTCCGCTGGCTGAGTCAGCAATTATTGGTACCAGCATTGGTATGGCTATCTATGGATTGAGACCAGTCTGCGAAATGCAATTTGCTGGGTTCGATTTCTTTGGCTATCATCAATTGGATAGTCATGCTGCTCGTTACCGCTATCGAACGAGAGGCAGAATCACAGTACCATTAGTGATGCGTGCCCCATATGGTGGCGGTATTCGCGCTCCTGAGCATCATTCAGAAAGCAAAGAAGCAATCTATATGCAAACGCCGGGACTAAAGATTGTCATTCCTTCAGGACCGCGCAACGCGAGGTCGCTTTTGCATGCAGCCATTGCTGATCCTGATCCGGTAATTTATTATGAACCCAAAGCCATTTACCGCTTATTTAAAGAAGAAGTACCTGAAAAAATAGAAATATTGCCGCTCGGTCAGGCGCGTGTTGTTCGAGAGGGTAAGGATATTTCTCTTATCTCTTATGGTGCCAGTTTGCAAGCCGTACTTGGCGCCGCAGAAATATTGCACGAAGAAGATAGTATAAATTGCGAAATTATTGATTTATTGAGTCTATCCCCCTTGGATAGTAATACTATTATAAATTCAGTCAAGAAAACAAGCAGAGCGGTTGTTGTTCATGAAGGACCGCGCACGTGTGGTGTGGCGGCTGAAATAATTGCTCAAATAAATGAGCAGGCTTTATTATATTTAGAAGCGCCAGTAGCGAGAGTAACTGGCTACGATATACCTTTTCCTTATTTTTCTAAAGAACAATATTATTTGCCTGATGCAGGTAAAGTTGTTATGGCTTGTCGTTCTATCTTGAATTTTGCTGGAGAAAATCACTAATGACATTTGACTTTAAACTTCCTGATTTAGGCGAAGGAATTCGCGAAGCCGAGATCTTAGGCGTAAAAGTTAATGAGGGACAAACAATAGCGGAGGACCAGGCGCTCTTTGAGGTTGAGACCGACAAAGCCGTAGTTGAGATACCGTCCCCGGTGGCAGGTAAAGTATTAAAGGTTAACGTTAAAACCGGGCAAATTGTTCCTGTGGGTACTGTCATGGTTTCTATTGATGATGGTTCTTTCCTTTCGAACAAGAGCGCCTCGGCGACCTCGGGAAACAAAACTAGCAAGGTTATATCAGGATCGACTGAGCCGAGTCCAGCAATGTCGAGTCCAGCCATGTCGGGTCCAAGAATGTCGAGTCCGACAATTGCGGCTAATAGTGCTGCTATTTCTGCAGCGTCTGCTGGTCCTGCCATTGCTACCCCAGCCACGCGACAATTGGCACGTGAATTGAAAATAGATTTACATCTTGTTCCTGGTAGCGGACCCGGTGGCAGAATTTCAAGAGAAGATGTTCTTACTTATGCTGAGAATAAACAAGGCAAGAAAGCAGTCTCTGGCCAGCCTGCTATTGGTACTGAAAGTGGTGCTAAGCCAGAGCCTGTTGCTTTGCCTGATTTTAGCAAATTTGGCAAGATTGAACGTGTGCCAATTAAATCTTTGCGTCGTAAAACAGCGCAATTGATGGCTTTGAGCTGGGCAAGGATTCCTCATGTTACCCACGGCGATGAGGCGGATGTGACACAGCTAGAAGCTTTTAGAAAGAAACACGAAGACCTGGCTAAACAAAAAGGTGTAAAACTTACTTTTACTGCTTTTGTTATGAAAGCAGCAGTAATGGCCTTACAAGCTTTTCCTGAGCTCAACACCAGTTATGACGAACAAGCCGAAGAGATTGTCTTTAAATATTATTACAATATCGGCATGGCTGTGGCTACCGATCGCGGCTTAATAGTACCCGTAATTGAATCTGTAGATAAAAAGAGTATTATTGAACTAGCTGTAGATATAAACCGTATTGCTGAAAAAGCCCGTGCGGCTAAAATTGAATTGCATGAATTGCAGGGCGCTACTTTCACCATTACTAATATTGGCGCTATCGGTGGTATTAGTGCTACACCCATTATTCATTATCCAGAAGCGGCAATTTTGGCTGTTATGAAAACCAAAGAAACTCCAATAGTAAGAAATGGAAAAATCGAAAGTGCTTTAATGATGCCATTGTATCTGGCTTTCGATCATCGTCTAACTGATGGTGCTCAAGTAGCTCATTTTGTGCGCGAAATTGTGAAAATGCTAGAAGACCCTTCTTCTTTTGAAAAGTGTTTGTGAGGCAAAAATATGGTTGTTGGAGACTTCGCTGAACAAATTGACTTGGTTGTAATCGGTGGTGGCCCCGGTGGATATACTGCCGCTATTCGGGCTGGACAACTTGGTATAAAAACAATATTGATTGATGAGCAAACAAATTTGGGTGGTACTTGTTTGAATGAAGGATGTATCCCATCGAAGGCTCTGTTGCATGCAGCAGAAGTAATAGAATTGAGCAATGAAGCTGCTACTTTCGGTTTGCAATTTCAACGACCCCAAATTGATATTAATAAACTGCGTTCTTGGAAAGATGGAATTATTGATAAACTTGCCCAAGGCGTTGCTGGTCTTTGCAAGAGCAACCAAGTGCAAGTAATCAAAGGACAAGCCCGCTTTCTCAATGAGCAAAGTATCTTAGTCAGTAGTGACGCTGGCACTTCGCAAATTCAATTTAAACAAGCAATTGTTGCTTCGGGCTCTAGTATTGTCAAATTACCAAGCCTTTTAAAAAATCCAAAAGACAGTAATAGTAAACGCATACTTGATTCTCGCTCAGCCTTGCAATTACAAGAAATACCAACGAGCTTGCTTGTTGTTGGCGGTGGTTATATAGGTCTAGAGCTGGGGACAGTATATGCTGCTCTAGGTAGCGCGGTTACAATAGTAGAAATGACTGATGGACTTTTGCCTGGTGTAGACCGTGATTTGGTGAAGCCACTAGCTAATCATTTAAGTACTACTTTTAAAAATATTTTTCTAAATAGTAAAGTATCAAACTTGGAAGATGTTGGCGATGGAATTGCTTGTGAAATTATAGTGGAGCAAGCGGCAGCAAAAAAGGAAAAATTTGACTATGTATTAGTCTCAGTTGGTAGAAAACCGAATACAAGTGATTTGGGTTTAGAAACTACAATGATTGAACTTGATAAATCTGGCTTTATCAAAATAGATCAATTTTGTCGCACTAACAATAAAAAGATCTTTGCTATTGGAGATGCTAGCGGACAACCAATGCTAGCCCATCGCGCCATGCGGCAAGGGCAAGTGGTGGCTGAAGTAATTGCTGGGCTGCCTTCTGCTTTTGACAATATTGTTATACCAGCAGTGGTTTATACAGAACCGGAAATTGCTTGGTGTGGGGTGACCGATATTGAAGTAAAAGAAAAAGGGCTTAAAGTAGATATTGCTAAATTCCCCTGGTCTGCTTCCGGACGAGCCATGACTTTAGCAAACACAAACGGTCTCACCAAAATCATTTATGATCCAGACACCATGCTTATTAAAGGTATGGGTATAGTTGGACCTCGAGCAGGAGATTTAATTCCTGAAGGTGTTATGGCCATTGAAGCAGGGCTTACGCTTACTGATCTTGCCAATACTATTCATCCCCATCCTGGATTAGCTGAAACAATTGGCGAAGCGGCTCAGACTGCCCTTCATCGACAAGGCCGCCGCTCCAAACAATCGTAACAACGAAGAAATGATCGGTATGTCTGCTATAGGGAATAAATCTATTTCGATGGTAATTCTGAAAGTACTTCCTTAATGCGACTAACAGCATCTTTGATATCAGCAGCAGTAATACCATAATGAGTGACGGCACGAATACCAGCTGCACCAAAAGGGGTTAAGAGGACACCCATGTCTTTTAAACGTACCGCTAAATCTAAATCTGATATTCCTGACAGCAGTACCCGAAAAAACACCATATTGGTGCGTAATTCGGCCGGCTGTACTTCTATCCCTGGCAATTGTAGCAATGCATCAGCGAGCAATTTGGCATTTTGATGATCCTCAGCAAGCCTATCGATCATTTTATCCAAACCTACCATGCACGCAGCTGCTATAATGCCAATTTGACGAACGCCACCCCCAAGCATTTTTCTTACTCTGCGTGCTTCGCTAATAAAAGCTGGGTCGGCGCATATGATCGAACCAACCGGAGCTGAAAGTCCTTTGGAAAAACACATTTGGACCGAATGTGCGTGCTCAACTAATTTGGCTATGGGTGTTTGCAAAGCAATTGCTGCATTGAAAATCCGGGCTCCGTCAAGGTGAAGCTTTAATTTGTTGGTATGAACGACCTGGCTTAAATTTTCCATATAAGTGAATGGTAAAGGATGTCCGTTCCAAGTATTTTCAATACAAATTAATTTAGTTCTGGCAAAGTGAATATCAACTGGATTAATGGTGTTTTTGACGGAATCTATACTAAGCTGTCCATTAGGAAGATTCGGGACCGTCCGTAAGCTGATGCCGCCTAGGGCCGAAGCGCCTCTTTGTTCAAAGAGCGAAATGTGCGACCCATCACCAGCAATAACCTCCTCTCCTCTTTGACAATGCGTAAGCAGCGCAATGAGGTTTCCCATAGTGCCGCTAGCAACAAAGAGCGCTGCTTCCTTACCTGTAATTTTGGCTGCCATTTCTTCCAGGCGACTTGCGCTTGGATCTTCTCCATAAACGTCATCCCCGACCTCAGCCTTATACATGGCTTGCCGCATTTCTTCAGTGGGCTGGGTAACAGTGTCGCTCCTCAAATCTATGGTTTTCATACTGAGACCCGTTTCTAAAGAACCGCAATTACAACAATTTGGCAGATAATATTTTGCCCAATTTACCTACCCCGACCTCTTGGCTTGTGCCCAATTAAGCGATTAAAACTATACTTTGGTTACAGCCGGTATGGCTAGAGCAGACACCCTAGCTGCCGATATTTATAGCAGAATGAAAGGCTTAAAATATTGCTGATCTCTAATAGTAATGGACTGCCTGTCCGAAAATTTACACTAAAGTTATCAATGAGCCGCTGGACCTGAATTAATGCGACAATAAAATATATCTACAGTACTTGTGCCATACCGCTTAGCCGTAACGAGCGCCGGGCATAAATACTTGTGATAATAGTTTATACGTAAAATTCTGATTGTCCTTACTGTCTGTCCTGTAAACTTGAATAATAATGTCTGAAGAAACTAGACACGATTTAGAAGAAATTGGTACAGCTGCCCACCTGATGATGGAGGCAGTTGATAAAGCAGGTCATGATCTCGAAAAGACGGTCAAGGCATCGACTGAACATTTACAGACCTTTAATCAAATTCTAGCTAAGAATTTTGCCCAGCAATTAGCAAAAATGGCGGAAATTGCGCTGACAACTGCTGATAAGGGAATGGAGGAGTTGCAAGCACGCAAAGAGGACTTTGTTGAACGCTTGATGCAGCTTGAGCAAGCAGAGATTGAAACTCTGGTTAGAACTGGTAAAGAAGTAAGGCAGGAGCTCGAGTTGTCTTTGCGTAATACATTGGGGACAATATCGCAATTGGTAGAAGAGCAGATCAGCACCTTGCGTCCAATTGCCATGAACCAACATGAAAGTTTTTCAAGTTTAGCTGTACATGAATCGGATGTGCTTAAAAGGGTTGCTAAGGAAGGCGCAACGAGCATAGCTAATAAGGAGAGCCTTTTTACAAAACAGCTTGCCAAACAAGTACAAGAGTTTGAAGAGGCAGCCGCGAATATCCTAATAGAGACCAAGCAAAAGCTCACACAGAAAATGAAGAATGATGAGGAGCAATTAGAAGCAAAAGTACGCCAGGTAAAGGATGAATTGAGTGCTTATGTTGAGCAAGGGAAAGAAGAATTAGATCAAAGAGTACAGGCAGGCAGTGAATCGTTATCATCAGCGGGGCAAAAGACAAGTAAACGTTTGGCTGATGAAGTGGCGAACTGGCAAACAGAAATAGGCAAACTGTCCGAAGAGTTTAAACAAACGCTTTGCGATAATAGAGAATCCTTTGATCACGTTCATAAAACAAAACTAGAGAGACAAGTAGAAGAAGTGAAGGGCGAAATTAAAACTATTAGGGAAGAAGCAGAAGGGCGGTTATCTGCAAGTCACAAACTATTCCAGGGATCACTAAGGCGCTTAGAAAAAAAATATTATGAACGCTTAGAAAAATTGATGGAACAGTTCGAAGCTGCTGTGGCTCAAGAAACTAAGATCTTGGGAAATACTCTGCGTCCCGATTTACCCATTCAAACAAGCCACGAATTAAAACAATTGCTAAATACGCGCTTGAAAGCACGTGGTTTAGAAATCATCAAGGCTTTCAAACGTCAAGTCGAGCTGTTTGACTTGGAGCACGCGAGATTCTCGGGTGGTTGTAGCGAGCGCATAGAAACCGTTCACTCGGCAGCAAAGGATTCGTTTGAGCAGCAACTGAAGGTGATGAATTCTGAAATAGACAGAATAATGAGAGGGTTTCGGGTTGAACTTTCTCAGCTTAAATTGCAATTGCCTCAAATTAAAGATGCAGGTCATGCTGCCGCGCTTGCAGTTATGGCCTATAAACGTATTTCTGATTAAAATGGCTGAGAAAAATACTTAAGTTTATGAGTGCAAGATGAGTGGAGAATTTTAATAGATGACCCAGGCTGGCAAAAAATTTAAAGACATTTATGATTCAGGGGCAACAATGCTTACTGATTTAGAGCAGCAAGCCACGGAACAAATGAAGCAAGCGCAAGAGGAGCACAGCCAGCACAATAGAAAATCTGCTGAACAGTCCATACAACAGCTTGAACGCAAATCAGGATTATTACAAACTGAATTGAAACAATCAATAGATGAGAGTTTAAAGAAGTTAACCGATACTCTAGTTATAGAAAATTCTTACAGCGAAGCACTCGCTTCCAGCTTGTTAGCAGAGCTAAAGACCTTGGCTGAACAGATGAAGGTACGAGTTAATTCGCTTAAACAGTTACATCAAGAAAATGTTGATTTTGCGCGTTCTGTGGCTGCTGAACAATATTTGGGTACCTCTGATGAAATGAGTTTCGAACTTGAGCAGACCATGTCTCAAACCATAGACAAGTTAGGCGTACAAGGTAAAATAGGTATTGATAGCTTGCGACAAGATCTCGAAAAGATAATACTGCAAGTGCATGATAATGTTAATGAGATTACTAGCTCGAATTTAGTGTCTACTGAAGAACAAGCAGATACAATAGCAGATCAATCTTCCTCGCTATTACAAACATTGACTTCTGATTGTCAAAATAGATTAAAAGTACTCGAAAGCGCGGCTAGGCAAGCGAACCAGGAGGTAGAATCGTCTGCCCGTTCGTTGTTAGAAGAAATTGCCGAGTGCGCTGTTGTTTTTGAAAAAGAAATAAATCAAAACTATGAACAAATAAGCGCAGCTCATTTTCAAAAAGCGGATTATCGTTTAAGTAATTGTGCTGATGAGCTCAGTGCTATGCATGACGCAACGACTGAAAGACTAATTAGCTTGACTGATGAACTTTCTCAAAATTTACTTTCTAATTCAACCCAAGTACAGCATGGTTTGCGCAATCGCTGCGATGATACGGTTAGCCGCCTAGGAAAATCCTTTAATGCCTTTCAGAACAGAGTGAATGAACGCTTGCAATATAGCCAGGGACAGAAACAAGCACTGGAGAGTGACAAACATAAATTGTTGAGCGCTGTTCAGAATGAATTACTGTCTATACATAGTTCATTTGCAAAGAAAATTGCTACTATGCTTGAACAATCCAAGTCTGAGCTTGCTGATGCTACAAGAGCAGTCGAGGAACACATGGATGATGCGATAGAATCTTTTAGCCAACAAATGGGTACCAGCGCTCAATCTATTAATAAGCAAGTTGAAGAAGAGGTAGCAAAGTTTTTGCAGGAACTATCGACGGACAGAGCTGCTGCACTTGAAGAAATCTCAGCGGCTGCTCAAGGCAGGATGCCGACTTTGAGAACTGCCCAAACTAGTGAGGACGATTTCCATTCAATACCAGAGAATTTTCGTACGCGAACTGATACGCCATCGCCGAGCAATATTCAATCAACGGACAATACCCAGTCACTAACAGAAGCCCTCGCACAAGCCGAAACGCAGTCGCCGGATATAGCTCAGTCCCAAGTGAATATTGCTAGAATTGAAGAATCAAACCTTGCTGAACCCAAACCGCGACGAAACCGCCGACGTAAGGATAACAAAGCATGAGCTCAATTCTGCGTCAAATGAACGTTCGAGCAAGCGATCTTCACGATTTCGTAACTACTTACGATGCTAGCAATACCACTGCTGTCTCTATATGGGCAAAGGCGGTTTGTGCAGGACTCAGTGTTGGCACACTGGTGTTTATTATTGAGCCTGCTGCTTTGCCATTTGGGCTCATACCGTTTGTGCATAAAGAAGAGGAAGACCACTTTCGCGTGGCCGACTTAGCTATGGTTGTTCGTTTAGAAGATAACAAACCAATGGTGGTAAGCATTACTAGCAATGCTTATGAGTTACGATTTCTTGAAGCACTATTAGAGGAGAGAGGCAGAAAGGCTCTAATAGATAGGAAAAAGCTTAGTTTTGTTGCGGCCAAACCAATTACGCCTTTTATGCCCAGTACGCTAAAAGAATTAGAGCGCTTGGCCAATGCCTATGCTGCAGGAGGATCCCGACGTAGCTTTTTAAGTGATAATGCTCGGCTTAGTGAAGAGCCCGCGGCAGCTCTTTTGACTGCTTGTGGGGTGCATATGCAACACGCTGGCGGTGGTAAACAACTACTCGATATTGGATCGATTTGTTATTTACTTTTTTCTTCTGAGGGAAAGCAGCAAGATATTAACCGTACCCAACTAAAAGCCACTTTTAGTCCTATACGTACTAACACTGATACAAGTGCGGTAGCGAGTTCCTCCGGAGTAGCTGAACTGCAAAAAAATATTAACAAGGATATTAACTTGGTGGCTGAAAATAAAGACCAAACCTTATCGGAAGAGCTTCATAGCCAGGAAAGCACCGGTGGTTTTAATCTCTTACAGACCTGGGGCGGCACGCAACGACCGGGGAGTTTTGGACAAAGTTCTTCTTTGTTTACTAATTTGACTGGTGATTTAGGAAAAGCACCACCAGCGGTATCGTCACCGCCGACGTTATCTCTACCAGTATCATTGCCACCAATATCGCCCCCGCCAATATCATTATCGCTGTCGCCACCGCCCATAATGTCTGACGAAGGGCGGAATATAATCGAAAAACAAGAAAGCTTGGTGGAAAACCTGAATGTGCAAGGTGAGCCCTCACCCCCAGTCGCCAATGTGGTTGAAGAAGATGTTTACCAGCATCTAACAAATGCTATTACTGACTTATTTAGTTCGCCGACTAATAAGCAACCAGAATCTAAGCAACGAGAGCCTGAACATACTGAGCCTCATCAATGGCCAGCAGCAAGATCTTTTGAGAAGCTACCAGCTGTTGCTGTCCCTCCTATTGAACCAGCCGGTGAGAATGAGCCCGGTGAGCTGCCCTTATCTATACCCTCTTCGTTAACTGAAAATCTTGGTGCAACGATAACGAACAGTGAGATGATATCGAGCACAATTACAAAGCAGTTGGACGGCACCAATACAGGAACAGTAACAGGAACAGGAACTGAGGCAGGAACAGGAACAGGTGATCAAACAGTTACTTTTACGGCTGCTGATATAGTACCGTCTAGGCTTGACGATTTTCAAGAACCCAAAGTAGTAATGAACGAAATGGCTTCCTTAATGAATAAGCTCGAATCGCAAGTGGCTCAAGCAGCCAAGAAGCTTGCTGCTAGAACCAATGAACTGGAGCAGCGATTAACTGCTAACCAAGATGACTTACTGGGCACAGTTACTAAAGAAAATCGAGACACTTATGCTGAGTTACTTGTGCGTGGTGACTCTCTTGTTAAACAATTTGAGTCGCTTTTTGATGATTTGAAAACTGAAATAGCAGAAAAATCTGCTCGCAACCGCGAACAAATTAAGGGAAAACTGGCTGAGCATCAAAAACAAATAAGTGACAGCGAAAGCGATTGGCATAAAATACTTATTGAAGAATATAAGCAGAATCAAAACAAGTTTGAGCAATTGATAGAGAGCCAAAGGACCAAACTTATTGAATTGGTGAGTACGGAAATTCAATCTTTGGAAAAGCACCTGCAAACAATTGACGTGTTTTTCAAAGAAAAAATGAGCGAGCTGAGTAAACAGCTGACAGACTATTTTTCTCAATTCAAAGAGCGAGTCGATGAAAAAGTGTCGACTCTTACGACGGGCTTTGATGATCAGCTAAGCATAATAGATAATGACATTGAGCGTTCCCATACAGAGGGTACGGAGAAGCTTAAACTAGCCAAAGAAGGATTTTTCACTAGCTTAGATCATTTGGTGAAAGCTACTGAAATCGCCCTTTCTCGTCAAGCTCGCACGGCGCAAACGGAATTTTTCTTACCCAGGCTCAAAGAGCGCAAACAGATTATTGAATCCATGATGCAGGAAATGATCCAAACATTTGCTGAGCATTCTTTTTCGCAAGCCAAAGCACAATCGGAAGGAGCCGAGAATAGCCTCATTTTAGCCAGGCAGCAATTAAAAGAATTGGTAGAGGAACGTTTAACCCGGTTGGATATGGTGGGACGCAATCA
>Ga0207034_1094_pt1 | contig 15285 bp, 12 predicted proteins | sample Alteio_BWMinCont_36_FD_153269 | JGI IMG/M metagenome (GOLD analysis project Ga0207034, IMG submission 153269) | Enriched cells from forest soil in Barre Woods Harvard Forest LTER site, Petersham, Massachusetts, United States -... | ecosystem: Environmental > Terrestrial > Soil > Temperate forest >...
GGTGTAAACGTAACGCCTAAGAAGTTAGTGCCAACCGCACTTTCAATAGAAAAACCTGAACCGCAAACACCACATCGCACGTTGTCGTATAACGATATAAAACGTGGCAAACGACACCGTGAAGAAAATGAAGACAACTATAAGCCACCTGTAATAAATGGTGGCACTGCTTTCCAAACTGAATTTACAGATACTGCAATGGCTAGACCTTCAAGCGGCCGACCACGTCCTATACAGGCAGCAGAGGAGCCAGAGCCTGAAGACAGCAGTAAGCTGACGCTGATAAACGACAGCACTTACCTGAAAATGAAGCCTGCAACCTATAGGTTGAGCTTTGCCCCAGACTTTTTTACTGTACGCCTGGATAATAGCATTCTGTTTAACCAGTACCAGATCATACAAGATAATGGTGGGCAATATACTAATCCATCATTAAGTGGGCTTGTTACAGTGAGCCTTAACGATGTGATGGAGAACTACAGGTTTACGGGCGGTTTTCAGTTGCCCATTAACCTGTCGGGTACAGCATATTTCCTGCAGTTTGAAAACTTCAGACGTCGGCTGGATTGGGGTTTGTTATACCTGAGAACACAAAACTCTTACACTTATAATGTAACCTATACAGATACGGTTAATAGGCAGTCGACAACAGAACAGCAACCTGGTAAAACAGTTACCAACCTGCTTCAATTTAATGTTACAGATCCCCTTGACCATATAAGGAGTATCCGTTTCAGAACAGCCCTGCGTTATGACCAAATAAGCCTTTCACCCGTAGATCCGATAAGTCTTACGGCAGATATACCAAACCGTAACAAGTATTGGTCTATGAGCCGGATTGAATATGTTTTTGACAATACCACTAATCCTACACTGAATATCCGGAACGGTTTCAGGTATAAATTCTATGCAGAATACCTATATGGTATAAACAGCAACAATCTAAGCTGCTACAATTATGGGCTTGACTTCAGGTACTATAAGAAGATATACAAGAACTTTATTTGGGCTAATCGTGTGGCCTACGCCCATTCTGACGGTACTGCTGAGGTTGAGTATTCGTTGGGTGGTGTGGATAACTGGATCAATTATACCTACGATAAATCTGCTCCGGCATCGAACGGGAATTATTATTTCCAATCGCTGGCCACCAATTTACGTGGGTATGGTGAAAATGCAAGGAACGGTAACAACTTTGCAGTGTTGAACTCTGAATTGAGGTTGCCAGTATTGGCTACATTTCTAAAACGCCCTATACAATCTGCTATTTTAAAGAACTTGCAAGCTGTAGTGTTTGTAGATGCGGGTAGTGCATGGAACGGCTTCTTGCCAGATGCGCAAAATTCATCAGTCAACTATTATTTTACTAACCAGAATGGAGCAAGCGGCACCACACCAATTGTGCCTATAAGCATACAGGCTACAGTGCCCGGCAGCGGTGGCTTGGCAATTGGCTATGGCGGTGGATTGCGCACCACACTTTTAGGCTATTTTTTACGTGCTGATGCAGCATGGAACAAAGACGGAGGTGCCGTAACGTATTATTTTTCATTAGGGACTGATTTTTAGGTGCTGAAAAGCAAGTAAGACCGGCTATATCTATATGAGGCGCTATATGGGGGTATTGTATTTAATAATTATAATGTGGTACGCTTTTTACTACTTTTGCATGGTAAAAGGTTTGAACAAAGTCTATGAGTTTATCTAGGGAAGCAAGGATTGGGTTACTGGTTACTATTTCACTACTTGTATTTTTTGCCGGTTTTTATTTTCTGAAAGGATCGAGCCTGCTTTCAAGCGAGAAGACTTACTATTGTTTTTTTGCTGACGTACAGGGATTGCAGGGATCATCGAATGTGCAAATACGTGGACTAAATGTAGGACGTGTATCGCATACACAGCTTATAGATAACAAAGGCGTAAAAGTTTCTATAGCCATAGCGAAAGATGTGGAGATACCACAGGGTACAATAGCTAAGTTGGCCTCTGCAGATCTGCTGGGCACAAAGATCATAAAACTAGATCTGGGATCAGGACCGGGCCTGATAGCGAAAAACCAAGAACTGCCTACCGCTATAGAAGGAGGCCTTGTTGATAATCTTTCGGCGCAAATGACACCGCTGCTAGCTGATGTGAGGGGTGTTATAAGCACTCTGGATACATTGCTTGTGGGGGTGAACAATATAGTTAGTGTTCAGAATCAGAAAGCCATAACCGGCAGCATAGCATCTTTAAATACAACTACAGCCAACTTTGCTGCACTTTCTTCCACATTGAGGCAGGAAACCGGAGAGATCAATGGCATTATACATAATGCAAACAGCATAACAGCTAACCTGGCCAACAATAACGACAAAGTGCAGCAGATACTAGCTAATACTGCTGCGGCAACCGATAAGCTGGCAAAAGCGCCTATAAAGGAAACTTTTGAAAACCTGCAAAAAACAACAAATGAACTGCAGGGGATATTGAATAAGATAAATAACAACCAGGGATCACTTGGTGCGATAGTAAATGATAAGGCTCTTTATACTAATCTTACTAATTCCCTGGCATCCCTTAATCTCCTGATGGCAGACCTGAAGGAGCATCCAAGCAAGTATGTTAACATCAGCGTATTTGGAAAGAAGAAAAAATAATGGTTCGCGAAGCTTTGTAACATGCAGGTATTGATCAGTCAGCTAAATAGTTATAGGAACGCCTTCGTTTTTTTTCTCTTAATAATAATATTATTAGTTGCCAACGGCAGCGTGTACGCGCAGAAGACGGATACCGCAAAAAAAGTTAACATTAGTATCCTGAAAACCATCAGGTTTGAGTCTTTTCAGACAGATTCGGGTGTCATCAATAAATTCATTGGCGATGTGCAGTTACAGCAGGCTGAAAGCATCATGTATTGCGACAGCGCCTACCTGAATCAGAAAACAAATAATCTTGAGGCATTCAGTAATGTGAAAATTATTCAACCTGGTGGCACAGAGGCCATGAGCGATTACCTGCGATATACTGGCAACATAAAACTAGCCTTTATGAAGGGTAACGTAAGCCTTACAGACGGCAAAAGTAAACTATGGTGTACCGAGCTTACTTATGACCTGACTACCAAAACAGGCACCTATGACCAGGGCGGAACATTGCAAAATGATGCTACCACAGTATCCAGCAACTCGGGCGTGTACGATGTGAAGAATAAGGATTCCCGTTTTAAGGGGAATGTGATCATTACAGATCCCCAATACAACATAAAATCTGAAGACCTGGGTTATAATACTGAAACCAAAGTGATTAGGTTTTTTTCACCTTCGGTAGTTTTGGGCGATAAATCGAAGCTGGTTACCAGTAGTGGTACCTACGACAGTAAGAATGAAATAGCCCACTTTATAAGCCGCTCATCAATAACAGATGCTGACCAATACCTGGAAGCGGATACAATAAACTATGACAAACATACTGGCAATGGTGATGCCACCGGTCATGTTATATCTATAGACACAGCACAGCACAGCACGCTGTACTGTGGCCATGCTGATTATAACGGAAAGACCCATAAACTGCTGGCCGTAGATAAACCTGTACTGAAACAAATGAATGGTGCTGACAGCCTGTTTATGCGGGCAGATACCTTTTACTCAGCCCCTGTGCCGAAAAAAAGCATACAAAAAGACTCTACCACAACTACTGAAAAAAAAGTGGAGAAACCATCGCGCCATGCGGGAAAAACTAAAAAACAGGTAAAGCAACCAGAGATAGAGCCTGCAACAGACACCGCAGCTATAGATTCTACGAGTCCTAGGTTCTTTATTGGGTATCACCATGTACTTATATTCTCAGATTCACTGCAGGGTAAGTGTGATAGCATCAGTTACAGCCAGGCAGATTCTATACTCAGAATGATGAAAAACCCTGCGGCGTGGGCACATAATAGCCAGATAACTGGTGATACCATAATACTGAAAATGGATAGTGGTAAGCTGAAAAGCATATTTGTACCGAACAATGCATTGCTGGTAACACGTTCAGGACCACCTAAAGCCCAGATGTTTGATCAGGTGCAAGGCAAAACACTGACCGGGCATTTTGTGAACAATGCCATAACGTATATGGTGGTTTATCCCAATGCTGAAAGCATTTTCTTCCCCAAAGACGAGAAGAACCAATACCTGGGTGTGAACCAGGGAACAAGCGAGAAAATGAAGGTTTACTTTAAGAACCAGAAAGTGGACCGCATTATACTTGAGCAGGAACCGCATAATACAATGACACCGCTCAACCAGATCAATATCTCAACCACAAGGCTCAGTCGCTTCATCTGGCTGGAGGATCTACGACCAAAGAGCAGGGAAGAACTGTTTAAATAAACAGAATTTGCAAACGTTCCCGATCTTATTTTAAAATTGTTGGCTGATAATAAGTTTCACGTGTTAATTTTGCACACTTTATTTTCTGAATATTTTCATTTATGCAAGTTTACAAGTTTGGAGGTGCGTCTATAGCTGCGCCAGGTAAGATGGAGGCATTGTTGCCTATAATAACACAAGCTGCGGCACCATTAGTGGTGGTGGTATCGGCAATAGGTAAAACAACTAACGCACTTGAGGTAGTTGTGAATACTGCCTGCAAGGGGGATAAGGATGAGGCCCGCAAACTTGCAAAAGATATAGAACAGCAGCACCTGGACTATGCAAAGGAAGTACTGGATGAGGTGTTTTATAAAAATGCAGCTACCGCTCTTGATGTATTTTTTACCGAACTGCTATGGGCTATTGATGATGCAGATACATCGCGCTACGACTACTCTTATGACCAGATAGTGAGTATGGGAGAGATATTTAGTACCCGCATATTCTCTTTTTACCTGCAACAGCAAGGATATAAGAATGAATGGGTGGATGTACGTGACGTGATACGTACAGATGATACTTACCGCGATGCAAAAGTGGATCTTGAATATTCCCGAGTGCAGGCGCAGAAAGTGATTGGTGGCTACCTGCAAGCTGGGGTAAGTGTGATAACCCAGGGCTTTATAGGTGCAACAGTTGATAATGCAACCGTTACCCTGGGCCGTGAAGGTTCTGACTATTCAGCAGCTTTGTTGGCTTCTATGCTGGGCGCTGAAGCTGTAACTATATGGAAGGATGTGGAGGGGTTGCAGAATGCCGATCCAAAGATATTTAAGGATACCGTAAAGATAGAAGCCATTACCTACCATGAAGTAATAGAAATGGCCTACTATGGTGCGCAGGTAATACACCCAAAGACAATAAAGCCACTACAAAACAACAATATTCCGCTTTACGTAAAATGCTTCCTGGATCGTAATCAAAAAGGTACTGTGATACAGAACGAGGTAAGCAGTATATTTTACCCGCCGCTGATCATACTGAAGAAAGACCAGATACTGGTACAGGTAACTACCCGCGATTTTTCTTTTATCACAGAAGATAACCTCAGTAATCTATACCGCATCTTCCACGATATGAAGATCAAGATAAACCTGATACAGAATGCGGCTATCAGCTTTGTGGCTTGTATAGACAATAAGGAAGATAAAGTACAGGAACTAATAGAGACGCTGGGCAGCGACTACAAGGTATTTACCAATGAAAACGTAAGCCTGCTTACCATACGCCACTTTACCCCGGAAATACTTTTTGATCTTACCAAGAGTCGTTACATACTGCTTGAACAAAAGACCCGTCACACGGTGCAGGTGGTAATAAAGTAAGAAATGACTGAACTTTAGGTACTCTGATATATAAGCATGGCGGCTGTAAATACATACAGCCGTCATTTTCATTAGCTTAATTTTCCTTTGTAATATTTTAGTAGGCCATCTAGCGGGCTTTTTTCTATTTTGCCAATTTCGAGTTCATACTGGCTGCAAAGGTTGATAATGACATCTTTGAACTCATATGCAATGGAACCCGTAAAATATAAAGGCAGTTTCCAGCTCTGGCGGTATTTTAAAATATGGTGATGAAAAAAGTCGTTCAGGCAATCTTCAACAATGTTCTGTACCATAAAATGCTCCCGGTTTTGGCTAAGCAATTGTACAAATGTAGCCAGGTACCGGTTGGGGAAAGGCTCATGATATAGCTTGTTGAGTATGACCGGCACACTATTGCCAAAAAGCTGTTCAAAAACCATGCGCAGTTCAGTATCAAAAGTATTGTAAGCATAATATTGCAATACTCTTTTGCCCATATGATTACCGCTCCCTTCATCGCCTGCTATAAAGCCTAGTGATGCTGTTTGCTCTTTTATTTGCTTACCGTTGTAATAACAGGAATTGCTGCCAGTACCCAATATGCAAACTATTCCTTTTTTGTCGCCGCATAACCCCCGTGAAGCAGCCAGCATATCGCTGTTTACATTCACCTTCTTTACACCAAAATACTGTTTCAGCACTGCTGCCACCTCTTCCTGTTTTAGTTTACTGGCTGCGCCTGCACCGTAGTAGGAGACAACATCAGGTATGTCTTTCTTACTATTCCAGTCTAACTCGTTGGTTAGGATGTTCAGAATGTCATCCTTGGTCTGCAAGTAAGGATTGATGCCCCCGGTCTTAAAATGCACAGGCTTCTTACCTTTCTTTAAAAGGCACCAATCGGTTTTGGTAGATCCGCTTTCGGCTATCAGATATGAGGACATAAATACAATTTGATAGTACAAATGTGCATTTCATAATACAATTTTCCTAATGGTATTTTGTGTTTTATGATTTCAATGTGATATAGCACTGTAACTGGTTGACTGTTAATACAATTGAGGTCTTATTGCAAAGCCAATACACGTAAAAATTATGGCTTGATATTTATTACCTATGGTGTTGTAATATGAATAACTGCTAACTTTAACGCTTTGAGCTGAAAAATGAATGAACGTGGTACGGGCAGGTACAAGACATGGACGCCGCTACTTTTCTCTGCAATACTGATAACAGGTATTTTAATTGGTTTCTTCCTCCGCGATAAGTTGCGCTATAAGCGCGACTTTCAAACTATCGTTGACCGTAACGACCGTCTTGAGGAGATCATAGACCTTATTAATGAAAAATATGTTGATTCAGTAAATACCAACAATATATATACCGATGCGATAGGTGGTATATTGAAACACCTTGATCCGCATACGGTATATATACCCGCAACTGATGTACAGGAAGTAAACGAAGACCTGGAAGGTGGTTTCTTTGGTATTGGGGTAGAGTTTACTATTGTAAGAGATACTATACAGGTGACATCTGTGATTGATAACGGCCCCTCACAAATAGCGGGAGTGCAGGTGGGGGATAGGATGATAAAGGTAGGCGACAGCCTGGTGGCGGGTAACCACGTCACTACTGAGCGCATTGTTTCGCTGTTAAGAGGCAAGCAGCATACCCATGTGTCTATTACCCTTGAAGATGCATATACTGCCGAGCAACGGCATGTATCGATAATAAGGGATATAGTGCCCATATTTAGTGTAGAAGCTGCATTTATGGCGGATAGCCTGACCGGCTTTATAAAGATCAACCGATTCAGCGCCACCACTTTTGATGAATTTGTAAAGGCGCTGAAACTGCTTAAAACGCAAGGGATGCAGCAACTGATAATAGACCTGCGCGAAAACCCCGGTGGCTACCTGGATGCAGCAACATCTATAGCCGATGAATTTTTGGATGATAATAAGCTGGTGGTATATACCAAAGGCCTGCATGCCGTTAAAACAGAATATAAAGCAGGCAAAAACGGGTTGTTTGAGCATGGCCGTATAGCAGTGTTGGTTGATGAAAGTTCGGCATCGGCATCGGAGATATTCTCTGGGGCCATACAGGACTGGGACAGGGGCATAATATTGGGCAGACGCACGTTTGGTAAAGGCTTGGTGCAAGAGCAATACGACCTGAGCGACGGTGCAGCCCTGAGGCTTACCATTGCCAAGTATTATACACCATCGGGACGATGCATACAACGCTCTTTTGCCAATGGTAAAGAGGCCTATGAGCAGGACTATACCAACCGCTTTGAAACCGGTGAACTGACAGGTAAAGATACCACTGTGCTGAAGGACACAATGAAATACTATACATCTACCCGCCGCGTAGTGTATGGCGGTGGTGGCATAAAACCCGATGTGTATGTGCCATATGATACCATGCGCCTAAATGCCGGATTCCTCAACCTGATGTTTAATGACGAGGTAAAGGGTGTGTTGTGGGACTATTTCATCAGGAACAGGAAGAAGCTGCAAACCTATAAAACTGTAGATAGCTACATAAAAGGGTTTGCGGGAACCGATGAAATGATAAGCCGTTATATAGCCATGTTGAAAGGCGCAGTACATAATGAAGCCGTAGCATTGCTGAATAAGCCTGCAAATTTGCAATACTTCAGGAATGAGATGAAAGCACAGCTGGCACGTTTTATCTTTCATGATAATGGTTATTATGCTGTTTCTGTGCAGGACGATAATGTAACCCAAAAAGCATTGCAGGTATTGTACAGTAATAACTACCTAAAACTGATAGGCAGGTAAGCTGGCGGCCCACTTTATATCGTTGAGGTTGCAGGCATCTGCACAGTAGGTCTGGTGCCCGTTTGTAAGTACCCAATAGCTGCATTGCATGGCATTGTTGTATGATAAAAGTTGGTACAAAGTATTTTCATCCACCGGCACTTCAGGTGCTTTACACTCTACCAGCAGCCAAGGTAAGTGCTGGCGGTTATAGACGACAATATCGAAGCGTTTTATCCTGTTGTTTATTTTTAATTGTTTTTCAACTGCCAGCATTGCTATGGGGTATAGGGCAGTGTGTATCATATAATGCAAAATGTGCTGCCGCACATACTCTTCGGGCGTGAGCACAAACCATTTCTTACGCACAGGATCGAAGACGCGGGTAATGCCTTCGTCTTTTTTTAACTTCAGATCAACCCCCGAAAAGTCTAATGATATCATAATAGTTGTCCAAAATTAAAAGATATTAACTTTATAAGGAGAAAGGATATTAGTATGAAAACGAAGGAAGAAATAGTAAGCAACTGGTTACCACGATACACCGGGCAGGCGTTAACGGATTTTGGCAGTTATATACTGCTATGCAACTTTAGTAATTATGTAAGCTTGTTTGCAGACATACATGGTGTGCCTATTGTGGGGCTGGACAAACCTATGCAATGCGCTACAGCTGAGGGTATCACCATCATTAACTTTGGCATGGGCAGCCCCAGCGCAGCAACTCTTATGGACCTGCTGTCGGCTATAAGCCCTAAAGCTGTACTGTTTTTAGGCAAGTGCGGTGGATTGAAGAAAGTAAACAATGTGGGTGACCTTATACTGCCCATAGCTGCAATACGTGGGGAAGGTACCAGTAATGACTACTTCCCGGCGGAGGTGCCTGCATTGCCATCATTTGCTTTGCAGAAGGCCATATCTACTACTATACGCGATTATGCACTGGACTACTGGACCGGGACTGTATATACCACCAACCGCAGGGTTTGGGAGCACGATGAAGATTTTAAGCTGTACCTGAAGCGCATACGTGCAATGGCCATTGATATGGAAACAGCCACCATTTTTTCAACAGGGTTTTTTAATAAAATACCCACAGGAGCACTACTGCTGGTATCAGACCAACCTATGGTACCTGAAGGCGTTAAAACTGCTGAAAGTGATCTTACTGTGACCCGGAACTATGTAGATACTCATTTGCGTATAGGTATAGATTCGCTGAAACAACTGATAAATAACGGCCTTACAGTAAAGCACCTGCGGTTTTGATGGATGGTAACGATCCCATATTATCTGCAGAGGATGTTGCAATAACCTTTGAGGGCGAGCAACCTTTTACTGCTGTGCACCATATTTCCTTTACTATAGGCCGGGGTAAAACATTGGCTATAGTGGGGGAGAGTGGCTCTGGCAAATCGCTTACTGCGCTCTCCCTGATGGGGTTATTACCTGCCACTGCATCTGTAAAAGGCCGTATCTTTTTGAATGCGGCTGACAATATGTATGCGCTGCATGACCTTAGAGATACACACGACTGGATGCAGGTAAGGGGCCGCAAGGCAGCGATGATATTTCAGGAGCCTATGAGTGCACTGAACCCGGTACTAAAGGTAGGCAGCCAACTTGCGGAGGCCATACTTACAGGGCACGATGTTACATTGCATGAGGCTAACAAGCTCGCGGTGTTGTGGCTGGATAAAGTGCAGCTTCCCTTTCCTGAAAAGATATATCATCGCTACCCGCACCAGCTATCGGGTGGGCAAAAGCAGCGTTTGATGATAGCCATGGCCATGTGCAATGACCCTGTATTGCTGATTGCAGATGAGCCAACAACGGCCCTTGATGTTACTGTGCAGGCCGATATAATACAACTGATGAAACAACTGCAGCAAACACACCAAACTGCTATGCTCTTCATCACGCATGATCTTGCTTTGGCATCTACCATTGCAGATGAAGTGCTGGTATTGTACAAGGGTGAAATTGTAGAGTATGGCGTTACCACACAGGTACTGCATACCCCCAAACATCCTTATACAGCGGCACTATTGGCCTGCCGCCCATCGGCACAGCAAAAAAATAAAAAACTGCCTATTGTTGAAGATTTTTTAGATGCAGGTGCGCATACCATAAAATCTGAAGAAAGGCAGCCGGTGCAGGTAACTGAAACTGAGTTGCTGAAAGTAAAAGACCTGAATGTATGGTATGTGGGGCGGAAGGAACCGGGTAAACCTGTATCATACTTTAAGGCTGTAGATAATGTTTCTTTTACATTGCATAAAGGGGAGATATTAGGTTTAGTAGGTGAAAGTGGATGTGGTAAAAGCACTCTGAGCCGCAGCCTGATAGGCCTGTTGCCGGTGCATAGTGGCAGCATTTTGTATAACGACAAAGAGCTTGCCCAGGCTGCACCAAAAGTGTGGTATGATGCGCGACGCGACATACAAATGATATTCCAGGACCCGTATGCATCGTTAAACCCGAGGCTTACAATTGGCGACGCTATAATGGAGCCGATGCGGGTACATAACATAGTTCCTGTAAAACAGCTGCAACAGGAAATGCTACGCTTGCTAGACCTTGTGCACCTCCCTGCCGATGCGGCTCACCGCTATCCGCACCAGTTCTCGGGTGGCCAACGCCAGCGTATAGGTATAGCCCGCGCATTGGCACTGCGCCCCAAGCTTTTGATATGCGATGAAAGCGTATCGGCACTGGATGTAAGTGTGCAAGCCCAGATACTGAACCTGCTGAAAGAGTTGCAATACGAATTCCAGCTTACATACCTTTTTATATCGCACGACCTGGGTGTGGTGTACTACATCAGCGACCGGGTAATGGTGATGCAGGCCGGTAAGATTGTAGAAGCCGGAGCTGCGGAACAGGTATTAAAGCATCCGGAGAATGCCTATACGGGTAAGCTTGTGGCTGCGATGCCGAGGTTGCTGTGATTTTGGGTCTCTTATCATTTCATTTAGTTTCTGCGTTTCGTTTTTGCGAGAACCCGACTTTCTTTTTTGCTTGCCCAAACCGGTGTGTCCGGTGCGGACAGGATATGTCTTGAACACGATTACGGGATTTCAGGATTACAAGATTTAGAATGTTTTTGAAAATGTCCGATGGGTTGAAAAAAATGGAATCGGACATTTTTAGGGGTGACTGTACGCCAAAATGTGCGATAGTGGCTGATATTGGTTTTTTATGTTGAAGGAGAAATGTCACAAAATGTCCAGAAATGTCAGGTGTAGGACATTTTATTTTTTTAATGCCTTTTTGGTTGTCTTCATTATTTTGCTGGGTTTACAGGTTTATAAAGCAGGTGCAATTTATATTTTGAGGATCTGAAAGCAAAAACAAGATATCCACCGTTCCACGGTTTAAGGTGTTCCACGGATGTATGTAAAATTACAAGCATCTACATTTGCTTTTCAAATTCTGATTACAACTGGCAGTGTTAGGTAGACACGGATGTTCCTTTGGAACATCCGTGCCAAAGGAGCATCCCTAACTCAATATGATAATATACTATGATGATTACCTTAATACAAATGAATGCAGGACAGTTATACCCCCCCCAAAAAAAATATGCCAGTTCCATGCTATAGTTGCATGCAGTTCTTCTTTTGCCGGATGTATGAAAAAAAAGCCGCAGCAACTTAAAAAGATCAGGTTGCTGCGGCATAAGATTCGAATATCTGGCACCGAATTTTGGGTACGCATTTTTTGATGCCTGGCCTTCTTCTCGTCGATTAGTGTGCTACAATAATCGTATTTTGGTCAAGTGTGAGTAACCACTTTTTTTGTTTCTTTATAATTACATAAGTTTTCATGTGCCGCTCATTTTGATGTTTTACTCCTTGGGGGAATTCATAATCACTACATTTATGAATAACATTAGCAATCGCAACGGTTGGGCTCAAAAACCGGATTGTAATGCTTTCTACTGTCAACGAAACGCCTTTTAAAATTGTTTGACATAAAGGCCGCAGCTCTTTCATAACTTCGTCTCGCCCTTTCGTAATTCCTCCAATTGGATTAATGTGTTCCCAATCTTTTGTCGTATAAGATTCAACATTTTTAAATCCTCCATCATTATAGTCGTCCTGATAAGCTAGCACTACATTTTTCACCAACTGCTCATCCTGTGGTTTTTGTCCAAATGAAACATTTGGTTTGACCGATAATAATGTAGCGATGGCTACTGCTGTGATTACTGATAATTTTTTCATTTTTAATGTTTTATAAATCTATTTCTTAGCACAAAAGTAGACTGCCCTTAAGTTGAAGGAAACCCGAATCTTGCTATCTTTCTAATATTGAATAATTAGATTAAAACCTACTTAGCTTAGTGCATCGTGAAAAATTATTCCCAGACTAAATCTCGCACCACTGTGAAGCGGACTTACGCCGTGCTTCATGCTGACACGGTAATACCCCTTAGTTCCCTTTACAGGTCGAAAATTTGTTGTTAAAATGACCATATCGCCTAGGCTGGGGGTAAGAACATTCACTTTTGATTGCGCCCGGGGTATTTGTTCCGTGATAACAAATTCACCGCCTTCATAATCCTGATGAATTTCATTTAACATAAATACAGTTTGCATAGGAAAATAAACCTCTCCATATAAGTCCTGATGAAGTGTATTGAAGTCACCAGGAGCATATTTCAAAATAAGTATAGCAGGCTTCATCTGTTCTTTATCATGACACAATTGCTTCATTTCCGGGTGGATCAAAGGAAAGCGGTTTTCCAAGCCTAATTCCTGCATCCATTGATTAGCTACAGGTGCAATTTTGGGGTAGATACCTTCACGCAACTCATTGATGATTTCTGGCAGGGGATATTGATAATATTTGTACTCACCTTTACCAAAGCGATATCGCTCCATATTAATGGTTTTGCGATAAGTTTCTCTTTCATTATAATTGGCAATCAGGGCCTGACATTCCTTGGGAGTCAGCATGTTTTTTACAACTATAAATCCCTTATCGTGAAGTTCTTTTGTGATATCGTTCCAAGGTTTACTTAATATTCTCTTTTTGATAGATTGCATACATTTTTTTATTTTAACGATGCAATCTATAAGAGGGCAAAGAATATTGAAACCCGATACTTGCTATATTTAATGTTGGAAACGATATACCCTGAATAAGCAGATTTATTTTGAATATTAATTTTGTCTTTAGTATCTTTGTGCTGGATTTAGCAAAAGACAGGCAAATGAGACAATTAGTAGAGTTTAGTTCATTGGTTGAAATGTTAGAGGTTTTACCTGACAATGAGAGTTGCAGGAAGTATTTAGAGGATATAATCTGGAATAACACGCCCACATGTCCTGTCTGTGGTTCTATTGAATGTTACATTCTTAAAAAGTCAGGTGTTCCAAATGGCAAGTATTTGTGTAAGGAGTGTCAGAAGACATATACAGTTACGATAGGCACTATGTTTGAGGGATCTAATGTTCCTTTACAAAAGTGGTTCATAGCTATTTATGTTTTCTCGCTGCATAAGAAAGGAATCAGTTCTCACCAGTTGGCTAGTGATATTTCAGTCACCCAGAAGACAGCTTGGTACATGTTGAGTAGAATTAGAGTTGCTTTTAGTCCAGAGAATGAACCAACGGAACCTAGTGACGGTATGTTTCAAATTGACGAAACCTATGTTGGTGGTAAGAATAAGAACAAACATCTTTCAAAGCGTAGTACAGGAACGCAGGGTCGTAGTGTAAAGGATAAAACGCCAGTGTTTGGTGTTTTAAAGGTTGGTGGAGGTGTTAGGACGTTTGTAGTACCCAACACTAAGATAGAGACATTAAAGCCCCTTATAAAGGGAATGATAAAGCAAGGTGCATTGATCGTTACTGATGAATGGGTTTCTTATCAGGGATTAGCTAAGGACTACGATCATGTTGTGGTGAAGCACAGTAACGAAGAATATGTACGCGGTGCGTTTCATAACAACGGGATAGAATGTTTCTGGAGTCACATGAAGCGTGGTATTTACGGTATCTATCACCAAGTGAGTGCAAAGCATTTAGGTAAATATGCGCATGAATTTGAGTTTCGGTTTAACATGCGTAAGGCTTCGGTAAACCAAAAGTTTAATTTCTCATTGAGGAACAGTAGGAAGTTGCCTTATAGTGTTTTGATAAACAGACAGCCGAAGGAAGATACTAAAGTTGCATAGTTAAAAGATGTAGTCAATTTCAGGGTGCTTTTTTCTAAACGCTATATCATATTGACTTCCGGTATACATTTTCCCAAACAGTACAATATTTAAATCCATTTTCTCATATTCTCTGTATAGTATATCTTCTACTTCAAAGTATAATAATTCATCAGAACTTTTGTACGAAAGGGTATCACCTTTTTTGTATATTATTTCTGAAAAGAAACCATGGTTTATTTCATAGAAATAATTCTTGGAAAAATCCAGATCTGTTATTTTGACAATTTCAGCTAAAAAATATTGATAAGTAGTTTTGGACATGTTTATTTATTATGTGTAATGACTATTGCCTTAATTATTGGTGTCCTGAATATTAAGTGATAACCTTCAGCTACTTCATTCTCCCACATAACCATTAGGTATTTTACTTCTAGATTAATTACCGTACCGTACTGGTTTATTTTGTTGCCCCACATTTCAAATTCGTGGGTACTACAGTCTTTTATAGCTAAGTCCCCATTAAAGACACAGTTTCTTAATTGTATCCGGTCATTTTGAATAGTATTTAGTTCAAACCCCTGTTCGAAAACACAACTATTTATGGAGAGGTATTTATT
>Ga0207034_1095_pt1 | contig 15283 bp, 15 predicted proteins | sample Alteio_BWMinCont_36_FD_153269 | JGI IMG/M metagenome (GOLD analysis project Ga0207034, IMG submission 153269) | Enriched cells from forest soil in Barre Woods Harvard Forest LTER site, Petersham, Massachusetts, United States -... | ecosystem: Environmental > Terrestrial > Soil > Temperate forest >...
GGACTCAAACTCCGCCTGCCAGGACGGGTCTTCGCCGGGGAACGTGAGAGTTTCAAGGTCGGGGGGCCCCATGTCCGGTTTCATCCGGTAGATGTGCTCGATACGAATTTTTTAGTGACCTACGGGGATTCCTTTCTGCCCATTGACTTTTCGAGTGTTTGGCGTTACTTTGAAGATAGAGAGGAGCCGATCCTCATGACCGTCTACAAAAACAGCAACCGGTGGGGACCCAGCAACGTGATCTTTAACGGAACAAAAGTCACCGTCTACGATAAGGACGCCGTGAACCCCAAAGACCCCGCGATGCAGTTCATCGATTACGGACTCTTCGCGATGCGCAAAACGCTGATCGAAACAGACATCCCCAGCGGCCCCTACAACCTGGCGGATTTATTCAAGCAGCGCAGCCTCTGGCGAGACATTGCCGGGATGGAAGTGAAAACCCGGTTTTATGAGGTGGGTTCGCCCGACGGCTTGAAAGAGTTGACCAGCTATGTGGCGACGATGAACCCCCGACAGGAGCCTGGGTGATGGGATTTCCAAACCTCAAAATTGCGGTGTTCGCGGACGGCGCGAATCGTGATGACATGGTCAAACGCTATCGTGAGGGTTTTATCAAAGGCTTTACCACCAACCCCACCCTGATGGCGAAGGCGGGCCTGACTGATTACGAACAGTTTGCGAAATCTGTCCTGAGCGAAATTAAAGACCTTCCCATTTCGTTTGAAGTCTTCTCGGATGAATTCGATGAGATGGAGCGGCAGGCCAAACGAATCGCCGCCTGGGCTTCGAACGTGAACGTCAAGATCCCAATCACCAACACCCGGGCAGAGCCTGCATTTCCTTTGATCCGGAAACTGCTGGACCAGAGCCTTAAACTGAATGTCACGGCGATAATCGCAGAAGAGCAATGGATCGGTTTAAGCAAAATTCTTAAACCTCAAGATGACGTCATCGTATCCATTTTTGCGGGCCGCACGGCCGACACCGGACGTGACCCGATTCCCTATATGCAAAGGGCCGTTGATCTGTTTCGAGTGCTCCCTAAAGCCAAGATCCTCTGGGCCAGCCCGCGCGAAGTTTTGAACGTCTATCAGGCGGAGGCCTGCGGCTGTCATATCATCACCGCCACAGATGAACTAATCGCCAAGCTGTCCCTCCATCAGAAGCCCCTTTCCGAGTACTCGCTGGATACCGTAAAAATGTTTTACAACGACGCCAAAAAGGCAGGTTTTAAGCTCTGAGCACTCCCTCCGGACTCATCCTGCTGGACCGCGACGGTGTTTTAAATACATTGGTAGTAGATCCTGAACAAGGTACCATCGACAGCCCGCTTCACCCCTCCCAAGTGGACCTTCTCCCCGACGTTCCCGAAGCTCTCTCCCGTCTGACAAGCGCCGGCTATGGCTTGGTGGTGGTGAGCAATCAACCGGCCTCCGCCAAAGGGAAGACCACTCGGGAAAATCTGGAAAATGTACATGCCAAGGTCCTCGAGCTCGCCCAATCCGCCGGCGGCCTTATCCTGAGCTCTCATATCTGTTATCATCGCGCTGAAGACCAATGTGCTTGCCGGAAACCCCGCCCCGGTCTTCTCGAGGACGTCTTCCGTCGCCACACCGCGTTTTCTCGCGAGGCGTCCTGGATGGTGGGAGATGGGATCGCAGATATCCAGGCCGGTCAGTCCTTCGGTCTTAAGACGGCTATGCTGGCGAAACACAAAACAGAAACGGCGGATCTCCTGAAGGGAAAAAACGCGGTACCCACACTCTGGGCAGAGGACCTCATGGACTTTTGCACCCAGATTTTGACTAAGAAGAATTAGGAGTCTCTCCATGGAAAATTTCGTCCAGACCTATCTCAATGAAGTCAAAATAATCACCGAAAAAATCAGTCCAGCTGACATCGAGAAACTCGCCGGCAAATTGGCGGAACTCCAGCAGCGCCAGGGCCGTCTTTTTATCCTGGGGGTCGGGGGGTCCGCTGGGCATGCCAGTCATGCCGTCAACGATTTCCGAAAGATCTGCGGCATCGAAGCCTACACCCCCACGGACAATGTGTCGGAGTTAACGGCGCGGATCAATGACGAGGGGTGGGACTCCTGCTTTGCGGAATGGCTGAAGGGGTCGCGTCTCGGCCAAAAAGACGCGGTCCTTGTTTTCTCGGTGGGCGGTGGCAACCGCGAAAAAAATGTCTCCGTCAACCTGGTGAAGGCCCTCGAGGTCGCGAAGCAAACCGGAGCGGTTATCCTAGGCATCGTAGGTAAAGAGGGGGGATACACCCGCCAGGTGGCCGATGCGTGTGTGTTGGTCCCTGTCGTTTCTACCGACCGCATCACACCTCATACAGAAGGATTTTGCGCTGTCGTTTGGCACCTCCTGGTGAGTCATCCTGCTTTGAAACGCTCTCCTACCAAGTGGGAATCCGTTAAGCCGTAATGCCCAATCGGTTGTCCATCATTATTCCTGTCTACAATGAAATGGCGACGGTGGCCACGTTGCTGAACCGCGTTGTTACGTATCCGCTCGAAGGGATTGAAAAAGAGATCATTGTGATTGAAAGCAACTCAATGGATGGATCACGCTCCGTGGTCCAGAAATTTGATGCGGAGGCAAAGATCAAAGCCATTTATGAAAACCGCCCGGAGGGAAAAGGCCACGCTGTGAGAGCGGGACTGGCGGCGGCCACGGGGGATTGGATCTTGATCCAGGACGCGGACCTTGAATACGAGATATCGGATTACCCGACGCTTCTAAATCCTTTGAAACGAGGGGAGGCGGCCTTCGTCCTAGGGTCCCGGCATCTCGGTCATCAGAGTTGGTCTTATCGCAGCACCTCTGCCGTGGGTACGTTCATGTCCGTTTTCATCAATGCCGGGGTCTGGGTGTACACCCAGTTTTTTAATCAACTGTATGGTCAGCGCCTGACGGACCCCGCGACGATGTTCAAGGTGTTCCGGCGAGACTGTTTACAAGGGCTCACGTTCCACTCCAACGGCTTCGATCTCGATTGGGAAATCGTCGCCAAGCTCGTGCGAAAGGGCTTCACTCCTCTGGAATTCCCGGTCACGTATCGCTCGCGCGGTTTTAATGAAGGCAAGAAAGTACGACTCTGGCGAGATGGGTGGGTTTCTCTGGTGGCCATTCTTCGTTACCGTTTTGGCTCTCTTTCACAATGAATGTTCCTAGACCCCTGTTTGGCTACTTGAGTTTGATAGTGCTAGCGCTCGGCCTCCGTCTCGTCTACACCCTATCTCTCCCACCGAAACTGTTTTCTTTCGATGAGTCCGATGTGGATCATATCGCCTGGAATCTTGCCTCCCGAGAGGCCTACGCGGACGAAGAGGGCCCGACTGCCTGGCGCCCCCCGAGTTATGTCTTTTTCCTGGCGGGCATTTACAAGATCGGGGGGCATAATTACCGGCTTGCCCGTCTTGTTCAATCGCTCACAGGAACGATCCTGGTCTTTCTTATTTTCTTATTGGCCCGTCAGCTATGGCCCGCACGAGCCGCCGTACCCTGGGTGGCGGCGTGGATCAGCGCTTGTTATCCCTTTTTCATTTATTATGACGGCGCGCTGATCGCCGAATCGTTTATTGTCTTCTGGTCCGTCATGAGCCTCTGGCTGTTCTATCGCTGGCAAGAACGTCCCCCTTCGGTCTCGCGTGCTGCACTTTGTGCCCTCGCTTTTGCTGTCTTAAGTCTCGCCAAAACAATTTTCATCGTGCTTTTCCTTGCTTTAATGACGCCTCAGATTTACCGGGCTTGGGGAGGTTCAGAACGATTAGCACGTCTCAGGACACTTTTTTTTGCCGGGGTGCTCTTTGCGCTACCTCTACTCTTCTGGGGACTGCGTAACCAGCGGGTCTTTGGGTCGTTCCTGTTAGATGCCCATGGAGGATATACCGCTCTAGGAGACATCGTTTTCTATCGCGAGACCAAGGAGGGACGTTTTGGAGACGTTGTGAATTCCCATCCCTGGTTCCAAGCGGGACAGAAGATGAACGAAGTCGACCGCAACAAATACTATTTAAGTTTAACCAAGCGTTATATGGTGGATCATCCGAAGCAAATCGCTTATCAGATGCTTCTCAATCTGAAAGATTTCTGGCGATTCTACCCCAGACAGGACATCTCCTTTAGAGAAGGAACACGTAGATTGACGCTCATCAGCCTTCTCACGGAGCCCTTTTTACTTATCTTTGGAGCGGTGGGTCTTATACGCTCGCGTGAGGAAGGGACACGTCTTTATCCCATCTATGGCTTCATACTTTTGCTCACAGGGATCCATGCCGTTCTCATGGGCCAAATGCGCTACCGGCTGCCCGTGATGCCCTTTGCCATCCTTTTTACCGCTTACGCGCTGACGCATAGCCTGGAATGAAAAGGATCGTTCACCTGATCACGAGCCTGGAAGGCGGCGGGACGGAAAATTTCCTTTACCAGATCCTGGCGCACTCCCCCGCAGGATATGACCATCAAGTCCTCTATCTGAAAAAAGACGGCGTGATCGGCGAACGCCTGCGCCGTCGTCAGATCACGGTCCGCCCGGCCGGAACGCTCCTGCGGCTTTTTAAAACCCTGCGCAAAGAAAGTCCACATCTCCTGCACACCTGTCTCTACAGCGCGCATCAGGTGGGCCGTTGTCTGGGCAGATTGGCGCGCGTCCCTACGGTGATCACAAGCCAGCGCTCGATCGATATCTGGCAGAAACCCTGGCAGCGTCTGCTGGATCGATGGACACTGCCCTTGTGCCATGCGGTGATCGTCAATTCAAACGCCGCCGCACGGGTAATCGAACAACGGCGCAACGGTCGCCCTCGTCCCGCGGTATTCGAAATCCCAAACGGCGTTGATAACACTCTATTTAAACCCATTGACCGTAATACAGCGCGGTCGCGCTACGGACTCTCATCGGACGCCATGGTGGGAGGGTCCTTGATGCGCCTGCATGGTGAAAAAGGAGCTGATTTCATTCCAGAGTATGCTTCCCGCCTGCTCGCGGAGTTTCCCAAACTTCATTTACTGATCGGTGGGGTAGGGCCTTTGGAAAAAAGCATCAAAGAACAAATCGACAAAACGACTTACAGCGGGCGGATCCATTTCGTCGGCTGGGTGGACGACGCCCCGGAGTTCTTGTCCGCCTGTGACTTTTTCTGGTCATTGTCACGGGAAGAAAGTTTTCCGCAAACCCTGGTGGAGGCGTCCACGATGGGGCTCCCGTGGGTGGCGCCGGAAACGGGGGGGGTGCCTGAACTGCTTCAGGCCGGCGCGGTTGGAAGAGTTTTTCAACGTTTAGACATCCCGGGCGCCGCCCGCCAGGTAGCTCTGCTGATCAACGAGTTGACGTCCCTGAAGACTGAAGCGAACAGGGCCGTTCCCAAAATCCAGGCAAATTATTCGCTTTCGAAAATGGTCGCTCGGGTTTACGAAGTTTTCGAACGTTTTTAGTACAATAGCGCGCAAGATGAAAGAAGCGAATTTGCTCCAGAAGAAGATTCAAAATCACACTGCGAAAATCGGCATTCTGGGCCTGGGCTATGTCGGGCTGCCGCTGGCCTGCGAATTCGCCAAGGCCGGCTTTCCGGTCACCGGTTTTGAGGTCGACCCCGCGAAAGTCGCGCACCTCTTGAAGGGTCACTCGTACATCGAGGACATCCCGGAACAAGATCTCCGTCCGCTGGTTCAGAAGAAAGCACTCGGGGCCACTACGGATTTCTCCCACCTGCGCACTATGGACATTACCATCATCTGTGTGCCGACCCCCCTGCGTAAAACAAAGGACCCGGACATTTCATTTATTGCTGAATCCACGAAAGCGATCGCGCGCACGCTCCACCCTCAACAGCTGGTCGTTCTGGAAAGTACCACCTACCCCGGCACTACCCGTGAATTCGTGCTCCCTCTGCTGGAAGCCAAGGGACTTAAAGCGGGCAAAGATTTCTATTTGGCGTTTTCACCCGAGCGGATTGATCCCGGGAATAAACAATTCCGCCTGGCGAACACCCCCAAGGTCGTTGGCGGCATCACGCCAGCCTGCTGCCGCCTGGCGGCGGCCGTCTATGGAAGCATTGTGACCCGGGTGGTTCCGGTATCATCCACGGAAAGTGCGGAGATGGTCAAATTGCTGGAAAATACATTCCGGGCAGTGAATATTGGGCTGGTCAATGAAATCGCCCTGATTTGCGACAAGTTACATCTCAATGTCTGGGAAGTGATTGAAGCGGCCGCTTCCAAACCGTACGGGTTTATGCCTTTTTATCCCGGGCCCGGTCTCGGAGGGCACTGCATTCCCATCGATCCGCATTATCTTTCCTGGAAAATGAAATCGCTGAACTTTTCGGCGCGGTTCATCGAATTGGCGGGAGAAGTCAATTCCCACATGCCGGAATTCGTAAGAGAGAAAGTCGTCCTCGCCCTGAACCAGCGCAAGAAACCGATCAACGGCGCGAAAATACTTTTGATGGGGGTCGCCTACAAAGCCAACGTTTCGGACACCCGTGAATCACCCGCACTGGACCTGATCCACCTCCTTGGCGAGCAGGGCGCGGACGTGGCGTTTCACGATCCCTGGGTGAAATCCGTCAATACGGGCGAGAAACACCTCCAAAGCAAACCTTACTCTCCGGCACTCCTTCGATCGATGGACGCGGTCGTGGTCACCACCGCCCACCGTGCCTTCGACGCCAAGCAAATCCTGCAGCACTCGCGGCTGGTCATTGATACACGCAACATGATGCGCGGATTAACAGCTAAGCATCTGGTACGACTTTGATCCCCCTGCTGTCTTTCGTCCTCCCGTTTTTATTTTTTATCTCATTTCCTTCGCGCATGTGGAATTTTGACGGAGTGGCCTGCGCGGCGGCCTTGGAACTGGGCAATCCTGTCTTTCTTTTTCACTCCAATCATTTGTTTTACGGCTTCCTTGGATCCCTGTTTTGGAAACCTCTGTTCCCATGGGCCCTACCCCGAGCGCTCCCGGCGCTCCAACTTTTCACATCACTGCTGTCCGCCGCGGGCCTGGTCGGCCTTTATCGGATCCTTGAAAAGCTGCTTTCCGACAAAGGGCTGGCCCTGCTCACTACATTGTGCGTCAGCGTCACCGCCGTGGTGTGGGTTTGGAGTGTTGAAGCGCAAGTCTACGCGCTGGGTTTTTTAGCCGTCAGCTGGGCAACATATGAGCTGCTGCGGCCGGAGAGTCCCCATAAATGGTACCGGGTGGGAGCGCTACATGCGGCCGCAGTGCTGGGACATATCGTGCATGTCTTGTGGATCGTTCCAGCGCTCTATTGGTTTCGAAAAGAACACCTGGGCCGCAAAAAATTAAGACACTATTTAGTAACCCTTGGTGTGGGGATGATTGTCCCCTACGCGCTGGTCATCGGATTTGTGGTTGATCCCGGCCATCTCAACGACCGGTGGCTGCATAAATGGCTCATGGGAAGCGCGTCGCTCAACCCCAATAGTATGTTCCAATGGCATTCTGCCGGCGTGATGGGACCCTTGCTATGGGCGGCCACAGCACTCCGTGTCTTCTGGGGGAGTTTCTGGCCGTACCAGACAAATGTTCCTCCCTGGTGCTGGTTCCTGACCGCCCTTTCAGCGTTGGTACTTCTGGTGCTTCTAGGGAGTTCCTTTAAACAAAAAAGGGATGCCCGCTGGGCATTTTGCATGCTTTGGCTGGCCGTTTATGGACTCTTTTTCTGGACTTGGGAGCCGACTACGGAATGCTACCGGATGACCGATCTAATCCCGTTGGCGATGCTTCTCGCTCTGGGTGCAACTACCTGGAAGGAACGCAGCGTCCGATGGATTTTATTGACGCTTCTCTTTGCCACGCTATTACCCGTGAACTTGCGCACACGGATTTATCCGATGAATGATCCGCAGCGAAATCTCATCTACCAGAACACGATCGACCTCGCAAACCGAACACCGTCAGAATCTATCTACTTGACGATCGGCGGGATCACATGGATTTACCTGCTTTACTTTTCAGGACGTACGGCATGGGACCTGCACTCCTTCATGCGCGACCCGGACCGCTTGGGAAGGGAAATCGCGCGTCACTACTCCACACGGCCAGTCTTCATCCAGACATACGCCCTGGAAACCGACCTGGTCAAACCCTGGCTGACGCACTATAAACTTCATCCTCTGGGGCATTCGCTGCCGTGGCTACAACTCCAATAAACCCCAAAGTCATTGTCGTCATGCCCGCTTATAATGCGGAAAAGACTCTAGCGCGAACAGTCGCGGACATTCCCGCGGGATCGGTGGATTCCATCATCCTGGTAGATGACTGCTCCAAGGACCGGACCGTGTCCATCGCGAAGGAGTTGGGCTTACGCGTGATCCAGCATGAATCTAATCAGGGTTACGGAGGAAACCAAAAGACCTGCTACCGGGAAGCCTTGGCGGCAGGCGCTGACATCGTAGTGATGATCCACGCAGACTACCAATACGACGCACGTCTGGTCCCTTATTTAACAGGGATTATCCACAGCGGCATCTGCGACGTCGTGCTGGGCAACCGCATTCGAACCCGGCAGGAAGCACTGGGGGGAGGGATGCCCTTTTACAAATACGTATCCAATCGCCTGCTTACGATCATTGAAAACCTGGCGATGGGTCAAAACCTCGGGGAATGGCACAGCGGCCTACGCGGTTATTCGCGCAAGGTATTAGAAACGATCCCCTGGGAAAAGAATTCCAACGATTTTGTCTTTGATTGCGAATTTCTCGTCCAAGCCGCCGCCCTGGGGTTTCGCTTGGGGGACATCCCCGTGCCGGCGCGGTATTTTGAAGAAGCCTCATCGATCAATTTCCAACGCAGCGTGCGTTACGGTCTGGCGTCGCTCAAAACGATCATCCGATACCACCTTCACCGATGGAGACTATGGACATGTCCGCTGTTCGTCCCGCGATAAAAAGCGCTTTTTTCCTCGCCTGTCTCACGGCGCTGGGCGGGTCCTACTTTATCAACACACCGCTCCCGCTTTTTCAAACGCGCCTGAAAGAAATCGTCCTCGCCGCGGTGATTTTATGGAGCGCAGGGGGCTTTGGAACGCATTTCCTTCAAGACCATTTATCCGTCGAAAAGGGCCTGACACATACCGAAACCCTTCTTTTTGCCGAAGCCGTGGGGCTTGGGGGATTGAGCTGGCTGATGATCTTCCTCGGGGCCTTCCATGCCTGGGTCCCCGCTGGCGCATGGGCGCTTCTGGTATTGGGAATCCTTATGAGCCGGCCCTTTTTGAAAAATATACGGTGGATGTTTTCTTCCCTGGGCGCTCCCTGGATCTTGACGTCCGAATCGCTGTGGCCCTGTGCGGCCCTTCTCCTAGGGGGAATTTTAAGCTTCCTGCTGGCGCTTGCGCCAATCACGTATTACGACTCTCTGGTCTATCACTTCGCGCTACCGGCCGCTTATATTCAAGCTCACCATTGGGTCGCGCTGCCGCATTTGATCTATTCCTCCTTCCCGCAAACCTTGGAAATGCTTTGGACACTCGCGCTCCTGGTGGGTGACGACACGGTCGCCAATCTGATCGCCTGGAGTATAAGCTTATTACTACTCACCGCGATCATCACCTACGCCAAGCGGTTCTTTGATCTTACGGTGGGCCTGATCGCGGCGGCGCTGGTGGCTCTCATGCCCGCCTTTCTCCTGCTGAGTTCAGGCGGTTATGTCGACATCGGATTAACGTTCTTTAGCTTTATGTCGCTTTACGCCGCGTTCCTCTGGAGCGTGCGACCCGCGTCATCGATGTTGATCTTGTCAGGGTGCTTTGCCGGATGGGCGATTGGTACCAAGTACACCGGGGTGCTTTCCGCGTTACTTGCAGTGATCCTGCTGATCGTGTACATGCGACGCCAAGCGCGAGGACAGATGCTACGCGGGCTTCTGATTTATGGGGGGAGCGCGCTGGTGATTTGCAGTCCGTGGCTGATTAAAAACATGCTTTATGTCGGCAATCCGGTATTTCCTTTTTTCTATAACTCGGGGGTCAAGGAACTGAATCCCTGGGTGAACCAGGCCGCCGCGGGCTATTTCGAGGGAATCATGGAATATCACTCGCGCTCCATTTTTGAGCTTCCTTCCGTGGTGTGGCAAGCCGCCGTCAACGGCCTGAGCTTTGGACGCGGGATCGACGTGCTTGGCGACTTTGGGTGGGTCCCGCTTTTCGGTTGGCTGCCGGCCCTGTGGCTCTGTCGTAAATTGCCCGACACCGTCAAGCTTCTTCTGGTCCTCTGCGCCGTTTACTTCGCGCTCTGGGGTATGAGCCGTCCCGTACTGAGGTTCCTCCTACCGATCAGCCCGTTGCTGGCGCTGTTGGTCTCCTACGCCTGGGTCCACGGGGTCCGGATGCAAACGGCCGCGGTCCGTTGGCTGTCGCGAGCGTTCCTGGGGTCGTTTGTTCTCTCCGGACTTTTCCTGTTCGTTTATGCGGCCAGTCTGCTGTCGTCCTTCGGAGCGGCCATCGGCCTGGAAGGGCGAGAGTCGTATCTGGCGCGCGTGCTGGACTATTATGCAGCCGCTACCTTCGTTAACACGCTGACTCCCCTGGACAGCTGCGTGTACGTCTTGGGCGATCAACGCGGCTACTATTACCAGCGGAAAACGTGGATCAGTCCCGTTTTCAGCAAAAACCCATTGATCGAATGGGCCAACACCGTGGCGACCCCGCAGGCCTTACGGCAAAGACTTCAACAGGAGGGGATCACGCACCTCCTGGTCAACCGCTCCGAATACGAACGCCTCAAAATCTACCCCTATTCCACATTTAGTCCGCAGGGACAACGCAACTGGGACCGGATGCAATCCACCCTGATCCGGCCACTTTACCACGACCGGGCGTGCGACGTGTACGCGCTATGATGAGTGCGGATAATAAGCTGTATCTCGACTGTTTTTTCACCGCGCTCTTCCTCGCGGGGCTGTTCACACCCCTAATGCGCCGCATCGCGCTCCGCTATCATATTTTGGACCGTCCATTAAGCGACGTCAAAACGCACAAGCGGCCGGTGCCTTATTTTGGAGGGGTGGCCATCGCCGCGGGGTTGATGATTTCGTTGGTCGCCGCCCGCTTCCTGACCAACTTCCCGACCGGGACCCTGCACGCCTTGCGGGGGATCCTGTTCGGCGCGATCATTATCTTTTTACTGGGACTGGCCGATGATATCGAGCGTCGCGGGCTGGGATATAAAGAGAAGTTCCTGGTTCAATTCGCCGCCGCGCTTTGCCTGATCTATTTCGACATCCGCATCAAATTTATCTCGCCCACGTGGTTTGCTGACGTGCTTTCGGCCGTCTGGATCGTCGGCGTGATCAACGCGGTCAACATCATCGATATCATGGACGGCCTCGCCAGCGGCATCGCCATCATCGCCAGCCTGGGATTTCTGTTTATTTCCCTGCCTTCGGAAGAAATCTATGTCAATTTCACCTCCGCCGCGCTCGCCGGCGCGCTGCTCGGCTTTTTGCCCTGGAACCTGTCGAAACGCTGGAAGATCTTCATGGGCGACACGGGGAGCCTGCTCACGGGGTTTGTCCTGGCCGCTCTCTCGTTGGGGACCTCTTACACGCGCGTGAACAACCTAGGCGTCTTTTCCCCGATTTTGATTCTCGGCCTTCCGCTCTACGACACCTTCCTCGTGAGCTTCTTGCGCTACACCCGAGGCTTGTCGCCCTTTCGCGGCAGCCGGGACCATTTCGCGCTGCGCCTGGAAGTCTTCGGATTTTTCCGGGAAGAAATTCTTGTCATGTGCTACGCGGCGAGTCTCTTACTGACCTTCGTGGCCTATGAGGTAACCCTGGTCTCCACCCGCTTCGCCCTTGTGCTTTACGGAGTCACCGCCCTGCTCGCGCTGGCCCTGGGCACTTGGCTGGCAAGAATACCCATTGACTAATGGCCCACGTTCGAACCCTCATCCTCGGCGGCGGAATGTCAGGCCTTTCCACCGCTTATCACCTCAAAAGCGATTATCAACTCTGGGAAAAGTCCGATGAACCGGGCGGTTTGTCACGTTCCATAAAGAAAGACGGCTTTACCTACGACCACACCGGGCATCTGCTGCATCTGCATCACCCTGACACCCTGGCCTTGATCAAGAAGCTGCTGGGAGACAACCTCGTGGAACGCAAACGCAATTCCTGGATCTATTCGCACGACACCTACACCCGGTATCCGTTTCAAGCGAACTTGTACGGTCTGCCGAAAAAGGTGATTGAGGAGTGCCTGCAGGGATTAGAAGAAGCCCAGGAAAAAGCACGCCGCAAGAGCGACAAATTGCCCTTAACTAGCGCGATAAAGTCTGAGGATCTAGCGGCGCATCCGTATGAAAACCGGGAGGCACAAACCTTCCACAATTGGGTGCAGCACACCTTCGGCGAGGGCTTTGGAAAACACTTTTTCTACCCCTATAACAAAAAGCTCTGGCAAATATCTCTTAATAAGTTAACTACAGAATGGATGGGCCAGTTTGTCCCAAAACCCTCCATAGAAGAGATCAAACGGGGCGCAAAGAGCGATCAAACCACGGAATTCGGGTACAACGCGACGTTTTATTACCCAAAAAAGGGGGGGATTCAGGCGCTGGCCTTTGGGTTTGCCAACCAGTTAAAGAAGCAGAACATTCATCTCAACCGGGAAGTGACTTCCGTTGATCTGGACAAAAAACAGGTCACCGCCAAATCGGGCGAGGTGATTTCCTACGATCAGCTCGTGACCAGCCTGCCGCTAGTGCGTTTCCTGGCAATGGTACAAAACCTCCCGTCCGAAGCCGCGCAGTCAGCCAAGCTTCTGCGCTGGACGTCCGTCTACAACCTCAATCTGGGCGTGCAGCGGGCGCACATCTCAGACAAGCATTGGATTTATTTCCCGGAGGAAAAATACCGGTTCTACCGCGTCGGGTTCCCGATGAACTTCACCGAGACCATGACGCCGCCCGGCTGCAGTTCGATGTACATTGAGCTCGCCTACCCGCCGGGCCAGCTGCCGAACGACCGCGACGCTATGAAGGACTGCCTGGAAGGGCTCTACGACAGCAAAATTCTGGACCGCAAAGACAAAATCGTGAGCCAGGTGGTGCTGAACATCCCGATCGCCTACGTCATTTACGATCGGAACCGCACCCCGGCGGTCAAAGCGCTGCGGTCCTACCTCCAATCCAAGAACGTCCATTCCATCGGCCGCTTCGGCGCCTGGAAATATTCCTACATGGAAGCCGCCATCCTTGAAGGCAAAGCCACGGCGCAGAATATTGACGGAGCTCCATGACGTCCTTCCCCGCGTCGCCTCTTCAAATGCGGAATTAGTTTGTCGGGTCTTTTTGGCGAGTGGTTTTGACGCCCGTTAAGATTCCAACACCCACTAGCACGATGGCGCCGACCACGATCCAACGGGTGGGTGCATGCAGGAGCGCGGCACCGTAGGTCAGCCCGCCGATCACGATCAAATATCCAAGTATGTAGAGTCCAAATGACATGATCTATACCCTCTCTTGGCTTTCAGCGTACAAAAAGTACCTGCAAAGTTCTAGATACAATTCTATACTACCGAGAACCGGGGATTGACCCGTGACCTATTTTTATGGAACAGGACCTAAAAGAAGCTAAGACCCCTGCCGTATTAGATCAAGAAACGCAGGTCAGGCAGGAAACGCATCAGCTGAAACGGAAGGATTTCGGACAAGTAGAACGGGGGGTACGCGCGCTCATTGGCGTGCCGGTTGCGCTATCCTCCATTTATGCGAGACATTCTTCCTTGACAGCATCCCTTTCCCTCGGAGCGGTAGGACTTTACCTCGTAGGCACCACGGTCTTTCGCTACTGCCCGATCCGGCATTTGATTTATTGGGCACGCTGGAAACAGTCGTCTTTCTAGCGTAATAACACCCCTCGTCGTAGTTGTTTCTCCTTGTCCAACCTCCATAGTTTTAAGCATAAGAAGTATAGCTCGCTCCCTGATAGTCACGACCTCAACTACGTTCTAAGATATGGGTACTAACCCAAGGAGGAACTCCCATGTCCAGTCTCTTGTTGGCGATTTTGGTGCTGAGCTTGATGGCGCCGGCGGCGATACGAGCGGACGTTTCGGTCGGAGGCACTTCGAAATCCTTGAGCCTTGAAGCCTCAAAGAAGTTCCCTGCCGAGAAACCATCCCCTCCCCTTTCAAAACCTCGCAAACTGCATCGCCAACCTAATAGAAGGACTCGTGATTCGGCTGCCATCCAGAAATCCGTTGCCCAGGCCGGCGGCAGCGACTCCCGCGCCGGGGTATCTGATATTAAAAAGACGACTCCCGGTAATATCGATGTCCTCAAAGGCAACGACGCCGGCCAGTCTAACCAGCAGAGCCCCGACCATGTGCCTGGCACGACCGGCACCAGCGGGCAGTAACGTAACGGCGGTACCAGGGCTCGGCGCCCGATCCCTTTTCTACTCTTTGTAACTTCCAGGTTATTTACTTCGCGGTTTCACGGCGGCTTTTGTCGAGATCCTGTTGGGCTTGATTTAAATCGTGAGTGTCTTTACGCAGTTGATTGCCGGATTCGCTGTAGGCCTTTGCGCTGTCTTTGTAGCTTACTTGCGCAGCGTCGTAGATGACCTTCGATTGCTGGGTGCCTTCATCTTCAACCCCATACCGATACATCGAGTGGCGAAAGGTTTTTCCTGTTTGAGTTTGAAGCGCTTTCTTCTCTTTCTTTGATTCCGTCATTTGGGTGCGGTCATTTTGAAGGTTTGTTTTACCAACACTTACGCGGTTTTCACCAGACGCCGTTTCGGAAACTACGAGAGGGCCTGCCGGTAGGTTATCCGCATGGACCCGCCGCTGCGAAACAAACGCCGTGGCCACAAAAATCCCTATTCTCATTGTCTTATTCATCGGAGGCTCCTAATTTCTATTGATGGGGAGTCCTGTCACACATGGCCTACGGCCTTTCTCTCTCTATAATATATCTATACGTCGTCGATTCCCATCAGGTAAGGGAGCTATTTATATGCTCAGTCAATCACCCGGCAGAAGGTTACGGCAAATACCTATGAGGTTAAGGTCTATTTTTAGAAAGAAATCGGGTCGGCCTACCAGCTGTACAGGAAGGGCTTACAAGAGCTTACGCAGCCAATGGGTCACTCTTTGGAGCGGTGATGGGGCTGCCACCGGTTGGGAATTCTTCACATCGGACTCGTGGATGACAGCGGCCAGTTTTTCGTAAAGTTCCTCGGAAACTAAATCCTGTTTCGAGGAGGCTGCCGCGGCGTGACCCGTTTTCTCGCCCTC
>Ga0207034_1096_pt1 | contig 15233 bp, 12 predicted proteins | sample Alteio_BWMinCont_36_FD_153269 | JGI IMG/M metagenome (GOLD analysis project Ga0207034, IMG submission 153269) | Enriched cells from forest soil in Barre Woods Harvard Forest LTER site, Petersham, Massachusetts, United States -... | ecosystem: Environmental > Terrestrial > Soil > Temperate forest >...
TATCTTGCATTGATGGCGCAGCTTGCCGGGAACCGTGCGCGTGATTACCGCGCGGTCCTCAAAGCGTACAAGGAACTAATCAGCAAACAGAAGGACGTCGTCCTCGCCAAATTTCTGGAAACCCGGAATGGGGTGAGGACCTATCTGCGCGACAACGGGGTCGACAGAGCCGAGACATTCTTGAATGACGCCAGGCGAGACGTGAACAGTTTCGTGTCCAACGTGGCTAGTTCGACGCAGAGGTCGGATGCCGAGAAGTTCCGTGACGAAATCTTTCCCAAGCTCGACACAGTGTTCAAGCGAACCCAGTATATGGACGCGCAATTCCGCGAGCGTTATAAGGGCGCGATCTTTTCAATGGATGAGGAAACCGTGGAACAGTGGGCGCAACTCTATATCTTTCGTGGAGTACTCGAAGACATCAAGGGCAAGGACGCGGATAGAACACTGGGCGATATCCGTGATGCACTGCCCGAGCAGATGAAGAACATCGTGGATAGATTGACCGTGATGGATGACGCCATCGACAGTCTTCCCATTGATGTTCGGGATCTGGCCAGACTGAGAGACAAGGATTTTCGCGAATTCGTGCGCGATCAGATTGAAAGACAGATGGAGCTGCTGATTCCAGCCATCGATGAACTGAAGCAGCTTCTCGTTCCTTCGCATCTGGACGAAGACTTCGGCCGAGAAGAACTGAAGAGCATGCTGAACTGATCATCGCGTGAACAAGAAGTCAATCGTGGCCTCAACCTACGGATACAGGATCACGGAATTGCGCGATTTAATGGAGCGGGTTGACCTACATCTGACATGCAAAGAAAGCAGGTATAGCCTGAGAATGGGTCTGCTCTCTTACTTCCCTGACATTTAAGGGTTGGAACAGCGTAAACGACTCGTTCACCTTCAATTGCGGGCATCTCTCCGAATCACTCCTCACGGGGCAGTGTCCAGGATTCTGAGTGGACCTCGGGTCCCTGGCAAGATCTCGCCACTTGGCCGAGAAGTCGTTAAAGTTGCCTTGTTGGACAGGTGGGATCTAAACCGTTGCCTGCAGTTACGCGTCATTGGCTATGTGCGGGTCATTACGGAATTCAGTCGGTGATCGTCCGGTTCATCCACGATCAGGCAAAAGGAACCGGCGGAATTGTGGTTTTTCGGCTCACGTCATCGGCTGTCCGCGGCTTGGTCCAACTTGGTCCAAATTTATGGTCCGGCGGAGGTAATTCAACACCGCGTGGGTTTCGGAACACTTTTGTTTTCTTGGGCTGTACAAAAGGGAAGTGCAAGGAATCGGAATAGATTAGGTTCGTGCCCGAAGGGTTGTAGATCGAAATCAGATGAGGTACGGCGCCCAAGCTAAATACGCGAATCTCCAGTAGACATGGCTCATTCTGAAGAGCCCCCTCACGGTAGCACAAAGAACTTGCGCGTTGCTCTGGCTGGCAGGTGTACGACAAGCGGACTATACAGCCAGGTGCCGCAGGTCGACGAGTGCGTTGGCGGATTATGCGTTCAGTTGATGGCCCAAGGAAGATCGAGGGTCGGAACTAACGTTTATGGGATTGATGTTCCAAGTTGCGTGTGACCCTCGGACGGTCCTCATGGTGCGCAGGGACAACATGTAAATCTTTGATCCGCCGAGCTTGAGCACAGCGATCCTGGCACTGTCCGGAGAGAGGTCCCAGGCGTAAAACTTCTCAGGGTCATCGACCTTAAAGCGGGCCAATTCACGTCCGCCTCCACGCACCGGGTCGAAGGCCGTAAACGTCAACTCGTCTTTGTCCTTTGCCGCAGTCACCCAAAAGGGTGGCTGGAGCGCGACTGCAGTGTGGCGTGTCATAGATTGCAGCCTTCATGACACGCTGCGGAGGGCCTCCGGAGAGAAGCAATCTCATCACATCGATCGTGGCTCCAGGCATGTAGTCGGGGGGGAAAGGGCGCGTAGACGCGACCCCCATTAGGACACCCGTCCAAGTCGCAAGATCTCCGGAAGATCAAGGGAGCGTTTGGGCGTTCTTGTTAGCGGAAATTCCTGATTAAGACGACGTCGCTACTTATCTCGCCGCGGGTCAATAATAGGTGGTTACCATCCGCGGACAAGGAAAAGTTGAAGATCTGCCCCGAATTAAAGTGCGTCAACTGCGTCGGGTTTTCTCCCGTCAGCGGTTGCTCCCAGATATTAGTGGCACCGTTGCTGGTCAGCAGGTATTGCAGCGCTTTACCATCACGTGACCAGATCGGTCCGCCAATATTCGATGGAACTTTAAAAATATGCGCAGAACGACCATTCTCTGAAGAGATCACCGCCAGATGCCATCCCGGCTCCGACGTATTTGTGTACTCCGTGTAGGGATAGGCCAAAAGCCTGCCATCCGGAGACAGGCTCAACCCGCCGATAATACTGTCGCCGAGAGTCCTGGCGAGCGTGACGGCAGTGCCGCCTTCCGCGGGCATTCGATATACATGCTGTGGTTGATCAAAATTCCCATAGTAGATGTATTTCCAATCCGGAGAACAAACGGGAGAAACCGCGTTTCCCTCGAATAATTTAGCGAGATTCCTACCATCCATATCAGCACGCATCAATGCCATTGTTCCCCGCTGTGCGGAAAGAAACACCACGAACCGCCCACAAGGGCTCGGAACGAATGCGTTCTGAAGGTCTGAATTGAACAATGTGGGGTTTGTGCCATCGCGGTTTAATGTCCAAAGGCCATTTTGAGAAGTGGCCAGAATTTTTCCGTTTGCCAACTGAACCGCTCCAAACATCGGTGGCGCTCCACTCGTGATTTGCTCGCCTCTCGACGGGTCACTCGCGGTAACCAGCCAGACATTCGAATGCACAGTTTGTACAACTGCTACCATAGCCTTTCCTGTTCGGGTGATGTCCAGGTCCGCGGTATAGTCGGAGAGATCTCTCGTCAGTTGCCGACTCTGTCCCGAGGGAAATGAAAGGCTCCATAGCTGCGCCCGATGAGACCACGGCTCGAATAATGGGACGACCAAACTGTCGCCTCCGGGCATCCAAACCGGTCTACCTATGCCATCCGAGCTGTGAAAGAGTTCTCGAATGTGTCCATCATTTACGGAAGCGACAGCTACGATCCAACGAACATCGCCATGCACCAGGAGCGCGGATCCGACGAGGGTTTTCCCATCAGGCGACCAGCTCAATCCCGGCCCAAAGTGGCCAAAGCTTGCGTTATGAATTACCGCCAAAATCCTTTGTCCGCTTCCATCCGGGCGCGCAACTATCAGTTCGACATCGTTGCGTGCCGGAACACAATGCTCGTATGCGAGCTGCAGTCCATCCGGCGAAAAAGTGACGACCGAATCCACATCAGTAATGACTTTCTGCACCTGGCCGCCGAGCAAGGAGATCCTGTAAAGATACCGAAATGCCCAATCGTTTCTATTTGTCCGTACGAAGTAAATGAATTCTCCATCAGGTGAGAAACTCAGGCCAAGGATATCTCCTGGTTCGGCTGAGAGAATTTCTATATCGCGGCGCGCGGTTATCTGATGCAAGCGCAGGCTGTGCCCATCGTTGTTTGCGACAGCGTAGACGACAAAACGTCCATCGGGGGAAATCGCGGCCGTTTGAGCGGTGACGTTTTCGGTTAACTGAGTGAGTTCAATCCCCGAACGCGGGGCAGTGGGGGAGCGAAACCTGAAAAGCACCCAGGCGACGGCGATGGAAAGAACACAAGATGCTGCGACAATCGCATACCTTGTTCTTCGCGAACCTGAGTACGTTTTCGATCTCACGTCGACAGGTGCGTTTCCCAAGTCTGCCGAGGGGGGCTCGGCAGGTGCCAAAGCATTCGCAGTATGCGTCGAGCCGGGCAGTCCATTTCTGTCCCCGTCCTGAATTACTGGAGCGATAAAGCGATAACCCTGCCGGGGAACGGTCTCGATAAAAATTGGATTCTCGCTCGAGTCTCCCAGGGCAATCCGGAGTTTCTTGGCTACGGTATTAAGTCCCTTGTCGAAATCGACGAACGTGCCCTCGGACCAGAGCCGCTTCTGCAGATCTTCGCGTGTGATGAGGCATCCAGGATGCTCGAGCAGCGCCGATAGCATTTGAAAAGGCTTCTCCTGGATGCGCACCAGCGTCCCACGTCTGTAGAGCTTCGCCGACGAGAGGCTTGCCTCGAAATTGCCGAACCTGAGTCGATGGTCGCCGTTGTCACCAGGGCCCATAGACAACTCCCGAAGCGGTTTAAGCGAGTCTAGCACGTTCGAAAACACCTTGTACCGGGTTCACATGAGAGCGCAAGTCACGTCTTTTGAGTCGCTTGCCAGTTCATTTGAACTCGTCGGAAAGTTCGCTTGACGAACACGCCAGTCTCCGCAAACATGATGCCGCAAAGGTGATCTAAGAACGAAATAACCCGCATAGGAAGTTTGGCGGGGCAGGAGGCGACAAGGCATGAGCACTACGCGAATCTCTCTTCTCCTCGTGGCATTGAGCACAATGTGTCTGTCCCAAACCGCTCTCACGCAGAATGCACGTCCGCGATACAAGCTGGTTGACCTCGGCACCTTCGGCGGCCCACATAGCGCGGTCGGGGGGCAGACCGTTGTGGTTTCAAACACGCGCAAGGTCGCAGGCGGGGCAGATACCGCAACACCAGATCCGTACCCACCTGATTGCTTTGATCACAATTTTTGTTTTGTGGAGCATGCATTTCTCTGGCAGGCCGGTGTACTTAACGATCTTGATACATTGCCAGGCGGTTACAGCAGCTTCGGTTATGCCATTAATGCGCACGACCTCGTTGTCGGTTGGTCACAAAATGGGATACTGGATCCTCTCACCGGAGTGCCCGAATATGTTCCCACTGCCTGGCGCAATGGACAGATCATCGAAATCGGGACTTTTGGCGGAGCATTTGGCCAGGCTGCAGCAGTGAACGACTTCGGCTTCGTGGTTGGAGGCGCTGAGAATGAAACTCCCGATCCTTTCCGCCTGGCGGCGGACGTGTTTGGTATCGCCGGAAGCACCGAATTACGCGCCTTCGGGTGGTCCCTTGCTCGGGGATTGTTCGACTTGGGAACGCTCGGGGGTCCGGGCGCGGTGGCGCTCTCCGTGAACGGCACTGGGCAGGTCGCTGGAACTTCCTTCACAAGTGACGTACCTGGTCCGACCGGAATCCCTCCATTAGATCCCTTTCTTTGGAGCCACGGTGTCATGATCGATCTCGGTACATTGGGCGGAACCTTCGGTGTTGCCGCAAAGGTCACCAATCATGGCCAAGTGGTTGGCGACTCTGACCTGAATGGCGACTCAACATTTCATGGCTTCTCATGGAAACGGGGTGTGCTTACTGACATCGGAACTCTGGGAGGAGATTTCAGCACTGCCAAATGGGTGAATGAGGCGGGTGAAGTGGTTGGCTATGCGGCGAACGAAAAGGGACTCATTAAGGCTTTTCGCTGGAAGGATGGCAAAATGCGAGACCTTGGCACGGTTGATACCGATGCCTGCAGTGCTGCATGGAGCATTAACGAAGCCGGGCAGATCGTGGGCAACTCCGCCCAAACTTGTGACTTCGCGCAGAGACGGGCAGTTTTATGGGAGAAGGGGAAAATCTTTGACCTGAACGCGTTTGTCCCGCCAGCCTCTGACCTTTATCTCTTCGAGGCAGATTTCATCAACGACAGGGGAGATATCACGGGCCCAGCGGTACTGCCTGGGGGGGACGTTCACCAATACTTGCTGCTGAGATGCAGCCCGGATGATGATTCCGAAGCCCGCGGCGGGTTATGTATGGAAGCGGAACAGAATTCGGCTTCGAGGGTGGCCCCGGCGCAGGGAAGAGACAAAGTCAATCGACTCGATCGGGGCTATGCCTCTCGCATTCGTTCCGGACTGCGAAATCGGCGTTGAGCATGACGCGTCGATGCCTCCGCGCCCGCGCCGCCGCCCGGCGAGCCTAAACACTGCTGTTCAAAGCCTCCCAACCTCGTCCGGCGACGCAGGAACGCGTGGCCCCACGGGCGCGCAAAATGGCGAAGCGGAATAACATTCCCCACCTCGGAACGCCGCGCCACTAATCTGAATCGATGGCCTCGAACACACGATCGCGCGGGAAGTGTAATTCAGTGACGTCCGGATAAACGCCGTCGCGTTCTTCGCCTAATAATCGCAAGCCAGCTTGATCACTCCGCCAACTCATTCAATGAGAAACGGAGGCACTCGACCGAGAGATCGCCCTCTCGGAGTCTTGAGCTCATGTGCCGAACACAGCGTTCAAGGAACTTTGTCCGGATTACTAACCAATGTCGGCCAGTGTGCGTGATTTTCCCTCAGCGTGAACTGTTAACTGACGACTTCAGGGACAATGCGCTCATTGAGCTATGCAAGTCGATCAGTGTTCTCGGCAAGTGGTCGAAAAACCGCCTTGTCGGACAGGTGGGCAACAGATGTAAACCGTTGCCTGCAGTTACGGGCTCATTGGGTCGGAATCCGGGCGAGTTGTTGAGTGGTCGTACGGATTTCATTCCGCGGCCATACAGTTCATCCACGATCAGGTAAAAGGAACCGGGCGGAATTCGGTTTTCGGTTTAGGTCATCGGCAACCAGCGGCTTGGTCCATAATTTGGTCCAAACGAGCGCCAAAAGGGCTCCATTTTGAGCACTGGAGTCCTCTGTACTCCGTTGAAAGCAAAGGTACTCCGGGTCTCAATCGTCGGCTGTTAACCGAAGGGTTGTAGGTTCGAGTCCTACCTGAGGAGCCAATTATTTCTATCACTTAGGACTCGCAGCTTCCCCCTCCTTCCCCGGTACCGGGGACTTTACCAAGAACCCGAAAACAATTCGGTGCTCATGCACAATGTTGCAGCGAGCAATCGTTACGCATGCTGGGGAGCCCGGGGACGGTCGCTCTAATCGAGTCTCATGCTCCTCAGATCTTGATCCGCCACCCGGCATCGGTCGCTGGGGCCATCATTAGCACGAAAGCCGGCTCTTCGTTGGCGGACGCTGAACAGCAATCGGTTCCGCCTTCTCGCGGTACAGAAGCAAAAACACTTCTCAATGCGGGTCCTCGGAAACGCAATTGACAAACCAGGCATCCCGAAGCATGAAGTTGACCATCACGCGCATTGAAAGAGTCTAGCGTCCACGGCCCGGCATCCGAAGAATGGTAAGGCCGAACTTGACCGAGATTGAGACCGAAAGGGGAGGGTCGTTTATAGTTCCTAATGATGACTGGAACCAGCCAAGACCTCGTCCTTGCCCTGCTTACTCGGGCGCAGTCACGGGATAGAGGCCTGAATAAGACCAAACTACTGAAACTGCTATATTTGGCTGACATTGAGCACTTCCGTAAGTACGGAACCACTTTGACAGGTTTCCATTGGATGTTCTTCTTGAACGGTCCCTGGGCGGCAGAATACGACGAGCTTCTAACGGAGCTCGAACGGAAGGATCTCATAAGGATAGATCCGTGGAGCGAAGAGGAATTGAGCGGCGCTCATATCACTGCAGTGGAAAGCCGGGACCTGAACGAAATCATTCAATCAGCCGACGAGTATTTCAGAACCGTCCGTCTGGTCGATACCTGGACCGATCGGTCACTCCGGGAGCTTCTCGATTACGTGTATTTCGACACTGACCCCATGAGAGACGCGGTTAGTCTGGCACCGCTTGATTTCAACAAAATCCAGAAAGAGGCACCAGCCTTTTACCGGCGCTCAAGGAGTGGGGCTGGGGCCGGTTCACTTAACAGGTTGAGATCACGATTCGCAGAACTCCGAGAACGCGGCGATCGCGCTCGGTCTGAAACCCTAACTCGATTCGAGCGCCCAATTTACGACGAGCCGTACAGCCAGGCGTTGTCTGCGCTATCTGATGAGGCGGAATTCTAGCCAAACAGATTTGAAATTTTCAGATCAGCCCATTTGAGCGATTTTTTTCGTGGGATATCCGATGATCGTGGTGACGCGGCCAGTTTTGCGATCGGAGTAGACAAAGGTGGGGCCATCAATGCGATAGTTGCCCTTCCATCCGATGGCGAAGCTGGTATCGGTCTCCTCCAGGTGAATTGGTTCAGGGTCCCCATCCCTGGCCAGCCGGGCCGCAAGTTTATCGGTGACGTCGAGTAACCAGGCGTCTCCGGTCTCGGTGGAGAACAGGATCAGTTGGCCGATGGTGACCATGCGCAGGTCGTGTTCGGCGGCCTTGTCCTGGATGTAGCTAATCTCTTCGGCGAGGCGGAAGTCCTTGCCGTCGACTACCTGGCTTGCTTTTCCGCGCTTGATGGCTCTGGTGCCCACAGTATTTTCTCTCCATCGAGTATAGTGCGGGGCATGGAACAGTTTACCCGTTTGTTCGGCAGTCTGCTGGCCTTCGTCTATCACTGCTTCGACCGTATGGTGATCAACGGTTATCTCAGCGGTCTGTCCCGGCCCGAGCAGGTGGTGTACTTCTTCTGGCAGGTTCTGGGCATCCCGGTGGTGAGCAAGGAAGTTCTCAGCCAGCGCACCAACGATTACCGGAGCTGGGTCGAAGCCTATGCCCGCAATCACGGAATTGCGATGGAATGGGCCGAAAAGGGCGTCCGCAAAGAGGACTACGTTCTGCCCGCGCTGCGCCGCATGGAGAAGCGGAACGTCTATGGCGTCTACTCCATCTTCAAGAGTATGGAGCAGGGACGGACCTTCCGCATCAGTGTCCCGAAGTTCCCCACCGAGGATCCCAACTATCGCATCCTGGCTCATCAGCAGAGTCGTTTCACCCACTACTACTTTTACATCCGGGATGAGGTTCTGGGGCCCATCGTTGTGCGCATGGCCAGCTTCTTTCCGTTCCACGCCACCTACTGGCTCAACGGCCACTCGTTTATGGAACAGGAACTGAAGCGCCAGCAGATTGGCTTCCAGAAAAGCGACAATGCATTTCTGGCGGTGGACGACGTGGCACAGTTGCAGGCGGCCGCCGACCGGCTCAGTCCACAGATCATCCGCAAACAACTCGACTACTGGACGCTCATTGTCGGGCCGAAGTTCTCAAGGATGGAACGCGGACAGATGAACCTCAAGCGGTTCTACGCTATCGGTCAGATCGAGTACTGCCGCAACTTCATCTTCAAGCGCCGCTTCCCCATCCATAAGATCTTCGAGCGCAGTTGCGAAATCGGACTCTGGCGCCTGACGGCCAACCGCATCAGCGAGATCTTCGGCGTCCGGCTGAACAAGAGGCTACAGGGCAAGCTTGCCTCGGTGATCGATCAGATCGAGCACGGGCATCACGTCTTCAGGGCGTACTGGAAACACGCATTCCTTAAGCAATACGAAAAGTTCTCCCGCTATCTGCGCAACGAACTAGTCTCCAACAATCTGCACGACTTCGGCCTGAAGAAAGGTCTCGATCATCTCGATGCCGTGCGCAAAAGGTTCCAGATCATCACCGATCGCTTCGCCGGCTTTCAGGCACAGTCTCTCAATGTCCATGTGGACTTTCCCCTGCTGCAAAGGATTGCCTTGCCCGTCACCATCGGCGCTGTCCGCGTTCCAGGAATCAAAATCCAGGACACCCGGATCATTCGCCTTCTGGAAGTCCTTCTCCATGGCGGCAACACCGTCGGCGGCTCAACGGCCACACAGATCCACCAAGCCCTCCTCACCACCTTCCACCTCTCCGCGAGCAATTACGGACTCAACCAGCTTCGTTATGATCTGCGTAAGCTCAAAGGGCATGGCTTGCTGGAGCGCGATGGACGTCGCTACGCCTACCGCTTGACAACCAAAGGACTCGACGTCGCCCTGCTCTTCCTGTTCTTCCACAAACGGCTTTGCGGTCCGCTTGCCAATAGCCGCTTCCATCACAAACCCGAACCGCAGAGCAGACCAAACAGCAAACTGGAAGCCGCCTACCACAAGGCCGACAAGGCCATCGAGAACATCGTTGACCTGTTAAGAGCGGCCTGATGTTACTGCCTGTTTGTTGAACTATTCTTGTTTACGAATTTCGATCCAAGAATCTATACCTGGAACCACTTTGACATGCTGCGCATGGAAGATGGCCTGGCGAAGGAACATTGGGACGAAGCACGAATCGAGCGGAACAAGGTGATGGTGGATGCGAAGGCACTGAGTGACTATCCGGGAAGTTATGCGCTGGCACCAAACTTCATCGTTGCCGTGACGCTGGAGGATGGGCACCTGGCGGCGCAGGGGACCGGGCAGCCTAAGTTTGCGCTGGTGGCCGAGTCGAACACGACGTTCTTTCTGGAGAACGCCGACTTGGCAATCGAGTTTGTGAAGGATGGGAAGGGGAAGGTCAATGGGTTGGTCGTGCATCAAGCGGGACAGGATATGAAGGCGGCGAGACAATAGGTTCCTCCGCCTTCCCACAATGCGGCGCCCGAGTGGCTCAGAGTGACGCCTTGAGGGGTCGACACGGTTGCGAATCGCCAGATTAGCGACGAATTGCGTAGTGTTTACTGATCGTGGGCGAATCACCAGCTTCGCCACAAAATAGAGTCTGGTCTGTTTCCGAGAAACCACGTGGACGCAAAGACGACTATGCAGCAACTTGTCTTGTGCTCGGTTGCCCGGACAGAGGTAAAGTAGCCTTTGAGGATTCCCAATGAGTTACTGTCGATCCACCCTGCTCGTCGGTTTCTCCCTCGGCTTTGTATTCTCCCTAGCTTTCGCGCAGGCATCCCGCGACGCAGCTTCTAACGCGCAGCTCGCAAGCCCAGAGATTGAACAGAAGGTCGACACTCTACTAAAGAGAATGACATTCGACGAGAAGATAGGCCAGCTGGTCCAATACAGGTGGTTTACGCGACTTGCCAGAGGCATAGCCAATCCGACCGGGTGAAGGAGTGACTTGCCCTGTTCTCAACAGTTAACGGGAAAGCCAATTGGCGGCGCAGCTTGACAATGCCGCCGATATGAAATATTACTGAAATTGCCGAAAATAGAGTAGCGGGATGGTATCTCCCGCGGTCATCCCTCAGATGATCTCTTCACAGCCACGGCGCAACCTGACCAGCAGTCGGGAAATGCGCATAACGTGGCTGTTTTCGAGTTCACGGTGCATCCCGACGAGAAGGATGTGCGCGTGGCCACCTCGAAACAGAATATTCTCCTTAGCGCCCTGCTCTGGAGAAGCTCGGGGCTTTTCCTCATTCAAGCAGGCATTACGATTGCCTCGCTCACAAGCAGAGGGGCGAACTGCACTCCGAGACGCGCGCTAGACTTAGCAGCCGTAGCAGTGCGCGTTAAGAGCGTTGGTCGTCAACTTGCAGCAAGCATTCTCTTTCTAGCGATGATGGCTCTGGCGGACGTTGCCGGCGCCCAGGATACGAGGAACATGCCGGATGAGGCGAAGCCGCCTCAAGCCGTGCCTTTCTTTCTTCTAGTCGACAATCGCGGTACTTTCGCTTATCAGTCCACCGCAACACAACCAGGCGTCACCAGCAAGACGGCCAAGCAGATTTTCGAGTTTTCTCATCTTGATATCTGGCGCTACGGCACCAATCTTGTCATCGTTGATCTGCTGAAGTCAGATCAGGCGGACGCGGCAGCGCCATACCTCTCGCCGAGTGCGCCGACGACAGGCAGTGCTGGCACTACGGAAATCTATGGCTTCTTTCGAAGCACTTTGGGTTTCAACGAAATCCTTGGCACAACAACATTCTCCAAGGGACCATTGCATGACGTCTCGCTCCTAATCGGTGGCGATGCAGACAAAGAAAATGGATTCTCGAGACTTGACGTTGTCGCTGGATTTCAGTTGTCATTCGACTTGCCCTATAAAGGCTTATTGAATGTCAGTCCTCTGTACTCCAAGGAAGCTGATCATAGCGTTTACGCGCGATGCGATGTAGTAGGTGGCATTCCGGGTGTGAGTTGTCTCACTGATGGCAAGCTCGCGTACAAGGGCACCTGGGCAATTGAGACTTCTTACTTCATGGACCTCAATTTTCTGCCGGCGAAGATGCAATATTTTAGTGTTCTCGGCCGCGCCAATTTCTACGGCCCGAAAGGCGGAGAGAATTCACCTCTGCCTAGGAGTGTGTCGGAGATAGATTCCTTCTGCGGTTAATTTCAGGATGAAAGCGGTGTGTTGGTTTTACGATGCTGGCTATGGGCAAGAGTTTTCTCCCTGACGATGTGAACCAGTGGTTGCTGTTTCCTCCTTCGCTGCACGATTGGCTTCCGGAAGGCCATTTGGCTCGTTTTCTGGTGGATGTTGTATCGGTGCTTGATCTGAGGGCGATCTTTGCCTCGTATGAAGAAAAGGATGGTCGTGGGCAGTCGGCGTATGCGCCTGAGATGATGGTCCGCCTGCTTCTGTACGGTTATGCGACTGGCGTGTACAGTTCGCGCAAGATTCAGACGCGCACTTTCGAGGACGTTGCCTTCCGTTATCTTTCCGGCGACCAGCACCCCGACCACGCCACCATCGCCGAGTTCCGCAAGCGTCATCTGGATGCACTCTCGGGTCTGTTCACACAGGCTCTGCTGCTGTGTTGGGAAGCCGGGCTGGTGAAGCTGGGCCATGTGGCCATCGACGGAACGAAGATCAAGGCCAACGCCAGCAAGCACAAGGCGATGAGCTACAAGCGCATGAACGAGACCGAGGCGCGCCTGAAGCAGGAGATCGATGCGCTGCTGGCAGCGGCGGAAAAGACCGATGCCGAAGAGGACGCGCAGCACGGCAAGGAGCGGCACGGCGACGAACTGCCTGTCGAGTTACAGCGGCGTGAGAGCCGGTTGCAAAAGATCCGCGAGGCCAAGGCGGCTTTGGAACAGGAAGCCAAAGAAAAGGCCGCGCAGCAATGCGCCGAGACAGAGCAGAAGCTGGCCGAACGCGAAGAAGAAGAGCGGCGTACGGGCAAGAAGAAGCGCGGCCGCAAGCCGGAAGCAGCCGATCCCGAGCAGGCCAAGCCAGAGGACACGGCGCAGCGCAACTTCGTCGATCCGGAGAGCCGGATCATGCCGGACGGTGCCAACAAGGGCAGCTTCGTGCAGGGCTACAACGCGCAGATCGCGGTCGATTCCGCGTCGCAGGTGATCGTGGCCGCCGAGGTTACGCAAGAGACGAACGACAAAATGCAGTTGGTCCCGATGATCGCGCAGATGGAGAGGAACCTGGAACAGAAACCGGAGAAGGTCAGCGCCGACACGGGCTACTTCAGCGAGACGAATGTGACCGATGAGTCCGTAAAGGACGTTGACTTGTACGTGGCGACGGGCCGCGACAAACACAGCGGCGTGGAGGGGACGATCAGCGATCCGCCGCCTCCTGACGCGTCGCCGAAAGAGGCGATGCGCCACAAGTTGCGAACCGCGGATGGACGCGCCGTGTACAAAATGCGCAAGGCGATCGTCGAGCCGGTCTTCGGACAGATCAAGGAACAGCGCGGTTTTCGTCGCTTCAGCTTGCGTGGCAAACAGAATGTTCGCCGCGAGTGGAGACTGGTGTGCACGGTCAGCAACCTGCTGAAGCTGTTCCGAGCCGGGTGGGTTCTGGAAATGGCATGAGACGGCGAGAAATGGGGGCGTTTTACCCAAAATGCACAGAAGGCTTGCTACAAGCTGCCAACAGGATTACTGCCTGCGCGCCACAGTTCGATAACCAGCCCTGCAAACCGCTGGATCGGCCTTGGCGAGAACGCTATGCCCGACAGGTTCCTAGCACCCCGACAAAAACTGAGATCGATAGCGAGCCCGTCCGTCTGATTTTCGAATCCGGTAAGGCGTTCTGGGGCTCGATGCACACCCATCGGCTCGATGTGTGGGTCGCGTATCGATATTGGGAAGACAAGTATGGTTTCGACCACAATGCCAGCTCGGTCTGCACGGGCCTGGGCGCGGGATCCTGCGTGGAGAAGTCGTTTTACTCAGGCATCACCGTTAAGTTCTAGATCGACCCAAGGACCACGAACGAGGCCCTTCGATCTGGGAGCCTCCAGTGGTTTCAACCGCGTTTGTGCAGACTATGCACCTTCTAACCGTTACACCTCAGGTGAATCATGCTTAGCAACAATAAATGGCTCGTGTTGGTCGTCGTTTCGACCGCTCTCTTTCTCATCAGCATTGACATGACTGTCCTGTATACCGCTTTGCCGCGGCTGACTCACGATCTTGCCGCCGACAACAGCCAAAAACTTTGGATCGTCGACACATTTCCGCTTGTCATGGCGGGTCTGCTTCCAACTATGGGTATGCTTGGCGACCGGATCGGGCATCGCGGAGTCTTTCTTTGGGGTCTGATTGCTTTTGCCTCTGCTTCTCTGATCGCGGCTTATGCCCCTTCTGCGAGCGTCCTGATCGCGGCGCGGGCCTTTCTTGCTGTGGGCGCATCCATGATGATGCCAGCGACGCTTTCGCTTCTGCGGCTGACCTTTACGACCGACAAGGAACGCGGCCAAGCGATCGGTGTCTGGGCTGCTGTCTTTTCAGGCGGTGTTGCGATCGGCCCGTTGATCGGTGGAGCTTTACTCAGCCATTTCTGGTGGGGTTCGGTCTTCCTGATAAACGTGCCCGTGGTCGCAATGGCACTTATCTTTACTCCATTCGTAGTGCCCGCTGGAAAGGGGAACCCTGAACGGCGGCTCGATCTCCTGAACTCACTACTCGCCATGATCGCAATGGCTAGCTTGGTCTATGCGCTGATGGACGCCGCAAGACCAGAAGCCGGGTCGCTAGGGGCCACTTTTGCGGGTGTCATCGGCATGACGGTTATGGTCATTTTCGTGAGGCGGCAGAACCGTTCCCCACGCCCGATGATTGACTTCTCGTTATTCGGTAACGGACGCTTCACAGCCGGTGTATTGACCGCGATGACCGGAACCCTGGCTGGTGCGGGCGTACAACTTGCGCTCACGCAGCGGTTACAGCTTGTAATCGGGTATTCGCCGTTTCATGCGGCCCTCTTCATGCTGCCCATCTCGATCTCCGCCTTTTTCGCAGGGTCCCTCAATGGGTTCGTGCTCCACAAGATTGGCGTCGGTAGGGCACTCTGGACAAGTCTCATCGTTTCTGCGACCGGCCTCATCGGCTACGCTGTTTTCCGTAACAGCAGCGCTATCGAGCAAGTCGCAAGCTTTGTCATCTTGGGATTTGGCGTAGGTGTAGGTTCAGCGATGGCCTCAACCGCCATCATGATCAACGCGTCAGAAGATAAAGCCGGCATGGCCGCCGCCATCGAAAGCGTCGCCTACGAACTCGGCGGTGTGATTGGCGTTGCCATCCTCGGTAGCATT
>Ga0207034_1097_pt1 | contig 15190 bp, 13 predicted proteins | sample Alteio_BWMinCont_36_FD_153269 | JGI IMG/M metagenome (GOLD analysis project Ga0207034, IMG submission 153269) | Enriched cells from forest soil in Barre Woods Harvard Forest LTER site, Petersham, Massachusetts, United States -... | ecosystem: Environmental > Terrestrial > Soil > Temperate forest >...
TCCTGTGTTTGCTTTACCTCTTGGCCAACCTGCAAATAATTTACAATGCGTTTTGCCAATGCTCCGGCAATTTGTTTTACCAGGATCTCTTTCCCATCATTTTTTATTACAACAGAATGACGTTCATTATCTGTTGATGATTTTGGATGCCATGCTACCAAATATTTCCCTTTGTGATATTGATTATAAACTACGGTGCCACTAACAGGATTTCTATTAACGTGCACATTAGCAGGACTCATAAAAATAGATACCTGTAATCTTTTATCTTTAAAATATTCAGGATCGATGGTTTCTTCAATTACAACCACTTTTCCATCTGCCGGAGCTACAATAACCCTATCATTAATAGTTAAGGAACGATTCGGTATCCTGAAAAAAGAAATAATAAATAAGAATAGAGCCAGAGTACTAAAGAAAAATGCCCATCCTAGAAAAAAAGGTAAGTAAGCGCTTAAAAAATAGAAGTAAATGAGGTTAACTGCGCCAAAAACTAAGCCGCAAATAGCAAGCGTTTTATATCCTTCCCTGTGAATTGTCATATTAAAAAAAATTGAACGGCAAATATAAGCCAAAGCCACAAGCTAAAAAACTAAGCAAGTAGTTTTAAATAAAGCCATACAAAAGGCACTGCAATCAAAAGAGAATCAAACCGATCTAAAAAACCACCATGACCCGGCATTATGCTGCCGCTATCTTTTACATTGGCCATTCGTTTTAACTTGCTTTCTAAAAGATCACCACCAGTTCCTGCAATAGCACAAATGGCTGCAATGATTATCCAATGCCATGTAGAGATAACTTTTGCCGCATTTATATCTCTGCTAAAATAGCCAATGGCAATCACGCAAAGTATAGCACCGCCGGCGGTACCCTCCCATGTTTTTTTAGGCGATATTTTTGAAAAAGGTGTTTTGCCTATTGCGGAGCCTACTAAATATGCCATCGTATCATTGATCCATATAGAAAAAATCATGCCACAAGGTATTACCGATGAGTACTGAAGTGTGTGCAAATTTTCAATTCCCTGATCTTTTGCAAATATGCTGGCATCAAAACCAAGATCGATCATCATAATTATTGGCAATGTGATGTATGCTAATCCTAAAAAACTATTGGAGATATAATTATGAGGATGTATCTTTTTCATCAGCCTGATATATTCATACCAACATCCAAAATGGATAACGGTAAAAAGAAAAATAAAGCTCCATCCGCTCCAGGATAAACCTCCTAACATTACTATTACGAAAGCTAATGCAGTTAAGGCACGTGTTTTTAAAGTCTGAAAATTGATTGCCATCTATTATTGCGTATAAGTAGGATTATCATTGCCGATATTGTCTACATTAATTAAAACGTGATCGTAGGTATCGGTATCCTCATCGGACAATACAACTTCTTCGCCCGGTTTATATATGTCTTTTTTACTGGCTTTTTCAAATGCCATAAATAACGCGCATACTGCAGCCAGACTTATCAGGCCTACCCATAAAGGGAAACTCTCATCAGTTAATTTTGAAGGATCTGCCTTTGCTCCCGATAACGATGTTATATATAAACTGGTTACACCTAAAAAAATTATTAGTAAAATGCCCAACAATATTTAGCCAAATATTTCCGGTACGGTAATACATCCATCCTAAAATAAAGCTCAATGCAAAACGACTTAAGAAACCAAGATAAGAACCATGTACTGCACTAAAAATAATGGAGGTAACAATAATAGCAACAATAGGTGCTTTGAACCATCGCGATAGCAAGTTTTGTATGCCACCTCTAAAAAACGTTTCTTCGAAAACCGCGGGTAAAAATGCGATCATGATCACCGAAATAATATAGTCGGTAAAATTATTCATCCGGGCAATTACGGCTACCTGCTTATTGTATTCATCCTCGGCAGCTTTAAATTGTGCAAACGTAGCTTTAGAAAAAGGCAACATTTCAGTTAGACGTTGAAGTACGTCAACAAGTGGTGTACAAGCCAGCATTATCAGTATTACTAATACTATTTGTTTACTATCAACCGTGTGAATAAATCCTAAATTGGTAAGTGCTTTTTTGTGGCATATCCACGCATAAAAAAAAGGGGGAAAGAAAAACATGAATAAGGTAGAGATGAACTGCACCCATCTTAATGCGTTGGCATTTTCAGGTTTCAGAATATTATCCATTATATCTGCAGAGCCCCCGCCACCATGTAAAACATGAGTAATATCTATTTTGCCAATCAACGGAATTAAGCTGGCAAAGCCGCCTACAATTAATCCTGCTCCACATAAAGCAAGCAAAATGCCCGTTTGACCCCAATAATTAAAACGTTTGCTAGCATAATGCGCCATAATGTATGATATAAGTGGTAAATTTACATCCTCTTAATGATTTAATATCTAAGATTGAATATTTAATATTGATAAACAGCCAGCGTATTAAAACAGAGTATTCAAAGTTTAAAAATATTAAATATTAAGTACAAAATATTATATAAAAAATGCCTAATATAGGTCCAATAGCATTACCGGAATTCCCATTATTACTTGCACCGATGGAAGATGTGAGTGATCCGCCTTTTCGTGCGGTTTGTAAAGACAAAGGCGCTGATCTGATGTATACCGAATTTATTTCTTCGGAAGGATTGATTCGCGATGCGATAAAGAGCCGCCAAAAACTGGATATTTTCGATTACGAAAAACCTGTGGGGATACAAATTTTTGGTGGCGATGAAGAAAGTTTATCGTTAGCGGCAAAGATCGTTGATGTAACAAATCCTGATCTGTTGGATATTAATTTCGGGTGTCCGGTAAAAAAAGTGGCGATGCGTGGTGCTGGTGCCGGGGTTTTAAAAGATATTGATCTGATGGTGCGTTTAACTGCAGCCGTTGTAAAATCAACATCACTGCCTGTAACAGTTAAGACAAGATTGGGTTGGGATGATAACACCAGGAATATTGAAGAAGTTGCAGAACGCTTGCAGGATGTGGGTATTAAAGCATTAGCAATTCATGGTCGCACACGCACTCAAATGTACAAGGGTCATGCGGATTGGGAATTGATCGGTAAAGTGAAAAATAACCCAAGGATCACCATGCCGATCTTTGGTAATGGAGATATTGATAGTCCGGAAAAAGCAGTAGAATATAAAAACAAATATGGTGTCGATGGAATAATGATCGGCAGAGCCGCGATTGGCTATCCGTGGATATTTGAGGAGATAAAGCATTTTATGAAAACCGGTGAACATTTGCCTTCGCCAACTATCGAAGATCGTGTAGCTGTTTGTAAAAAACACCTGCATAAATCTTTTGAATGGAAAGGTCCGGTTGTGGGCATTTTTGAAATGCGCCGTCATTATGCTAATTATTTAAAAGGGTTGCCGAATATTAAAGAATATCGCTACAAATTGGTTACACTAAACACAGTTGAAGAAATTGATGCGGTGCTGGATGAAATAGTGATAAAATACGCAGGCTTCGGGTTTGAAAAAACGCCGATCGAATTAATTAATTACCACGAAAAATGCCCGGTATAAATTACGCTCATGACTGATGAACATTATATGCGGGAAGCCATAAAGCAGGCACAGAAAGCTTTTGAAGAAGATGAAGTTCCAATAGGTGCCGTTGTGGTAATGAACGACAAGATCATTGCAAAAGGCTATAACCAGGTAGAAAAATTAACCGACAGTACAGCACACGCCGAAATAATAGCATTAACAACAGCCTATAATTTTTTAGGAAGCAAATATTTACCTGAAGCAACATTATACGTAACCATACAACCATGTATTATGTGCAGTGGTGCGTTATATTGGAGTAAAATTGGCCGCGTAGTGTACGGCGCTGAAGATGAAAAAAACGGCTATAAAAAAGTTGCCGGAAATAATTCTCCTTTTCATCCAAAAACAGAAGTTGTTGGCGGAATTTTACAAGATGAGTGTGTTCAATTAATGAAAGATTTTTTTAAAGCGAAAAGATAAAATTTCAATATCCAAAATACAATAATGCAAATCTCAAAAAACAAAGCCATTTACTTTTTGGTTTTTACTTTTTACTTTTTACTTAATGCTTGTAATTCACCGTATGTTTCAAAAAGAAAAGGCTATTACAAAATTGATCTTCCTAAAAGAAGTTATGTGAAATTCGACAGGCCGGGCTTTCCGTACAGTTTTGAATATCCGGCTTATGCAAATATTATTCAGGATACTACATACTTTGATGCCTCACCCGAAAATCCTTACTGGATCAATATTGATTTTCCAACCTTGAATGGAAGGGTGTTTTTAAGCTATAAAATAATTGGCGGCAAAGCTGATTATAAAGTAAAGCAAGCCAATGGAATATATAAAGATTCAGTAGGTATTAATACATTCGATAATATGGTTAATGACGCTTTTAATCTGACTAATAAAAACAATGTAATATCAAACTCCATAAAAGATAGCTTGATCTACACACCAAATGGTGTTAGCGGAATATTTTTTAAAGTAGGCGGTAATGCTGCTACTGCTAAACAATTCTTTTTGAGTGATACAGCAAAAAATTTTATACGTGGTGCGTTGTATTTTGATACAACACCAAATGCGGATTCATTAAAGCCTGTACAAGATTTTCTACAAGTTGATCTGGATCATCTGATCAACACTTTTCAATGGAAAAAAGCAGGAGAAAAATAAATACTTTTGCATAACAATGATAGTAATAGACAATAAATTAATTAGCAACGAGATCGTGGACGAGCAATTTGTCTGCGACCTGAATAAATGTAAAGGCGGTTGCTGCGTTGATGGTGATGCAGGTGCTCCGCTTAATAAAGATGAACTGCAAGAAATAAACAATGTATATGATGCCGTGCTTCCATATCTCGACGAAGAAAATAAAATGGAACTAGAGCGTCAGGGAAAATATGTGTACGATAAAGAATTTGGCTGGGTTACACCAACTATTTCAAGTAAAATCTGTGTGTACGGTATCACAGATAATAAAGGTATTGTAAAATGCGGCATTGAGCAAGCATACAATGATGGAAAAGTAAAATGGAAAAAACCTATCAGTTGCCATTTATATCCAATTCGCATTAAACAGAGCAGAGATAAAAAAGTAGATTACGTAAACTACGAACCACGCGAAGACCTTTGCAGTGCCGCATGTACACTTGGCGAAAAATTAAAAGTACCCGTGTATGTCTTTTTAAAAGATGCGCTAACAAGAAAATACGGCACTGAATTTTATGAGGCATTAGAAGCAACGGCTAAACATTTAGAATCAAACTCCAAAAAACAATAATGCAAATTTCAAAGATCACTTCAGCTTTTTACCTTTTACTTTTTGTTTTTTTCTTATCAATTTTTAGCTCTTGTTCTGTTAATAACGCTAAAATAGATAACAGCTTTAAAAAATACTTTGATGATAACAAAGTAGACGGATCATTTACAATACTGAATAATTCAGGAGAGATAACGATCTATAATATGGCGATTGATACCGCTCATTTTCTGCCCGCATCAACATTTAAAATTGTAAATTCTTTGATTGGTTTGGAAACAGGCGTTATCACTGATGAAAAAATGGTGATAAAATGGGATGGAATAACAAGACCAAATGCAGCGTGGAATAAAGATATGTCGATGGAAGAAGCCTTTAAAGTAAGTTGTGTTCCATACTATCAGGAAGTGGCAAGAAGAATTGGAAAAGACACGATGAAGTTATGGATAGATAGTCTGCATTATGGCAATATGGATCTTAGCAGTCGCATTGATACATTTTGGTTAGATAACACATTGGAAATTTCTCCCGACGAACAAGTAGGTTTAGTAAAGCGTTTATATTTTGATGAATTGCCATTTCAAAAACGCACCCAAAATATTGTAAGCGATGTAATGACACAAGAAGACAATAATTTATATAAGCTTTGTTATAAGACAGGTTTGGGTTATGACGAAAAGCACAATGCTATCGGCTGGGTTGTTGGCTGGGTTGAAGAAAATAAACATCCTTACTTTTTTACAACGTTGGTAAAATCATCAGATCCTAATATTGACATGAAGACAGTGCGATTAAATATTACAAAAGGGATATTAACACAGTTGGGTTTTTTTAAGGGCCAGATGTAGTAAATTCATAAAAGACATTGTATATTTTAAATAGATTGAAATGAAAAAAATAAAATTGATAGCTGCTGCACTAAGTATATGTGTACTTCTTTCCTCTTGTTTAAATATTGAAGAAAGGATCGTTATAAACAACGACAATAGCGGCATCTATTTTTTGTCGATTGATATGAGCAAATTAATGGCAACAATAGCTCAAATGGGACAAAGTATTGATAGCACATCTAAAAATAAAAAGGTAGATACAACAATAGCGCTGAGAGGCTATATCGATACGGCTAAAAGCTTAACTCCGGCAGAAAAGGCATTGTATAGAAATTCGATAGTATCAATAAAAATGGATGTACCTAATAATATTGCAAAAATAAAAATAGAATGTCCGTTTACAACTATTAGCGATTTGGCTATTGTTAAAAAGAATTTATTTTCAGTGATCAGCAAACTTGATATAACTAAAGCTGCAGCAAGCAGTTTAACGCAGGGAAGTTCATTGCCTGCAGGAGCCAATCTTGGTGCAGCTTCTCAGGCTGGAAGTCCTATGGAGCAGTTCTTTACTTTTACTGCTGCTCCCGGTAAAATTTCCTACATAATAAATAACAAGGCTGGGTTAGATAAAGAAATGGCAAGTGATTCTATTCAACAGATGAAACAGATGTCGATGTTCATGGGAGATTTTTTATACAGCACTGTTTTTGTTTTGCCAAAAGAAGCTAAAAAATTCAGCGGTCCGGGCATGTCAATATCTGACGATAAAAAAACGGTAACTTTTAAAAGGCATTTTGATGATCTTACTGATAATGTAGAAAAACTGGAGTATAATATTGAATATTAATTAAAACATAAATAAGGAAGCAGGGGCATTTGCTCCTGCTTTTTTGTTGTTAATTTTGCAGTAATATTTTTAATCATGCAGTTGTATTGTGAATCTTTAACGGAGTATAAGCGTCTTAAAACAAGGGAAGTAAAAATTGGCAATTTGCTGCTTGGTAATGGCCATCCTATTCGTGTACAAACGATGACGACCACCGATACAATGGATACATTGGCAACGGTAGAACAAACCATCCGTTGCATTGAAGCAGGCGCGGAAATGGTAAGAATAACAGCACCATCAAAGAAAGAAGCAGAAAATTTATTGAACATAAAAAATGAATTGCACAAACGCGGATACTTTGTTCCATTGGTTGCAGATATTCATTTTACACCAAATGCTGCAGAAATTGCAGCTAAAATTGTAGAGAAAGTTAGAGTGAACCCGGGCAATTATGTAGATAAGAAAAAATTTGAACAGATTGATTACACGGATGCAGAATATGCAGAAGAAGTAGAAAGGATAAAAGAACGCTTTACGCCATTGGTCACTATCTGCAAAGAATATGGAACCGCTATGCGCATAGGAACCAATCATGGTTCATTAAGCGATAGGATCATGAGTCGTTATGGAGATACCGCAATGGGTATGGTAGAAAGCGCCATGGAATTTTTGCGTATCGCAAGAGGCGAAGATTACCATAACATTATCCTCAGTATGAAAAGCAGTAATCCTCAGGTGATGGTACAAGCCTATCGTTTGCTCATTAATCACATGATGGAAGAATTTGGCGAATGCTATGCATTACATCTAGGTGTTACAGAAGCCGGCGATGGCGAAGATGGAAGAATAAAATCTGCCATCGGCATCGGAACATTATTAGAAGATGGTATTGGCGATACGATACGTGTTTCTTTAACGGAAGATCCGGAATTTGAAATTCCTGTTTGTAAGGATTTAGTGAAAAGATATTGTGACGACAGACGGCAGACGGCAGACGACCGTTTGCCTGCGATAGTTAAACTGCCTTATTCTCCATTTGAATATTCTAAACGTAAAAACAATGCAATTTTAAATATTGGCATTGGTCATGTACCTGTTGTCATTGCTGATTTTAATCACGCTGAAACTATTAATCACGGTGATTTACAAACTATCGGCTATACATATAATGAAGCAACAGATAAATGGAACATAAGCGATGCGGCAGCAGATTATATTTATACAGCAGATAAAGAAATATCATTCGCTTTACCGGGAACATTAAATGTTATCTGTAATTATAAAATCTGGTTACAGGTTAATGATAAACAAAAGAATTTTCCATTCTATAGCGGTAGTGAGTATTTGAAAAATAATGATCGCTCTGCAATATTGAATTTTGTTGGTATTGATGTGAATGATAAAGACGCGAATGAAGTTTTGAGAACGATTAAAAATGATAACACAGTTGTTTTATGCTTTAGCTCTTCACATAAAAATGCCATGCAATCTGTACGCAGATTTGTTGTAACGATGATGGACGAGCAAATTAATTGCCCTGTTATATTTTTAGTAAACAGTAACGATAATACTATTGATGAACAACTAATACATTTTTCAACAGAGGCCGGTGCTTTGTTTTTAGATGGAATGGGTGATGGCATTTGGTTAAAAAATGATCCAGCAAAAATTCAAAACAGTAAAGTAAGTGGACGTACTTATTTAGAAACAAAAAACAATCATCAGTTCATTAATAATACTTCATTCTCTATTCTTCAGGCAGTGCGCACAAGAATTTCGAAGACAGAATATATTAGTTGTCCAAGTTGTGGAAGAACTTTATTTGACCTGCAAGAAACTACGGCAAAAATTCGTAGTGTAACCAATCATCTAAAAGGATTGAAGATCGCGATAATGGGTTGTATCGTAAATGGTCCGGGAGAAATGGCTGATGCCGATTTTGGTTATGTAGGAAGCGGTATTGGAAAAATAACTTTATATCAGGGTAAAGAAGTTGTAAAAAGAAATGTAGAAAGTACCGTAGCTGTTGATGAGTTGATCAATTTACTAAAAGAAAAAGGAGCATGGATAGAACCGTAAATAAAAAGCCATTGTTGATCACCAGACCAACAATGGCAAAAAAATTATAAATGTGTGCTCTTCGCGTAAGTTTTATGATAATACACATAAGAAACAATTAAAATAACCAAAGCTACTAATGGAAAAGCAGCTTGTCCTCCAAAACCATCTACAGCCGTTTCACTAAAAAATGCACATATAAAGTCAATTGTAAAACCAGCATATGCCCATTCTTTAACACGTTTTGGTACTGCAGGAATGATCAATGTTAGTGCTCCTAAGACTTTAAATACAGTAAGCATCACTCCAAAATATTGAGGGTAACCTAAATGTGTTAATCCATCTTTTGCCATTTTGCTTTGCGAGGTAAGTGCGGGCATAACACCTTCTAGCAAAAAGATAAGTGTAGTTGTTATCCAAAAAATGATCTTGTCCTTTTTCATAGTATTTTGTTTTGTTGTGCTACAAATATATTGTCATTATATTTAAAGTATAAATAAAAAGGTAACATCTTAACAAATCCAGTATTATCATTATTGTCATAGTATAAAGGACTAATATTAACAACAAAAACCCATTGTATTTACATCACATTGAGTAAATTTAATATAATTATGAAACGACATATTTTAGGATTTATCCTGCTACTTATTTGCAGTCAATCTTTCTCTCAAAATCGATCATCAATGAAAAATGCGCAGGCATGGGCAGATAGTGTTTACAATACTTTATCTGATAGCGAACGTATTGCACAATTAATGGTAGTGAGGTTGTCAACGATTGAAAGCAAATCACGAACGATCACTTTTTATGATTCGTTAGTTACCGAACTGGTTAAAAAATATAATGTTGGCGGCATCTGCCTTTTTCAGGGAAACCCCGTTAAGCAGGCTAACATTATTAACTCGTTGCAAAAAATTGCTAAAACACCTATCCTGATTTGCATCGATGCAGAATGGGGCGTGGGTATGCGTATGACGGATAGCGTACTTCCGCTTCCGCATCAAATGATGTTGGGCGCTATGCAGAATGCAGATATTGTTTATCAATACGGAAAAATTGTCGCGGAACAATGCAAGCGAATTGGTATTCAGGTTAATTACGCACCTGTTGTTGATATCAACAATAATCCTAACAATCCTGTTATTAATGATAGAAGTTTTGGAGAGGATAAATATAAAGTAGCGCTCTTCGGAACAAAATATATGCAAGGCATGCAGGATATGGGCGTAATGGCTTGTGCCAAACATTTTCCCGGTCATGGTGATGTTAGTGTTGATTCGCATTTTGATCTGCCTGTTATTAATAAATCAATGTTACAGCTGGATTCGTTGGAGCTCTATCCTTTCCGTACAGTTTTTGATGCAGGTATTGGCAGTGTAATGATCGCACATTTATTTATTCCGGCCATTGATACTACGACTAACAGGGCCACATCTTTATCAAAAAATAATGTTACTGATCTAATGCGTAACCGTTTATGTTATCAGGGCTTATGTTTTACTGATGCATTGGAAATGCAGGGTGTAAAAAAATATTACCCAAATGGCGCAGCGGCAGTACAAGCGTTAGTGGCAGGAAATGATATGCTCTGTTTACCGGAAGATGTGCCGATGGCAATTGCTAAAATAAAAGAAGCTATTCAAAATAATATTTTGAGTTGGGCCGATATCGAATTGCATTGTAAAAAAGTGTTGATGGTTAAATATCAATATGGATTAACAACATTAAAACCGATCAATACAAAAAATCTGACAGCAGATCTTAACAGCAAAGTAGATGGTATGACTAAGCTGGTAGCAGAAAATGCTATCACATTAGTAAAAAAGACCGGGGATCATTTCTTCCCTTTACAAATTCTGAAGAGAATGCCGGTGACTGTTGCCTATGTTGGTATTGGTATTGATAGCGCCACTGTTTTTGCTAAACGCATGAAAACAGATTACAATGCTGATGCTTTTTATTTTGATTACAATCAGGATTCAACAAAAACAGATTCGCTTATTAATCTGGTAAAAGAAGCTTACTTGAAAGTTGTTATAAGTATTCATAATTATAATCGCACACCTGCAAATAATTTTGGTATCAGCAATGCTGCCGTTGATTTTGTTACAAAACTGCAACAACAGACAGATGCTATCACTTTTGTTTTTGGTAATCCTTATGCCATTAAAAATTGGTGTGACGCGCCGAATTTAGTGGCTTGTTATGAAGATGATAGCATAATAGAAAATACTGCAGCAGATATGCTTCAGGGAAAAATGTATTACACAGGTAAGTTACCCGTAACTGTTTGCAATAATTTTAAATTTGGTACAGGTGTTGTTACTACGCCTCTTTCTTTACCGATGGTAGCTAGCATCGATGAAGTGGGGTTAGATATTACAAAGCTGAATAGAATAGATAGCATTGCTTCGGAAGCAATTGCTACCGGAGCTACACCGGGCTGCGTAGTATTGGTAGCAAAAGATGGCAAGATCGCATATCAAAAAGCCTTCGGCTATTTTAATTATGATAATGCAGAACCTGTAACACCATCTTCAGTTTATGATGTTGCTTCTGTTACAAAAATTTGCGCTACAACGTTGGCCGTTATGAAATTGTACGAAGAAGGGAAGATCAATATCAATAAAACGTTAGGCGATTATTTGCCTTGGGTAAAAGGAACAAACAAAGAAAAGCTATTGATCAAAAATATATTATTGCATCAGGCCGGACTTGCTCCTTATATTGATTTTTATAAAGAGACGATCGATAGCGTTACCGGTATTCCTGATTCGAATTATTATACACATAGACAAAATAATGATTTTAATATCCGCGTAGCAGATAATTTATTTTTACGTAACGATTGGAGAGATACTATGTATAAAAGAATTCTGCAAAGTCCGTTGACTGAAACAGAAAAATATGTGTACAGCGATAATGATTTTATCTTCTTAGCAAAAGTTGTAGAGGCTATTACAAAAAAACCTTTAGATGAATATGTAGAAGCGACCTTTTACAAACCGTTAGGCTTAACAACAATAGGGTTTAATCCAAGAGAACATTTACCACTAGATCAAATTGTGCCAACAGAAAATGAAAAGCAATTCCGTATGCAATTGATCCGGGGAGATGTGCATGATCCCGGAGCAGCTATGTTTGGTGGTGTTTCCGGCCATGCAGGAGTTTTTAGCGATGCGTATGATATGGCAGTCGTTATGCAAATGTTGCTAAACGGAGGCACGTTCAATGGTATAAAATTCTTTGATAAAAAAACGGTCGCATTATTCACATCCTATCAAAGTGCTGTTAGTAGAAGAGGGTACGGGTTTGATAAACCTGAAAAAGATAATGTAAGCAGAACAGAGCCATATCCTTGCAAATCAGCTTCACCACAGGCTTTTGGTCATAGTGGTTTTACCGGCACTACTGTTTGGGTAGATCCTAAATATAATCTTGTGTATGTATTTTTAAGTAATCGTGTTACACCGCAAGGGGCAGAGAATAAGAAACTAGTAAAAATGAACACAAGAACACAAATACAAGAGGCGATATACCAGGCCATAGATCAGGGTACACGATAATTACCATTTTGTTATATAGATTGCGAAGAACTAAGAGAAACATAAAAAGCCGCAAAGAAAGACTAATTGTCTCTTTGCGGCTTTTTATGTTCTTTGCGATTAAGTACTAAAAGAAAGTATAATATGTTGAATCAGAAACAGCAGCTCCTTGTAAAGTTGTTGTTGATATAAGAACTAATGTAGAATTTGAAACACTATTGCTGGGTGTAATAATATAAGTATCGGAAATAGCAACAGGGGCAAGATTAGATGCACTAATATCAGGCGTCATAACTATTGTTCCAAAACCACCACCACTAAATGTGAATTTACCATAAGTAACAACAGGCGGTGCTTGAGAATAGTCTGTAACAGAATAAGTATTATTCCCGTTAAACTCTAAGACTTGAGATTGTTTAATCGGATCGTAAGTGGAATCATAATACAATGTATCTGCCACAGTACCCGGAATAATCGTGCGATTATGTACGGCACTTAATTTCCAGTTACCTGCAAGAGCATTAGAGGTCGTTTTTTTACAGGAGAAAATTACTATGCTAATAGAAAATAATAATACAGCATAAATAAATAAATTGTTTTTTTTCATCGTTTTGAGTTTTTAAATAGCAAGCACTTGTGCGGTTATATTTGAATATTGATCTAACAGTTTTAAAGCAAAATCTCTAAGAGAGGATTATCATATAAGATGCAATTATAAAGTAAAACTAGGATAAATTGGTTAAAAAATCTCTTTTTGCTGTTTTATGTGTGCTAGCTTCATTTTGACAGATAATAATTCCGATAAGTAAAAAGATACAATTATCAACAATAAAAAACGGCATTTTTCGTCATTAATACATTGATAATCATTTCATTGCAAAATGTTGTCGTAAAAAGGGCTATAAACACTAATTTCGCATTTAACTGTTTTAACGAAAGCATGGCATTATTCGATATTAAATTTCCTGCAAGTATAACCAGGGTACTTAACCGTAGGGTTAGTACACCTAAGCGGCAGCAATTAAAGGTGTTGAAAAAATTGCTACGTAAAGCCAGGTTCACTCAGTTTGGGCAGGCATACAGGTTTGATGATATATTACTTGACCCTCATCCGGGAAAAAAATTCAAGCAATACGTTCCCACATACGATTATAGTAAATTATATGAACAATGGTGGCACAAAACATTGGAAGGAACTCCTGATGTTTGTTGGCCGGGCGTAATAAAATATTTTGCATTAAGTAGTGGTACCAGCGAGGCGGCAAGTAAGTATATTCCTATTACTAAAGAATTAATTCGTAGTAATACTATCACCAGCTTTAGGCAATTTTTGACATTATCTAAATACGAAGACGTACCAAAAAGTGCTATCGGAAAAGGCTGGATGATATTAGGCGGCAGTACTCAATTGCAAAAAGGCCCAACATATTATGCCGGTGATCTAAGTGGTATTCAACAAAAAAATATTCCTCTATTATTTCAGGGATTAGGTTTATATAAACCGGGCAAAAAAATTGCACGCGAAAAAGACTGGGCAAAAAAATTAGATGAAATTGTAGAGAAAGCACCAAGCTGGGATATTGGATTTATAGTAGGTGTTCCTGCATGGTTGCAATTGTGCATGGAAAAAATTATTGAGCGTTACCAGCTAAATAATATCCACGATATGTGGCCGAATTTATCTTTTTATGTTCATGGTGGCGTTGCTATGGAACCATATAAAAAGGGATTCGAAAAATTATTAGGTAAGCCGATCACATACATAGAAACATACTTGGCAAGCGAAGGTTTTTTGGCATATCAAAACAGACAGGATGCAATAGGAATGCATTTGGCACTTAACAATAATATTTTCTTTGAATTTGTTCCTTTTGATGAAAACAATTTTGATGCGGATGGAAACATGGTAGATGATCCTGAAGCATACATGATCCACGAGATTGAAGAGAACAAGGATTATTCTCTATTAATAAGTACTAATGCGGGAGCATGGCGCTATGCCGTTGGAGATACTGTAAGACTGATAGACAGAGAAAATAGTGAGATCATTATCACCGGTCGTACCAAACATTTTTTAAGTTTGGTAGGCGAACATTTGAGCGTTGATAATATGAACAAGGCGATAGAAATGGTGAGCGAAGAGTTAAATATTTCTATTCCTGAATTTACAGTCGCCGGTATTCCTCATGGAAATTTCTTTGCACATCAATGGTACATCGCCACAAATGATCAGGTAGATAGCAATCAAATAAAACTATTGCTCGATCAAAAAATAAAAGAGATAAACGACGATTACGAAGTAGAAAGAAAACACGCCCTAAAAGATATTTTTGTAACCGTACTACCTGAACAAACTTTCATGGATTTTATGGAAAAGAAAGGCAAGATCGGAGGCCAGCATAAATTTTCCCGCGTGCTAAAAGGCAAAATGCTCGAAGAATGGAAAAAATTCTTAGAAGGGCAGTTGGTAAATCAATAGTTTATTTTTTGTTTGAACCAGAATTAATTACATCCCTGCTTTGTAACCCCTAAAATCTATGAATCTGATAAATCCCTATTTAGACAAATTCGCTCTCAGTGACCCTTAGTGTACTCAGTGTCTCAGCGGTTCAAAAAACCTCAAACCAATCAAGTAACTTTGCGCCATGCAACAAGATGATTTAC